>ENA-UOYA01003375-UOYA01003375.1-activated-sludge-metagenome-genome-assembly--contig:-NODE-3375-length-14318-cov-4.276800_pt1 | contig 14318 bp, 3 predicted proteins | sample MGYA00238163_ERZ764804 | MGnify/ENA primary metagenome ERZ764804 (study PRJEB28919, sample SAMN05720223) | activated sludge metagenome | isolation source: Anaerobic digester | place: Hong Kong...
GCTCCAATCTTCCAGAAGTTTCTCCCATTCAGATAGACTTTCCTCTGAAACTTGAACAATGTCTGTAACATCGAGCACAGACAATTCAAAAAAATTTCTTGGAATTCCTTCCTGCAACCAAGTCTCAAAATTTATATTTTGCTCATCTTTCATTAAATTCAAGGTTTTTTTCCGCCGGCCTATAAACAAAGCTAACAATAGCCCTGCTGAAGCGATATTACATCCATATGGTGGTGCACATAATAAGCGCATCATTTCTCCAAGGTTCATTGGCTTCTGTTCATTGAGATCCTTATCGCCTTCTATGTATGAGTCCATGTATTCAACTATTTCACGAACTGACTTATTTGAAGGTTTGAGCCTTATAGAACCATCATCAGCTATAGCACCCCAAGACTGATCAAATACACTGTATGCCCTATTGCGTTGTTGTGGACTGCGAGCTGAAATCCATTCACGGTCCATATTTCCGAGAAAAAGCTCTCTTGTAAACAACTGGCAGTCTTTTGCGGCATTTCCTTTTGCAGTATGAAAACCATCAAATGGGAATGGTATTCGTTTGTTATAGATTGTATCAAACAACATTGTCAGCATATTCTTGATTCTTGAACCTGCTATATTTTTATCTGTTGCAAATACAATGTGTCTCAAACGCTCCATTTCAATAAATTGATTCTCCATCTCCAAATCTAAGGTATTTTTACGATCAAATATAAAGTTAGCATACTTCTGGGATTCTTCTTCTTTCATCTCTTCTGACAACACCCAGTATTCAGCGATTTTATTACCAAACGATCCATTATAATCATGAAGAAATATTACTGATATTGGCGCGCCATTTTCCCATTTATTATCACTATCGTTAAAACTAGATTTCAAATATTCTTTAGCCATATCTTTAATGGTTTCTATATTGCTTTCAGGCCCTACATAACAGTAAATAAGGCGCCCTTTCTCCTCATCTACCCCCCTGGCATCATGAAAACTTTTAAGCGCATAATTAATATGCCCTTTAAGCATAGATACGTTAGTATATAAAATCTTATAATTCCATTCTCTAGTAGAAATATTGTTTTGCGAACCGAAATCAGTACTGTATGATTCCTTTTGTGTCCATTCCATAAATTTTTGACTAAAAATGCCTGCACGAGTCAGCGAATCTATAGCTGATGTCTTTGACTCAAGGAAGGAGATGAAAGCTCGTTTTGGTACTGCATCCCCAGCTATTTCATACTGGCGCAGTCTATCATTCCATTCCAAAACTGCGTATTCATATTCAAGCATATTAACCGCGTCTCTTACTGTATCAGTTTTTGTACCACATATTATAGATAAAAGGCGTAAGTAGTCCTTTTTTGACTCAACCTTTACACCAATTTTTGTAGACACTAAAACTGCTTTTAAAATCCTCTTTCCTTCCATAGTAAGCTCATGTTCATATTTATGCATTACTGTTTCAAAGGCATGAGCAGTTGCTCCATGCTGACCATATCGTTCTGTAGCAAGGAATTCATTAATCATCGATTCATTGCATATATCAACCGGTGCAATAGTCCAACCGTTTTCAATTTTCTTGTCCTGAAAATCAGAATATACTTCAGCTAGGAGGGATAGTGCTGAACGCTGCTGCAGGTATTTCCCAACAGATGACAGTTTATAAAGTATCCAAGTTGATAAGGGATGAAGCGGCCAACAACCTTTGCAAATGACTTTTTCAAAAAGTTTTTTATCTGTCCATACCGCATGGTTTTTAATATCATGAAACCATTTTTCAAATGCTCTTTGAAGTTCCTCAATTTGCCCAAAATAAGATATTTGACGGTTTAATTCATCTGAATCTTTCTTTTCTATTAAATTTGCTACTAAGGTTTCCATATTAGTTGACAATCTTACTTTCCGGACAGAATCATACCGAGTAACATAACGGTTTAGGTCTTCACGAAGTTCTGGAGCTATTCTTGAAATATATGCCTTTAATTCGAACTGGATAAAACATAACAAAAAAACCCCGTCTCCATTGGCCTGAACACATTCAAACAACTGCTGAAGTGCTCCTGAACCGGCGACATGGGGTTTTTGAACAGCAAACTCTAGATATCTACCAAATTCGTCGAAGATTATTAATATGCCAGCATAAGGTTTACCCGGACCACAGTATGTTTCTTTAGTAACTCTGATAAAATCATGTAAAGACTCCTGCCCTACAGCATGAATAGGTGATCCCATCTTTTTTTCATATATCTCACTAATTTTCAGGAATGTTTCCTCGTCCTGACATTTTAATCTCTCTACTATACCATTAAGGTTACAATTATCATCAAAATATTTGTTAAAATCATCTTTCAAGGGAATAAAAAACGATTCAGTGAAATTTATAGCAGATTTGAAACGCGGACGCAGATTTTCCAGAACACCCGTGTCAAGCTCTTGTTTATTTAGAAATAACAATATTTGACGTATTATTTCACTATTTAAATCAAAATCCTGCATACCATTGATGGCTACCACTAAATACGGTTGGGTCGATTTATTTAGAGCGTTACGCACACGCTTTCCGATAGAGTCATCGGCCATCGATATATTGTTTATAATTTTATTCTTTATCTTTGTATCAGTATCACTTAAAAGTGTTGCAAGAGTTACAGCCAGGTGTGATTTTCCCGTACCATATCCAGCTATAGCTAGGGCAAAAGGCTCATCCGAAATATCTTTATTAACTCTTTCAAGGATATCCAGGGTAAAGCTTGCTGTATCTACTAGTTTATGGCTACTTGTAACATAATCTTCCTTTGCTACACCGTGATAATCTGGCCCATGGAAAATATAATGTTCCGCAGCCTTCTTAGCTTGTTTTTGATCTTTTTCAAACCAACTTAACTGTACTGCACCATTAAAAAGCAAGTCTTTCCTAAAAGATACAACATCTGATAGCTTCACTACAGCTGTCCTCCTTATCAAGGCATATCATCAAAAATATGAGACCATATTTCATCTGACTCATATTTTTTTTCTATCACCCAAGGCTTCATTTGACGGTCTATAGTAATCAGATTTTTGCGTTCCACCAATGGAAAAAGATACTCTATATCAGTTTCATTCCAAAGACAAATGTCAAACCAAAGAGTTTTACGGTTAAAATCAGTTACAGTCACTTGCCCCTGACCTGGGAAAAATGATTCCATAAGGCTTAATATATAAGCTGAATATGAAATCGCATAGGTATCTATTATAGGAGCCTTTTTTCTAACAACCTTCTCACCGTCGACAACCAGGACGCCAGCTCTCGCCAGTGCCGCATCATCTAAATATGTTACTAACATCGGACCTGTTCTATCTTGACCATAGCCGCAAACACTGACCAGGTATTCTTCCAATTGTTTCTTAGTAAAAGTTGACCCAAGGACGCTCCTTCCTAATGCAAAAACCGCGTTCCATGCTTTGGCCCCGATGTCACTTCTACAGAGATTCATATGGGCTAACCATTGCACTATTTCCTCGCCCAGATATTTATCTTCTAAAAAAACAATTTTACCAAAATCAGTAAGTACTGGTTTCTTAATACCGCTGCCCTTTTTATTTGCTAATGTGATTAAACCCATACCTTGACCGTAATCAATAATTGCCGGAACCTTGCCATTTGATTTACCCATAGGGATCCCGGTTTCCGATGATATTTGCTGAAAGTCGCCTTGCTTTCCAAGCGAGGCATATTCAAGCAGAGCCGCAATTAAACGTCTCTCTGGTATAAATGTTTTATGGAAATTAATTGGCAGAATTATACATTACCCCCGTTCAAAACCTCTCATCTAAAGGACTTATTCTTATTTTAAACCACTTGCTTACTTCCAGCTTTTTAGTTGCTTCGTTCAAAGCATGGCCAAGAGAATAGCATTCTCCCCGCTTCAGTGAAGACAACCGGCTCACCCATTCATCTACACGACCTCCGGCTGCATCTGATAAAATCTGTGCAAATGGCCTTATCTCCGTATCAGCAGGTTTAAAGAAAAGTTTGTGGCTTGCCTGGAAAAGCCTGTCCCTTTCGTCCTTACTAAGGTTGCTTAAAGTTTGGGTGGCTAGTATTAAAGAAATACCGAATTTTCGTCCTTCAGTAAGGAATTGTCCGAGAGGGCTATCTAAGCGGTGGTCCAGGTTTTGTATTTCATCTAGCACTATAACCTTCGGATTATCTTTATTCCCCCTAGCCCGGTAATACCAATAAAGGTCGATTAAAGAAAACTCAGTGATCAACCTGGCTGTATCCTTCATAAAACCAGCCAACTGGATAATATGACATCTCGAACTACTGTCATTGTATAGTTTCTCCCAGCTTTCCACATCCTCTTTGCCAAAGGGATTCATGTCAACAAACGGGCGAATTTTACTAATCACGCTTGCTGCTGATGAAGCTGAAGGTCCTTCCTCATTTTGGATATCATCTAGTCTTTTAATCAAACCTCTCAGGTTAAAGTTATTAGCATCTATAGAAACCCCTTCTTTGATAGCACTGTAAAGAGCAGACTTTTGCTGATCACCAAGCAGGTATACTTCAGTAAAGACACCGCTCACACGCTGAGCTGTTGTTGAGGGGTCCTCTTCTAGTTCCATGTCGTCAATAAAATCACATTGCTTGCGAAACGGGTTAATAGCCAACGGTTCTTTTCTGATAAAATGTTGTTTTGGATTTAATTTTTCAATAACGATGGGTTCGAGCTGCTTGCTTGTAAAACCATTCGTATAATCAACAATTAAGCTATTTTGACCTGATTTGTTAAGTTCGCATAATAAGGCCTGGATGGTGTAGGTTTTCCCTGTGCCTGATGCTCCAAAAACAAGAATGTGGCGGTTGGGCAGGTCTGGATGACCGAATTCCCAATACACATTTCTTCCTCCCGCAGTACCCCCGCCAAGTAAAATGCGTTCAGGAATTCGTTCAGTTATCTCAATAGTAGATCTGCCCTCTTCATTTTGCCCTCCTGATTCAATCTCTTCTTCAGGTGTTTCAGGTGTTTCAGGTGTTTCAGGGGGGTCGGGTTCTATTACAGTTTTATGAAAAGTATATTTTATTTTTTTCTCGCTTGGGAATATTTCAGCTTTTGCATCCTCGAGGCACACTCTTCTAATAAAATCCCTACCTGCAGTGGCTACAGAAATAAGGGTATCTCGTCCTTCAATGCTGTATTCCCAATCCGGGCTGCACTGGAAAAAATCATTATCAAGATCTGTCCAAAAAGCAACTGCCGCGGCCTGCCATGTGATGGTGAAATAACCTTCACTTAAGCGTTCCAGGGCTATAAGAGTATCTTTGTACTTAGACCGGTTTGTTTCCCCCTTGCTAGCTATCAAACGATGAAGCTGCATCCACCAGTAACGCTGATCGGGCTTCAGGCCACTATCATTGTTTTCCCCTAATCCCAAGGGTTTATCGTCTTCGCGAGGGCGGAAACACATAATAAGCTGTTTTAAGCCGCTCATGATCTGCTGACGTGCTTTTTCAAGGTATCCTTCAGATTGCTGGGCAAGTTTGCATTCGATGATCTGTGCCTCAATTTGAAAATAGCCATCAACAATATTTGCCTTTATTCTTAAAAGATCTGGACGCCTGCTGTCTATATCGTCATCAAACCAGTGCAGGAAAGCATCCAAAGAGACAAATTCATCACAAAAAGCACCGGCATCTCTTGGAATTATTCTCCTTACCATAGCGTTAGCTATTAACTCCCTTACAAACCTGCTGGGACCGGTAGCTTTCACAACAGACAATCCGGCAATAAACGCGGCCTCTCTAACCAAGGATTCAGCAACATTTTGGCATATACTTTGTTCCCAAGGCCCAAGCAGTTCTGATATCTGACTGCTAATTTTGTTTTTAATATCCACCATTGCAAATTGTTCAGTTGAAATGGTGTAATTATTTTCACCGTGTGGGCCTACCCCTGTTCCAAAACCGATAATATCCCTAGCATTAATACCATCAGACCCAACCTGCGTAAGCAGCTGTTCATCTACTGCCGGATCAATACATACAACCCAGGCAAAATGCTCATGTGCAGCATCTATTACGCCTACCCATGGTTGGAAGTCGCTTTGACTGATCACCATATGTCTTTTAGCCGGATCGATATGGCCGTTTTTAATATGCGCCATTACTTCAGCATGCAGCGAACCCAGCTTAAAGCGATGGTTACTCAAAACCCTTTCTCTTTTTCTATCCTTTCCACCACCAACAATCCGGCAGCAGGTCTTTTCCAATACGGGGAATTTGCGGTAATCGCTATGTTCATAATATTCTTCTTCAACTAATTCAAACCGGCTGGCAACTGATACAATAAAATCTGAAAATATCATCACATCCAGATCGGTATTACGAATTAATTTGATAAACTGATCGTAATTATTATCTTTAGATATAACCCTGTGCGAAATTGAAATTTTGCATTTTTTGTAAAACTGCTTGCCTTTAGACAGTTCCGCTGCCTGCCACCTGTCTTTCCAAGCGTTGACCCACCGGGATATTGCAGAGTCATCCCTGCTGTCAGAGAAAATTGTTAATCTCAAAGAATATTCCCTATCCATCCGTTTTTCTGAAATGTTTTCAAGATAGGCGTCTATACCGGCAATAACCGGCTGTATGTCCTTTCCGTAAAATGCGCCAACGCTTATACCGTCATCAGCATATGCATAAAGGTCTCTGTAATCTAACAACACCTGCTTAACCAATTTCGATGCCCTGGATTCTTTAAACAGTTCTACATCCGGCACATCGTCATCAGAATCATCATAATCCAATAGAAGCCTCGATGTAACAAAAGAAGAGTTCCCGCTGTAATCACCAATTAAGTGGATGTAATCGTGGCTGCATACATTAGTATCCAGGACGCGGTCAATATTTTTTAAAGTACCGAACACAGGCCACTGCATTTTGGAAAGATCCACGACCCGATCCCATTTTTTTTCAGAAAATGTTTTTTCTCCGGTTTCCTCCAAAGCTTTTTTGGCATAATAACAAAAACTTTCGCACATATAAGCATGCTGGTGACGGATCATTTCAAGCAGGGCCGGATGAAGAGGTGTGACTACAGCTGCCTGGAGATATTCATTCCAGATCCAGTCTGAAGCAGCCCTGCTTTCATTAGGTATTATCATAAATGCCTTGAGAAGAAGGGGGCCATATGTGCTTTCCTTGCTGTTCTCAAGATAATTATTATAAACTAAGCTAAAAGCTTTTCTAAGCCTATCATAGTTATGATCCAGAGCACTAAAAAAACCTTCGTTTTCGATTTTTTCCAGGAAATTCTGGTAATGAATTGACAAGTCGACCAAAAGTTTTTTTATATCTTCTGTTTCATCTATCCCTTCGGCTTTCAATAAATCGATGATATGACAATCATTGCTTTGCAGGGCAGCTGCCAAGAGACGGTTTACTTCCTCTTTCACGCGCGCGGAAAAGAGCTCTCCCATATAAGGAACAGTGAAAACAGGAATCCCATTACCGGACTTCTTATAACCGTCAAGTGCCCATTTGAAAAGATCTATCGCTAGACGGCACTGGTGATTTTGTGGCAGCGCCCAGAGGAACTCTCTTCTAACACTCATTCCGTCCTTGGAATCGACGACAACCTCAAATTTGAGAGAAGGTTCTGCTGTACTGGTTTTAGTATATGCCAGTACATTATCAGCTCGTTTTGGACTGAGAAAAGATTTGACATAAATGGTATCCGGATTGTACCTGTCTCCAAGCTCAAAATATAATTGTTCTTCTATGAATTCATCTATTCCGCCAAGGACCTGATTTAGGAAGGATTTGGCTAGTTTTTTGTCTTCAACTGCGCTTTCTGATTCTTCACCGGCTTCAAAATCATGTTTAAACAACAAGCTGCGCAGTTTCACGCTGTGAAGATTCTCTCTGACCAGGGTAGAATGCGACTTTAACTTAGCTTTAAAATCCCCGAGCGTGATCCACAAAGCGCGTAAAAAAACTTCAGGCGGCATACCAGACATTTTTTTGGGCTTTTTTTTATTAACTTCGACCTCTGGTTTTTTTTCTCTATAACCTAAAATTTTTTCATATATAAAAATAAAATCTGTTTTCTGAAGGCGTTCCCTTTCCGGCTGTGCTCCGGTTTCAATGTATCTTTGCAAGGAATCAAGCAATTCTGTAATCGATTCGTATTCACCAAGATCTTCGAAATCTTCAATTTCTAATTGGCCATTATTTAATGCATCACTGTAATTTTTTACTTTCCCAAGATATTTTTTTCTAGCGGTGTTATCCAGCAACATACTGTAGTTAAAAAACTCTAGCGCAGGCGATATATATTTTGAAAAAGATTTCGTATAGTTTTCTGCCAGACCTTTCATACAAGGCAATTTGAACGGACTGAGGTCGCTCAAAACAAGCCGATAAGCGTCCCTGCCGCTCATTATTTCCGTGAAGTCCTGATGCTGGAGAAATCGGCTTACTTCTAAAGCATCTGCCAGACCAAATTCGTAAAGGTTTTTTAACAAAACTGCTATCTTATTAAAATCATCTTTACTATCATCCGGATTAACAATTCCATGTAAGGTTTCATAAACCCAGCTATAAAACGACTTTTTTAAGCAGATTTCCCATATCGACTGCTGGTCGAGATGAAAGAAATCTTCAAGGCTGGCGCGGTCATCTATATCCTCGTATCCTGCCAGCAAAACGACAAGACAATCATCTTGTGGTTTTTTAAAATCATTCCTAAAACTGGTCAAGTTATTAGTATCGTTATACCAATGTTTTTCACATATTTTATTGAAATTAACAATGTCACTGATAGTACCGGAATTTTTCCATGCTTGTCCTAACCGATAGGCTATACCGTATTCAAAGCGGACCTTATATTTAAACACCCGATCATATTGTTCTTTCAATTCACTTCCTATCTTTAATAGGAGATCCGATGGGTAGGAAGGCAGTACAAACTTATACGTCCCTCCTTCCCTGGTTTCTCCCAAGATGTAATTAATAATGGTATTTGCTATGTGCTTCATAATACAATACCCCTTATTGAAAATTAAGCTTTACCAAAATTGTTGCATACTATCGAACAAGCGTCGGATAGCTCCTTCAAAAAGCCTCCAGCACGCAGCATATCCTCCAGCCAGGAACCATTATGTGGCTGCATGGAGCTATTGGCAGGAAGTCCGCTCCATATTACAGCATCTTCCAGCTCTTCCCCTTCAATGGCAATACCGAAATGTAGGTACAACCTCCGTAGAAAATCATCATAAGTGCATCGTTCGCCTGGTCTTAGCAATACAAGCACCATGTATTGAATGATACTGTCAGTCATGATAAACCTCGCCCCAGGTCCTCTAAAAGGCGCGATGATACCCATTTTTTTGCCCAGGGAAAGAAATAGCTTATGGCCGTACTTGTTGTCAGCTTCCTTATACAAACTTTCCACGCTTTTTCTCGGCGCCGCTTTTGCCGCATTCTTTTTTAATTCACCATGTCGCAGCGCTTTTTGAATCAGTCCCAGGTTAGCCTGCAAATTTCTTTGAGAAACCATGCGCTGTTGTTGTGACGGGGAATCCGGCGGCGTAAACAACCATGCATAGCCCAACATGCTACCCTTAGTATACAAAGCGTCATCAGAATACCTTACACTCTGTGCGCATATACTGCGCAAGACCTGCAAAGCGCATCCGGTCACAAACATTTCCAGCCGTTCTATCGGATCCATAACTGAGCTAAGCAATCGTCTAATCTCTACAGCAAATAGATACCCTTCCTGCCAACTATCCTTGGGACACCACTCACATTCCAACCGTTTTACTTTTTGATTAGATTTTTCATGAGTGTCCAGATCTATTGATTCTATGTAATTAACTAACTTATCTAAATTGCTGGTATTGCTTCCGTCAAGTGTTTGTAAAATATCCTGCAGTGATTGGTGCAACTTCGATAAGTCTGATTCCTCATCAGAAAAACCAATTCGGCGGGCAAAATCCATAATTCGCGTTTCACTGATATTAAATATATTGCATAACTGTAGATATAAAAGCTCCCCACCCCTTGCCATAAATCTATGTTTTGAAATACTGAAGTACTTGTGAAAATTATTTATACTGTCTTTCCAGTTATTTAATGGTTCCCTTTTAGAAACACTCACATTCCAGATGGTTTCTTGTGTAAGTAAGCTCTTTGTTACTGGGAAAAAGTTTTGTGCGCACCATGCCCTGTTGAAACCAGCCCCCTGAAAACCGCGGAGCAATTCCTCTATCCACCCTATCGCCTCTTCAACATCACCCTTGTTAATACTTATCTGGCTCTTTAGTTTCTTATAGAGATTCTCGTATTGTTTTTTATGCGTTTCATGCCTCGTATCGACCCTTGAAATGCTTAAAAACGAAAAAAGCTTAAGGTTCAACTTGACAGGCGGTTTATAACTAAGTCCCACATTTTCCGGCCAGCACTTTAAATCTTCTAATGGCGGCAGTGGTGTGTCAATTGCAGCACCTTCACCAATCCACTTTGGGGAAAAAACAACAGATAAGAACTCGGTTACTAATTCTACGAGTGTTTGTTCACTGAAAAAACGCTTACCAAATAACCTGATAGCCGGATTATAATCTATATGTATTGAACCATGTTCAGGAAATGATTTAGGTAACGAAGTATTCACATTAAAACCTCCATTTTATTATTAACGATGCGTATTCTAGAAATAATAAAATTGCGGTCTGGACTCACTTTTAACAAGCGCAGGTAGGCATCTTCATCTTGTTTTTTATCAAGATATTGATTTAGCAGTTCAACCTTGAAACACTCAAGGCGATCCATATAATATGAAGACAGCTCTTCAGATACCTCGCCCTCATATCTTCTTTCAACGAAATCAAGGAACGGGAGGTCGAGTTTCATTTCTGCGTCGCCATGTTTATACTTAATAAATAATATCCTATTGTATTCTTTATCAAGCGTATAGCTGGGTTTGACTAGTAATTCGAAGTCATTGTTGTTAAAATCAGCAAGTATCATTTGTGTGCCGGACCCATTATTGCGCCTGTTTAAGGTAATATATAAATTTTCTGACTTCCAGTTGCCTTCGGGTAATCTCACTCCGGTAATAAATTCCTGCAACACCTGTAATATCCTAGCGCGATAAAAGCTTTCCTCCATGACGGGAATTTTGCTTTTCCCATTAGAAAACTCGAGAAATTTTATCAGCATAGGCGACTGTAAAAAAGTAGAAAGGAAACTCTTTTCCTGCTCACCCAGATTCGCGCTAAAGAAATATACCATGCGGCGAAACTGCCTGCGTGCGGAAGAGATCGCTTCTTTAAATTCCTCTTTTAGTTTTTGTGTTAAATAAATGTCCCCGGTTTCTATATTTACATCCTTGTCCTTCAACCAGGTCTTCCTCTCGAAAGAGGGGTCAGGAATCACACCGAAATTTTCTTTTCTAATATGACGGACAGGGAGTAACTGCAGCGCTTCGGGTACAATATCGCAGCCGTCGTCTCCAAAAAAACGGTTAAAGAAGAGAGAGCCGCAGATGCAATCCCTAAGGGCAGTCTGGGACATTGACATGACTTCGGCACAATCTCTTCCCGCAGTTATGGCATATGCCAGGTGTCCGGTCATCTGCCTCATAGTAAGCCGGACACCGTACTCATAAAGCCGCCTATAGAGAAGAGCAACTCGTTCTGTAACTATATCAATATGATTTTGCAGGTATTTGATATTTAAATATATAGGACATTCATTGTGATATTTACAGCTTTCCCAGGCGATCCAGTTCTCGTTTTCCAGCATGCGCTTAAAAACTTCCATAGCGGTTTTTATGCTGTCTACCCTGCCGATATTTATTATTATGAAGTTATTGTCCAATACTTCCACAGGGATATCAGCTTCCAGTGCCGCAAGCAATTCGCTATCTTCTATCCTGTTGCCACCCTGTTTCATCCCCTTAAAACTTTGCAAGAGCGTCCCGGTATTAGTAACAATCAGGTATTTTTTCTCCTGGCTATTCATGGCTTCTGTGAGGACTTCCCTGCGTCTGTTATCTGTCAACTCACTCATGTCCTTTATTATTGTAATCCTCTTATCGGGGATATCTTCAATCACGCCTAAAGTATACTCTTTACCTTTTACTAATTTGTATATTTCACAAGCGATGGTAGTCTTTCCGTCTCCGGCATTACCGGTGAGTATAATGTTTTTCCTTTCATTTATTAATTTATCGTAAATGAAATCAATCCATGGATTTTTAACGAACATCCTTTTAAATAAAGGATTAGCTTGCTGACATTCAGCTATGGCATTTTCATTGCCGGCAGACGCATTGGAAAGAGAGTTGAGATATGACACAAAGTCATTGCCGGACGATGGAGTTGGAAGCTCCTTTATATCAGGCAATTGTTCGCGAATCAAAACTTCCAGTTCAGTTTTATCTCTTACTTTTACCGGTTCAATTACTTCTGATAGCTCGCATTCTGTTGTAGCTGCTGAAACATCTTCTGGCTCAATGCTCTTGATTAAAGCGCCTCGCATATCTCCAACAGAAGTAAATCTCTCGGCCGCTTCAGTAGCAACTGCTGTTGCCAGCCATTCACGCAACTTTATTGGAATATCAGCGCTACGGAATTCCGGAATCACTGGCCTATCCCCAACAGCAGGATTATTATATGGTTTCCTGCCATAAAGCCATTCCCACAAAGTTACACCCAGCGCGAAAAGGTCACCGTCCTGTGAGAACTTCATATCGGTACCTAGCATGCTATCTGGCGGCACATAGTCTGTAGTGCCCTGGAAGATGTCAATTCTTGGCCTCCCGGCAATCCCGCAGTCTATCAATACCGCTCTTTTATCCCTGGTAATCATAATATTGCCTGGCTTTATATCGCTGTGAAGGAAAGGATCCGGAGAGCCTTCCTCATCCCTATGACCGTGAAATGCTTCAACAGCCTCTAACAAACACATCGTTATAGAATAAAATGTCTTGTAGTCAGGTGTTTCTTTTCGGTCGATTATATCCCGTAGAGATTCACCCTCAATAAAATCTAATACGATAAAGAAGCGGTCATTCTTCCAGTGTCCTATTTTATTGTCACAGTGGACAACGTAGGCCGATTTAACGATACTTGTGATTTCTGCTTCACTGATAATCCTATCTAGCGGTATTTCCTTGTTAAATAACTTCACCGCCACCTGTTCCTGGCGTAACGTATTAGCCTTGTAAATCTGGGCTTCAGCACCCTTACCAACTCGTTCAATAATTTCATAAACATCGTACTTACTACCCGGTTGTAGCTCAGCATTTATTGAATCCGTCTCTTCTTCTTTTTGGCCTTCATCAGTTCCAGTACTAAAAGCAGAAATTATTTTTTGTGCATCTGTAATACGTTTATTCCTATCAGCAACCACCATGTTTCTAATAATATCAATTGTCTTATCCGGCACCCCTTTCCCAGCCAATATCTGTAAGTTATTTTCCTTCAGCTTCCCCCCCTGGGCTGAAAATTCTCTTGTGCTGGAAAAAGGTCTGGTACCGGCTAGCAGTTCGTAAGCAATGATTCCCAAATCAAAAAAATCCGTTCCTTCATCTATATCGACTCCATTAAGTATCTCAGGAGCAATATAGCCGTCATCCTTGAGCTTTGATAAATCCGTGATTACAGTAATATGGTTTTCTTCCACTTGATACGATAAGTCAAAATTCATAAGCTTGGGAATATCATTAATAATTAATACGTTTTCTGGCTTTACAGCACGGTGGATAATACCAAGTTGATGAGCTTTATCCAATGCTAAGGCAATACCGCGGCATATTTTCAATGCTGTATCTATCTTGAATGAAACTTTGTTTTTGCGGATGAGGTCACGCAAAGTTCCAATTTCAGACCACTCTGAGCCTTCAATAATGTCCCCATCATCATTCTTAAATACCCAAACCTTATTGATGTTAGGGTGATCACCGATTTTAGATATTGCATCTATAGTGTTATAAGCTTTCTTTTTAAATCGTTCTTTGTCCTCTAGCGATAATCCGTGCGGAGTACGGAAAACACGAAAACGGTTAAGTTTTCTGACCAATCCCTCACTGGATCTAGCGATAAGCTCAACACACTCTGGTTTTTGAGAAATATATTCAACAGTCTCATATCCCGGCACATTGCATTTTAAGCTTGGCTTCGGATTATTTAGGCCGTTCAAATAATTGATGATATATTCAATCTGCTGGTCACTTAACAGCTTATTATTAACAGATCCTTCTTTTTTCTTAAGGTAAGTGATGAAATCAGGGATAGAAGCAAAGGTAGGATTATGAAAACCTGGTAGGTCA
>ENA-UOYA01003377-UOYA01003377.1-activated-sludge-metagenome-genome-assembly--contig:-NODE-3377-length-14315-cov-3.841445_pt1 | contig 14315 bp, 11 predicted proteins | sample MGYA00238163_ERZ764804 | MGnify/ENA primary metagenome ERZ764804 (study PRJEB28919, sample SAMN05720223) | activated sludge metagenome | isolation source: Anaerobic digester | place: Hong Kong...
AAACGGGGGTTTTAACTTGATAATCAGTCGATTCAAAAAGTATGTTGCTGTTCTTTTAACTGCGGCGCTTGTTTTTTCGGCAACCGCCTGTGCCGGCGGGAATTTCCAGACGGTCAAAATCGTTCCGAACGGGAGCGGTAAAGATTCTGTTGTAAATGTGGTTTCATCGGCAGATGAAGCTCTTAAAATTCTGAACGAAGATGAAAGCGCTTCAATATCCGCTCAGGGAACACAAGCTTTAACTGAGTGCGGCGGCAACTGCGGGCATTGCCCGACCATTATTATCCCCGGTGTTTTCCAATCAAAAACTTATCTCGCAAATGAGGACGGAAGCCCCGCTCTCGATGAAAACGGGAACAAAATTTACGGCTGGCCAGTTTCGGTTGACACAAATAAAATAGTCAAGGAGCTTGCGTGGCCGCTTGCCCAGTCCCTTATCAAGCAGCAGGATTGTGGGCTTTCGGATAAGGCTGCCGAAGTATTGACGGATGTGTTTGCACTCAACGAATCCGGACCTGACGGTCACCCAGTTAACAATATTGTGGCCGAAAAATATCTCAAGAGTGTTGCCCGCTGCACACAGGAAGAAAAGGACTATATTTACAGGACAATTCCGGTAAATGATTACACCAGAATTGTTGGGGAAGACCATCTTTATTTCTTTTCATATAATTCGTTCGGCAATAACCTTGATACGGCGAACGAACTGTATGAAATGATAAAACTGGCAATTGCAGAGACAGGGCACGATAAGGTCAATATTATGCCAATAAGCCTCGGAGGCACAATTGCAAACTCCCTGCTTGAATATCTTCCCGATGTATACGGCATGTTAAACAAGGTCATCTATATTGTTCCCGCTCTTGACGGCACGAGAATTATCGGTGATGTCTATGCCGGAAATCTCAGCACCTCGGACGAAATGCTTTACAGTGAGCTTATACCCTCTCTTGTTAAAGGCTATCAGGGGTATCTTTTCAACATTGTGCTCAGGCTCCTCCCGAAGCAGGTTGTGCTAAATGTGATTGATAAGGCTCTTGATGCATTGACGGATGAGCTGCTTGTAAACTGCACCTGCATGTGGGCGCTTGTACCTAGCGGCCAGTATGAGGCGAACAGGGAAAGGCTGCTTTCGGGCGATGAGCATGCGGAGGTCAGGAGACAGACAGACCTTTATTATCGGGCCCAGCTTGATTCTGACGAGAACATACTCAAGCTTATCGAAAATAATATAAAGGTATTTGACATTGTTGACTACGGTGTTCCGCTTTACAAAATTACACCCTCATGGAGTGAATGTAATGCAGACGGAGTCATTCATCTGGATTCAACCTCAATGGGTGCATACAGCCTTGGCTATAATACCCCGTTTCCGGAAGATTATGTTCAGCAGAACACTCACTGCGACGACCCGACTCACAACCATATTTCACCCGATAGAACTGTCGATGCTTCAACTGGTCTCCTGCCTGACTATACCTTCTATTTCTATAATCAGCATCACGAGGGCACAGGCAGAGACGATGTCATTATGAAGCTTGCAGTTGAACTCATAGCATATGATACAATAGATAATGTATACTCCTGCCCCGACAGGTTCCCCCAGTTCAATATCGGGCGCGAAGCAAGGGGCTTTATCAGAGGCACTATTCCCGAGGCGCAGGCTATTGACCAATCCACATTAAGCGCAGAGGACGCCGCTGAGCTTCAGGCAGCAATAGATGAGGCAGTTGCAGTCACCAATAATACTGTCGTTGACTACGAGGCCTATGTACACGCCGAAAAACGCCTGAATGATATTCTGGTAAAGATAGGCGTCAGGCAACCCGCAAAGGTTGATAAGTTCAGCCCTATTGCATATACTGTCTGCAAGCTTGCAAGCGATGCGCTTTATAAGTATTACGGAGCGAAGGGCTTCTCAGATTAAATAAGAGTCATATAATGAGAGCGGTGCAGGTCATTCCTGCACCGCTCTTTTCCTCATTCTACATACCTTCTACCGATATTGTTTTATCGGCTATATCGGCTTCGCTTTGCTCATGCGTAACCAGAATAACAAGCGCTTTCTTTGATACATCCCTGAGAATTTTAAAAAGAGTTTCCTTGAGTTCGGCATCAAGCCCCTTGAAAGGCTCGTCAAGCAAAAGAATATCGCCCCGATATGCAAGCGCTCTGGCCGTGGCAACCCTGCGGCACATTCCTCCGCTGAGCTCCGTAGGTTTTTTATCAAGCTCCTGAGAAAGCCCCAGCTTACCAAGCCAGAAAAGGGCCTCACTTTCGCTGCTCACTAAGGAAACATTTTCAAGAGCTGAACACTGAGGCAGAAGTCTGTCCTCCTGAAAGACGAAGGCAATTTTTTTGCCATTCAGCCCTGAAACGGTGCCGCTTTCCGCCTTCTCTAGCCCTGCAAGGATTCGCAGCAGAGTTGTTTTGCCACTCCCGGAAGCACCCCTCAGGCAGACTATCCCCGTTTCGGGCAGCTCAGCGGAAAAATTATTGAAAACAGCAGTTGCGCCAAAGCTTTTTGAAAGATTCTGTATACTGATGCTCATTGCTTGATGCCTCCTATCTTCAGGAGGACTTTTTTTAAGAGGTTTTCTAGTATCATGCTCAGTATTATTACAACAACCGTCCATGCGAAAAGGTCGGCGGTTTCAATATAGATTTTTGAATAATATAGCTCCTTTCCAATTGAGAGCTTTGGCAGGCTCAAAACCTCCGCTGCAACGCCCGACTTCCAAGCAAGCCCGACTGAAGTTGAGCAACCCGCAAAGAAGAACGGCATTACAGAAGGAACATATATCTTTAATAGCTTTTTTCTTTTTGAAAGCCTGAATACCTTTGCCATTTCCAGCAGTCCCTTATCTGTTGAATAGATACCCTCGGTGACATTTGCCCAGATAATCGGTATGACAATCAGCGAGACCGCAAAAAGGGGTACATTGTCGCGTTTTATCCAGACCAGCGCAAGGATGATGAAGGAGGCTACAGGAGTGGCTCTAATTACACTCAGCAAGGGCCTTAAAAAATCGTTTGCGATTTTTATGCTTGAAGTAAGCACCGCAGCAGCCGTGCCGACAATAACACCCACTAAATAACCCTCGATAATTCTCATCAGAGACATTAGCGACAAAAGCCAAAACTCGCCGTGAGAAGCCAGCTCAAACAGCCTTCTGATGGTATCAACAGGGGAAACAATCAATATTTCCTTGTTTACAGCTGCTGCTGCAAGCTGCCACAGCAGGAGCCATACAAGGATAACCGTCACTTTCCGCAGAAATTTAATTGTTCTTGAATTATGCTGTGTAGTAGAAGTTACCATCAGGTATAGCCCCTCCGACAGATTTTGGGTCGGCCTTGAAAAGGACGCTGAGGTTTTGCTGAGCGATTGACTTCATCTGTTCGCCTGTTATCAGGGTTATATTGCAGTTTGGTATTGCCGCCTTTGCAATTTGAGCGGAGGGCACAATTTCCTGCTCTGCAATAATTGCCGAGGCCTCATCCATATTGTTGTTAATAAAATCAACGCTGGCCTTGTATTCCTCAAGAAATTTCTTGATAGCCGCCGCATTTTCTTTTGCAAAAGCCTTGTTGACGACTATGCAGCCCTGTGCAAGCTTGCCGCCGTCTGTAGCACTTAGCTTTTCCCATTCTTCCGTCAGGTCAAGGGCGACCCTGAGGCTTTTATTCTTAGCAAGAGCGGTTGTTACATTCGGTTCGGGCAGCATGCAGACATCCGCATCGCCCGAAGCAGCCTTTGCAGTTAGCTCACTATGCTCTGAGAGGTATTCTATTGTGACGTCCCTGCCGGGCTCAAGAGAGTTTTCCGTAAGAATATAGTTCAGAATGTATTCGGGAGTTGAGCCCTGACCGGTTGCATAAATTGTTTTGCCCCTTAAGTCCGAAATACTTTTAATCGTTGTACCGTTTTCCAGAATATAAAGCACGCCGAGAGTATTAACAGCCAGCATCTGTACATTGCCGTTTGTTTTTTTATAAAGAGACGCCGCTAGGTTCAGCGGGCAGGCGGCAATATCCACAGAGCCGCTTGAAATGAGCGCAGCAACCTGTGTAGGGTCCGATTCAAGAGAAAAGGTGTATTTGTTTGCGGTGGTGCCTTTTCCGGCGTCGCTGATAAGCTTCGCCATGCCCATACCCGTTGGGCCTTTCAGGCTTGCAATTTTGATATCAACAGCAGTGTAGGCGGCAGCTGTCTTATCTTCCAAAGTTGTTGCCCCTGCACCTGAATTATTGCCCGTACAGGCGGCTAAAGAAATGCACATTGCAAGGAAAAGAAGTATGGCAGTAAGTTTTTTCATTTTTATTATTCCTCCGTTTTATTTAAATTGTGAATATAAAAGGTTTTTCCCTGTTTTTCAATTTCACCGCTAGTGCAAAGCTCATCAATCGCACGGTAAAGCGATGCTCTCCCAAGGTCAAGCTTTTTTGCAAGCTCTAAAATGCTGTTTGGGGTAAAGGATTTTATTCCATTAACCTCCCGGGCGTTTTTTTGCAGGTATTCCCTTAGCTTATCGCCTGCGCTGCCGGCGGTGAAGGCTTCTATTCTTCCGTTGAGAAAATAGATTCTTTCGGATAGGTAGGCAATGAAATTCTCGGCTATTTTCGAGCTTTTTTCCATCATTTCGCTTACAGTGCCTTTGCTTAGGAACAATACACTGCTTTTGCCCGTGGAGGTTATCTGTGTAACATAATAATTACTTTCACTGTATAGAGTAATGGCTCCGAAAACATCTCCCTTTTCAAGCCTGCTCATAATGACCCTGCCCTTTTTTACCTGTGCGCTTCCCTTTAATATAATGCCCAGAGCCTTTGAGTACCTCTCCTCATCATATATGATTTCGCCGCGCTCGTAGCTTTTTATCCTACCAGATAAAACCGCCTGCTCCAGAACCCCGTCCGGCACACCGGAAAAAAGCCTTGTTTCTTTAAGCAGCTTAACTGTTGCCTCAAATATATTCATCACCTCTTATAACTGTCTCAAATGATACAGTTTACACAATAATAATTCAATTGTCTGGATTTGTCAAGGCTTTCAAAAAAATAAGCGTATCCCGGAATTACGGGATACGCAATATTAATTCAGGAGGAATTATTCTGCTCTGCTTAGCCCTGACTTTAAAAGCAGCCCTATAACGGTAAAAATAAGGAATATTACTGCATTTACAATAACAACACTTGCTCCTGCAGGGGTTTCTAAGATAAACGAAGCTATAATCCCAGCAAAAAAGCATACAAGCGAAACAAATGCTGAGGAAATTACAACGCTTTTAAAGCTTTTGAAAACCCTCATTGAGGTCAATGCCGGGAAGATAATAAGGCTTGAAACAAGGATAGCGCCCATTATTCTCATACCCACAACTATTATTACGGCAGTCAGAAGTGCTATAAGCGTGTTGAAAATGCCCGTTTTTGTACCCGTTGCCTTTGCAAAGCCCTCATCAAAGGTAACCGCAAAGATTTTATTGTAAAAAATAATATAGATAATAATTACTGTGACTGAGAGAGCAACACTCAAAACCACATCATTTTTATCCACTGCCAGGATGCTGCCGAAAAGGTAGCTTGAAACATCTGTGTTCAGCCCGTTTGTAACTGAAGTGACAATGACGCCGAGAGCTATAGAGGTGCTTGAAATAAGAGCAATTGCAGCATCACCCTTGATTTTACTGCTTTCGCTTATTCTCAGCAGAAAAAAGGCCGCAATAATTACAATGGGCACTGAGACTGCGAGAGGCGCAACATTTAGGGCTAGAGAAATGCAGAGTGCACCGAAGCCGACATGGGAAAGGCCGTCCCCAATCATTGAGTACCTTTTAAGGACAAGCGTAACTCCCAAAAGAGCAGCGCACAGAGAAACAAGCCCGCCCACAAGCAACGCACGGCGGATAAAATCATATGACATAAGCACGCTGAGAATTTTAAACATTTTCGCTGCCTCCCAAAAAACGCCTGCCGGCATTGCTCCTGAGATAATCGGAACAGGTTCCGAAAAACTCAACGCCCGCATCGAGATGAAGGATTTTTCCGGCACTGCAAACGGCAGTTCTGATATCATGTGAAACCATGATGACTGTAACTCCGTGCTTTTCGTTGAGGTCCTTTATCAAACCATACATTTCATTTGAAACGATAGGGTCAAGCCCGGTGACGGGCTCGTCGAGCAGCAAAAGCCGTCTTGCCGAGCAGACGGCCCTTGCGAGCAGTACCCTTTGCTGCTGACCGCCCGAAAGCTCACGGTAGGATTTTTTTCTCAGATGCTCAATGCCGAGCATACCAAGACTTTCAAGCATCTTTTGCTTATCTGCCTTTGAATAAAAGGGTTTGAAAAAGCCGCTTTGCCCGAGACAGCCTGAAAGAACAACCTCCGAAACAGACGCCGGAAAGTCGTGCTGAACCTGAGTCTGCTGAGGCAGATACCCGATTTCATTCCTTTTCAGCCCGTTGAGAAACTCAATCTTACCGCTTTTAACGGGCACAAGGCCGAGAATTCCTTTAATCAGCGTACTTTTACCTGAGCCGTTTTCACCCACAGCGCAAAGATAGTCGCCTTCGTTCAAAACAAAGCTGACATCCTTGACAACCGTATGGTTATCATAGCTCATTGATACATTTTTTAATTTCAACAGGGGTTCATTCATTTAAAACCATCCTTATTTCGCTTAGCCAAGGGCAATACTTAGGTTTTTGGCGTTTGCCCTCATGAGGGAAACATAGGTTTCTCCCGCAGCAAAATCCTTTGCCGACAAGTTATGGCAGGAGTGAAAGAGAAGCATCTGAGCACCCGTTTCCGAGGAAATAAGCTTTGCCTCCTTTGAAACCGTAAGCTCCGAATAAAATATGACAGGGACTTTATTAGATTTTATTTCATTAATTATCTGTGCGATTTTTGAAGCGCTTGCCTCGGCGTTCTCTCCGCAGGAGTCAAAAGCGGCAAGGTGATCAAGACCGTATTCCTTTGCAAAATTCGACAATGCAAATTCATCTGAAAAATAGATTTTTTTAATTTTTGAATTGGAAACAATATCCCTGAATTCGTTGTTAAGCTTGAGAATTTCAGAGCGGTATTTATCGGCATTCTCTTTAAAATAGTTTGAATCGCCTTGGTCAAGCCTGCAAATTGAAGCGTTAATTACATCAACCATCTGGGCGGCAATAACAGGGCTCGTCCAGATATGAGGGTCTATTCCCTCTTCAGCCTCTGCCTCTTGGTCATGCTCCTCGCCCTCATCATGCCTGTGAACCTCAAGCTTGAGGCCTAAAGTCTGGGATATATTTAGGATAGTAGTATTACTGCCCTTAACAGTATCAATTATGGAGGAAGCCCAGGTCTCCATATTTTCACCGATATATATAAACAAATCTGCTGAAGATACGGTTATCATATCTGATGGAGTCGGTTCATAAGAGTGACTGTCAGCTCCCGGCGGCAGAAGTAGACGGACATCCGCCCTGTCCCCGACTATTTGTCGCACGAAATCATATTGAGGGAAAAGAGTGCAGACTATTTTGAGCCTTTTTGAATCAGACGCGGATTGTGTCGGCTTTTCGGTTTTTATGGAACCGCCGCCCGCCTTGCAGCCTGAAAAAATAAAAGCAGGCAGAATAAGAATCAATAAAAAAGACAAGCATTTTTTTATCATAATCAACCCCGGTTTTCTTCCTTTTTTCTGCAGCTGAGGCAGGTGCCGTAAAGAACGGTTTTTTCATTGCTGAGCTTAAACCCGTGTTGCTCAAGAACATGCTCCCCGACCTCGTCAAGAAATTCGCATTCAATATGAAGCAGGGCGCCGCATCCGGAGCATTTAAAATGATAATGGTTGCTGCAACACTCGGAACGGCCGACATATTGATAACAGGCGCTTTTTCCCTCTTCAACAATGTATTTTCGAACCTCGCCGCTTTCAACAAGCTTATCGAGGTAACGGTAGACCGTAGACTTGCCGACTGCATTCCCCTTGTCAAGCAAAGCGGTTGCAACTTCGTCGGCAGTCATGTGCCTGCCTCCGTTTTCCTTTAACAGCTCAAAAATCAGCTCACGCTGCCTTGTATTGTAACTCAAAATCTCACCCCTGAGCCCTCAAATATGAAATTGAAAATCAATTTCATATTTTATCCTCCTTTTTCATTATTGTCAAGTTTATTTTTTAATTTCATCAGGGTTAAATCACAAAATTTTCCAAAAAATTACATAAATAATGCATAATCTTATTGACTTTTGTAAAAATCTTACTTATTATAATATTATGTATTAGTGTCTGCAAATTTAGTATCAGCAGGAGGTGGATGCCGATGAAAAAGAAAACATTTTTTAAAATAGCCGTTGCTATGCTTGCGGTATCCATTATATCATTTACTGTTGTCAACAAATTCTTCATTAATACTCAGGCCTCCCCGCCCGATAGCAGCCTTCCTCAGACCTTTGATGGTTCGATGCTTTTGCTTGAAACCAGAACAAGCGATTTCACAGGCGTTTTCTTTAATGTTATGACTCCGGGGGAGAATACGGTCATTATCTATAAGACCATTGAAAGCTTTCCTGTGAATGAAAAGCCCAAGGCCCTCTGGGGCTTGACAAATTACGACTTTTTTATTCAAATGAAATCAGGAAAAACAGTCTGTTATAAATTCAATGTTTCTGATTGGGAAAAAGGCTTGCAGGTTAGCGCAGTCAAAACCCAAAACGGCTGTGAGGTTTTTTTGATAAACCCGCAGACTGGTGAGAAAAGTGCCTATAACTGGAGGAATATACCCGCCGAGTTTTTGACAAAGGCGATTGAATACACTGCCCTGCAGGCTAACCCCACCACTGTAAAGGCCGCTGCTGCAGCTTCCGAATAGTAAATTTAAATAAGAAAGCCCGCAGCTGATTCTGCGGGCTTTTTATATCGTTGTTACCTTTTGGATATTACAAACTCATATTTGTATTTTTTGAACGGCTTCATTTTATAAGGCTCGTGCAGATATGTACACCCGGGCATATCACCGCCGACACCCCTCTGTGCGGCATCAATGTTGAGTGTGATGAAATCTTCTTTTTCAAGCTCAAAAAGATGCTCAGCTTCGTCAAGCTTTTCCTGAGTATAATACCATGCGCTGAAATCAAAGGTTTTTTCGGGCGGTGCGGTGATTTTCATGCCTGCTCCCCCGTCCTTGAAAAGCTCAAGCATTCTGACATCAGTTCTGTTCCCGTTTTCCTGAGGACGCATATAGCGGTGCTCGAGCTCGGCAACCTTCATTTCGTGTGTCGTTATTTTCTGCCCTGTTTTTCTGTCGCAATAGGCCTCATGCGGACCTCTGCCAAACCATTTAACATTTTCAAATTCCTTGTTAAGCCCTATCCGCATGCCGATTTTGAGCACGGGCAGAAACAGCCCCTTTGCCTGATGACTTATGATTATTTTTGAATCTCTTGTGAATTTATATTCGGTGCAAACCTCGGAGGTGAACGGTGCTCCCCACCTGACCTTAACAAAAATCTCGCCGTTTACATTTATAGACACCTTGACGCCTTTAGTCCTAATATGGTTACTGGCAAATTTCCACCTGTAAAGCGGGTTAAGGCCTGCAAGGCTGGGCATGAAATTGAAATAGCCCCGGTCGTTATCCGTCAGGGCCCTGAAAAAGTTCGGGAGGAGCGGATGCTTATTATCTATCAGCTCACCGTCGCCGAAATCGAGCGAGGAAAGCGAGCCGTTTATTATTTCAGCCTTCATGGAGCTTGAAAAGACAGTTACCTTTTTGCCCTGCTTTTCATATCTCAGAGAGGCGGAGCTCGGCTTTGCGGGCTCTTCCTTCCTCCCGCTGAGCTTGAACTGCTCAAAGGCAATTTCATAGCCTTCGTCCGCCCATGAGGTTTTCTCCTTAAGGGTAAAGGAAACAGTCAAAATTACTTCGCCGCTTAATTCCTGTGGCATTTTGAAGGGAACGGTGAGCTTCTCGCTGGAAAGAGGCGGAGTTTTAAGGCTTTTGATAATTCCCGTATCAATTACTTCCCCGTTCTGCTCAAGGCTCCATTCAAGATTATATCTGCTCAATGGGATAAACAGGTTTTTATTTTGAACCTCTATTATCCCCTTTTTTATATCAACTGCCCTGGCTCTGATATTTGAATAGACTTTTTTCACCTCATAGTAGGAGGGATGGGGAATTCTATCCGCCCCGATTATTCCGTTCGCACAGAAATAATAGCTTGTCGGGCCTTCGTCAAAATCTCCTCCATAGAGCCATTTTTCCTGCCCATTTTCAGTTTTGCGGATTGCCTGGTCAACATAGTCCCAGATATAGCCGCCGCACATATGCTCATATTTTTCAAAATCATCGACATATTCCTTGAAATTGCCAAGGCTATTCTCCATTGCATGGGCATATTCGCAGTATATTACAGGCTTTGTTTCATAGGCCTCTGCACTTATAGGCTTGTTATCTGCGGCAAGAATGTTTGAAATATTCTCAAAAAGTGTATTTTTAACCGCCTGCTTATTAACAAGGCTTTTAACCAGTCTTTCAACAGGATACATTCTGCTGATGAAATCCGACTTTTTAAAATCGAACTCACCTTCATAGTGAATGGGTCTGGAGTCGTCAAGAGAAAGGACAGCCTTTCTCATATGCACGAAATTCTCACCGTCACCCGCCTCATTGCCAAGAGACCAGATAGTAACGCAGGGGTGGTTCCTGTCACGCAGCACCATTCTCTCGACACGGTCGATAACCGCCTGCTTCCATTTTGGGTTGTTTCCGGGTACGTTCTTATGACGGACTCCGTGGCTCTCAATATCCGCCTCATCCATAACATAAAAGCCAAGCTCATCGCAAAGCTCATAAAAGTGCGGGTCATTCGGGTAGTGGCTTGTGCGGATAGCATTGATATTTGCCCGCTTCATCAGCTGCAAATCTGTAAGGCGGGTTTCCTTCGGAACAGCCCAACCGTAATCGGGGTGAAAATCATGGCGATTGACGCCCTTAATTATAACCCTTTTGCCGTTGACTGTAAGGACATTTCCCTTTATCTCAATTTTCTTAAAGCCTATCCTGACGCTTTTTTCACTCAGAACATTTTTACCCTGCTTTAATACCAAAGTAAGAGTATAGAGATTCGGTTCCTCGGCAGACCATTGCTTAACCTTTTTTACGGTGTGCATTATGTTGGCCATACCCGAACCGTCAAGCATAACCGCCTCTGCGGTACCGATTTTTTTCCCGTTCAAAAGGGCTTCGACTTTGATATCCTTTTCGTCTCCGCCTTCCAAATTAACTTCAATATCAAGAATGCCGTTTTCATATGTTTCGTCCAGAGTTGCCTTTGCATAAAAATCCCTAATGCGCAGGGGATTTTCAGCGTATAGATAAACCTCCCTGTAAATTCCGGAGAGGAACCACATATCCTGATCCTCAAGATAGGTTCCGTCGCTGTATCTGTAAACCTCGGCAGTGACCTGATTTTCACCGTCAGAAAGGTATTTTGTTATATTGAATTCTGCGGGTGTCATTGAGCCCTGTGAATACCCGACCTTGGTGCCGTTTATGTAGAGAAAAAACGCGGACTTCACTGCGCCGAAATGGATGAATATATCCCTACTCTTCCAGTTTTCAGGCACCGTGAAGCTACGGCGATAGATGCCGACTTCATTTTTATCCCTGTATACCTTCGGAATCTCCCGCTTTTTGGTGCTCACTGCTTTGGGCAGAAAGGCACAGAGATATATTGGCTTGCCATAGCCATTCATCTGCCAGACGGAGGGGACGGCCGTATCATCCCAGCCGCTGTCGTCAAACTCCCTGCCGAAAAAATTATCGGGCAGGTTAACAATACCTGTCTGCCAATAGAATTTCCATGTGCCGTTAAGCGTCAGCTTATAAGGAGACACATCATATTCCGCCTGAGCAGAACCACTGTCATGAGGAAGGGCAAGGTTATGACCTGAGAGCTTGTTTTCACCAATAATTAAAGGATTTTCCCAATAAAATAAATTATCTTTCATTTCATTTTCCCCCCAAACTTATCCAAATGAATTATAGCATACCGTTTTATATTTGTATAGTATCATTACTACTGCGATCCATTCAATAATAATTTTTCGTCAACCTTCTAATCTATTGTAATTGAAAATAAGCTAATGTATAATTAATTTAATGTATAACAATGGATAATTATGCCAAATACTAAGGGGGAACGGTTTGTGAGCAAGCCTGTTTATGCAATTACCTTTGATATAGGCACAACCGGTGTAAAGACCTGCGTTTTTGAGGTTGAAAAAACCGTTAAGCTGATAGGCTCAGCCATGGAGGGTTATTCTCTCTATACAATGCCCGATGGGAGCGCCGAGCAGGTCCCTGCTGAATGGTGGGGAGCTGTTTGTTCAACAACAAAAAGGGTTATGAGCGAGATTGCGATTACGCCCGAACAGATTGCGGGCATATCCTTCTGTTCCCAGATGCAGGGGCTTGTGCTAGTTGACAGAAACGGCGAGCCTGTACGCAATGCAATGAGCTATATGGACCAGAGGGCGAGAGACGAAATAAAGCAGGGCATGGCACACGGGATTCAAATTGCCGGAGCAAATATATTCAAGCTGCTTAAGTCGCTAAGGATTACTGGCGCGGTTGCCGCAAGCGTAAAGGACCCTGTGTGGAAATATAAATGGGTTGAAACTCACGAGCCGGAAAATTTTAAAAGGGTATATAAATGGCTTGATGTCAAGGAATATGTCATCTGCAAAATGACGGGTGAGTTCGTCATGACTCAGGATTCCGCATTTGCTACTCTCCTCTATGACATAAGGAAGGGGAAGGAGGGCTGGAGCAGCGAAATCTGCAAAATGCTCGGTGTCAATATGGAGCATCTGCCTAAAATTATTAAATCAACCGAAAAGGCAGGCTCACTCCTTAAAGCTGCGGCGGAAGAAATGGGCCTTTGCGAGGGCATCCCCGTTTTCGGAGGAGGAGGCGACGCTTCACTTATCGGAGTTGGAGCGGGATGTGTTGTTCCGGGGGATACTCATGTTTATCAGGGGACTTCGGGCTGGGTTTCTACCATAGTTGAAAAGAGTATGGTTGACACCTCCGCAATGATAGCCGCAATAGTCGGTGCGCAGGAGGGGCTTTATAACTACTTTGCGGAGCTGGAAACAGCAGGCAAGTGCCTTGAATGGGTCAAGGACCACCTCGCTCTTGACGAAATCAACATCTTTCTTAAAAAAGAGAATGTGGCGGAATCGACTGAAACAAAATATACCAACCTCTATGAATACATGACTCAGGTTATTGATACAATACCCGCAGGCAGTGCCGGAGTAATTTTTACCCCCTGGCTCCACGGCAACAGGTGCCCGTTTGAGGACCCCAATGCAAGGGGAATGTTTTTCAATATAAGCCTAGAAACCGGTAAAACGGAGCTTATAAGAGCTGTTGTTGAGGGTGTATGTATGCATATGCGCTGGTTTATCGAAACTCAGGATAAAAAGGTTAAAACAAGTGAGGTTTGTGGGTGGCGGAGCGCTTTCAGATGTCACTTGTCAGATTCTGGCAGATTGCACGGGGCGCACTGTTGAAACCGTCGAAAGCCCGCAGAATGTCGGTGCTGTGGGCGCTGCGGTTGTAATTGCTGTCGGACTCGGACTAATAGATGACCTTGCTCAGGCAAAGCCTCTCATTCCCGCCAGCAGGACATTTATGCCTAACCCGGAGAACAGGGCTGCCTATGATAAGAATTATGGGGTTTACAAAAAACTGTACAAAGCCAACAGGGAATGCTTCAGAGCGCTTAACAGCTAAATTTTACAAAAAAACGCAGATTTAAAATATTTATTAACAATTATAATATAGTTTGACAATTATATACATTGCTGATATACTGAAGTTTGCAGATTTTGCGGGGTGGAGATATAATGGAAAAAAGAATCATTGCTCTTGCTTTTGCTGTTTTAATAATAGCCGGCATCTTTGCCGCCTGCCGCCAGAGGTCGAAATACGGTGAGGTATATGTTGATATTGACGGTGAAACCCATATCCTTGCAACCGATAAAAACGGTGTGACCGTAAGGAGTGAGGATGGCGATCTGTATGAAGTAGAAATGGAAATGCGTGATGTTACCGATATGGAGGGCACACCAAAGCTTGACGAAAACGGTGATTGGGTTACCAAGCCTTTTAAATTTCCAAGATATATTTATTGCAAAGAGGCAAGATTTAAATTTTTTCCGATTATTTTTCACCGCGAGTACCTAAGGAACAAAGCGCTCAAGCTCACGATTCCCAAGGGCTTTAAACAAACCGAAAGCAGTAATTTTAATATT
>ENA-UOYA01003379-UOYA01003379.1-activated-sludge-metagenome-genome-assembly--contig:-NODE-3379-length-14313-cov-8.449432_pt1 | contig 14313 bp, 15 predicted proteins | sample MGYA00238163_ERZ764804 | MGnify/ENA primary metagenome ERZ764804 (study PRJEB28919, sample SAMN05720223) | activated sludge metagenome | isolation source: Anaerobic digester | place: Hong Kong...
TCTACACACAGGCATACACTCTTTCCCTACACGACGCTCTTCCGATCTCCTTCAGGATGCCGACGACGTAAAGCTGGCCCTCGGGATAGTCCGCATCGATTTGAGCGGCGATCTCGCGAATGCGCTGCTGGATTTGCTGCTCGGGGATGAGAACACGAAACTTAGGCGATGGCATACTTGCTTTCAGTCCGCAGCCCGCAAGCGCGTACTCGGCGGGCCCAGGTGTATATGCGGCGCGGTGGACTTGCCTGGAATCGCCGCGCGAAACGCGTAATAGGGAATCCGCAATTGCTCCAGGCGCTCCCGAAGCCACACGCCTTCCGGTTGATCGGGATTCAGCGCAACGTCCACGCGGCCGCGGTGATCGTAACCCATCATGCGGTGGACGGCTGTTTCGCCTCGAGCGCTCACCGGCAACGGCTTGCCGAACTCTTTCTCGAACGCCAGTTCGACCCGGTAGAACAACTTTTCGGTGAAAACGCCGTCGCCGTCGAAACGCTCCATGGGCTTCCATTCCTGCTGTGGATTCTCCGGTATCGATTCGAGGCTGAGTTCCACTCGCGCCATCTCGGCCAGTTCGTGAAGCAACCGCGCGCGGGATGCTGCCAGATCGAGCGTCCGCCGGCTCTGATCGTAGTCGAGCAAGTAAGCGGTCAGCTCCGTCCGGGCGACCGCGCCGGCCTCGACCAATGCTCGCGTGTGATCCAAGTCGGCTTTCCGTCGCGCTACCAGCCGTTCGGCGGCCGCCACCATTTCTTGCGCCTGTTCGATGGTCAGTTCCTCCACCGTGACGCTCCCATAAAGCAACCGGTCGAGCGTGGCCTGATCCTCGCGATCCTTGGCGGCCCGCTCCAGATCATCCAGTTTCGCGCGCGGCAACACGCCCGCTTCCACCAGACGGCGCACTTCGGCCGGGTCCGTGCCCGCCGCACGCGGCATGATCGGTGACGGGTTCTGTGGGAAAGCCACGGCGGAGGCCAGGAAGGCCAGCGCCAAAATTAGACGCATCTTCTTGATTGTAGTACGATACGGAACAGGAGCGACCGAACCAACCGAGTGTCATCGCACAAGCAAGTCCAGCCCCCTACCCCTCAGAATAAAAGCACTTCCGCCGGCCAGCCGTGGCTCGCGGCCTATTACGCCGCCGAATCCAAGAAGGCGGTCGGGTTGCGTGTGCTCGATCTGCGGGACGTTACGACTTTCACCGACTTCTTCGTCATCTGCAGCGGAACGAACTCGCGGCAGATTCAGGCCATCAGCGACGAGGTCACGCTCGAACTGAAGAAACTCGGCGAACTACCCAATAGCGTCGAAGGTTACAACAACGCTGAATGGGTGCTTATCGACTACGGGGACTTCATCGTCCACGTATTTTCGGCCGAGGCGCGAACCTACTACGACATCGAAAGGCTCTGGCGGGGAGCGAAGGACGTCACGCCGGCGGGAGATTAACCCTCTGCCGTAACTTGCTCGACCGTCGTCAGCACGCCGCCGGCGGCGGTGAACTCCTCGTAAGTCCGCCGGGCGTCTTCCTGGCGAAGCGTCTCGACCGCGTCGATCACCAGTTCAACCCGCTTGCCCGTCCGGAGCAGGCCCATCGCTGCGCAACGGACGCAATACTCTGTTACCACCCCGTAGACAACGTAGCGGTCCGCGTCCAATCTTGCCAGCAATCCGGGGAGGTTCGGGTTCGTAAAGCAGTCGATGGCAGCGGTCTCCAGGATGATCTGCTGTGCCCCGCCGATCGAATACTCGGCCGCCTCATTAGGCACGGTCACCCGCCTTGCGAGCAGGGTGTGCTGCGGCTTCTGCTGGCCTGCCGTGCCGGCCACGCAATGCGGCGGCCAGTCGCGAAACTCCGGATCGTTTTCGGCGTGGGCGTCAACCGTCGAAAGGACCTGTATCCCCCGCGCAGCGGCGTAGCGAGCCAGCTTTTCGAACGCGGGCAACAACTTTTCCGCACCCGGCACATACAGCGCCCCGGCCGGATAGAGGAAGTCGATTTGCGTGTCTACATCCACAAACACAGTCTTCATTCAGCCACCCGCTGCCGCACCGCTTCGGATAATCGCGTCAATTCCTCGCTCCACTCCACACGATAGGACTCCGCATCAGTTAGATGCCGGCAGGCCGGTGGAAGATTCTTCAGGCACCTTGCCGCATACGCGCGCGCCGCGTGGACATCCGGTAGCGCCTCCACCAGTTCGCCACCGTAAATCACCGGCCGCAGCAACGCTTCCACCTCTTCCGCCTTGCCGCGAGTGCGCGGGCATTCCCACGCGCCGGTAACCTCGTCGTGATCCCGGAAACGGAAAATCTGCTTGGCGCCCGGCACCGTAATCTTCTCGGCACTGAACTTGGCGGTGTAGCGCTTCACCCCGCCGCTTGAGAGCTCCACCATCTTGTAGATGTCGCACAGGCTGGGCGCATCGGCCGAGGTAGCCAGTTCCGTCCCCACGCCGAAGCTGTCGATAGGCGCGCCTCCAGCCACCAGGTCGCCGATGCGATATTCGTTCAGATCTCCCGTGGCCATGATGCGCGCCCCCGTGAGGCCGGCCTCGTCCAGGATGCCTCTGACCTGGCGCGACAGCGCGTCGAGGTCTCCGCTATCCAGCCGCACGCCCAGGATCGGCTCACCGAGCGCGGCCGCTTTGCGCGCGCCCTCAACAGTGTCGTAGCTGTCGATCAGGTAGACGGTCGACGGTCCCAGAAGCTGTTGCAGGCGCCGAAACGACTCCATCTCGTCCGGAAACGCCATCACCCAGGAATGCGCCGCCGTGCCCGACACCGGGATGCCGAAGCGGAAACCCGCCAGAGTGTTGCTGGTGCCGGCGCAGCCTCCGATGTAAGCCGCCCTGCCCGCGAGCACGCCGGCCTCGGGCGTATGCGCGTGGCGCGTGCCGAACTCCACCACAGGCCGGCCCGCCGCCGCTTCGACGACGCGCGCGGCCTTGGTCGCTACCAGCGTTTGGAAACCGATGCTCGAAAGCAGGTACGTCTCCGCAATCTGCGCTTCGATGAGCGGCGCGCGCACGGTCAGCACCGGTTCGCCGGCGAAGATCGGCGTGCCTTCCGGCACCGCGAACAGGTCGCCCGTGAAACGAAAGCGGCTAAGGTAGTCGAAGAATTCCGGCTGCGAATTGGAGAACTGCGCAAGGCCACGCAGATAATCGATTTCCTCGGCGCCGAAGTTGAGGTTCAGCAGATAATCCGCCGCTTGGGCAAGACCTGCCGCAACCACGAAGTTGCGATTGGGAGGCAGCCGCCTAACGCTCAGTTCAAATGTCGCGGTTTCGTCGGTCTTGCCGGCGGCGAAGTAGCCCGCCGCCATGGTCAACTCGTATAGGTCGGTCAGAAGACCATTCATGTAAGTCTTCGGAAAGGCTGTCGCCTATCCTACTACTACTTCTTCTTCTGGTCCTTGGGCGGCTGGTATTCTTTCACATCGCCGGCGGCCTTCTGCAATTCCTCCACCGCCTTGCCGTCCAGTTCGTAGGTTGCCGGTTCGTTCTCGCGGCGCGCGAAATAGCTGTTGCCGGACTTGGAGATCAGGACCTTCTCCACCAGCTTTCCGTCTTTCGATGTAACCGAGGCCTCGATCGCCGGTGTTGTGAAGCCCGCTTCGACGAACTTGATACTGGCTAGGTCGCGCAACCGGTCCACCAGCGTCTGCAAGCTGGCCGAATCCATCTGCTTGCCGTTCAGCCACCACTTGTCCCCGCCCTTCACGAACACGCTGTTTTTCGAGCCATCACGGAAGCTCACGCGGGTCGGATCGTTGAAGCCGAAATCGAACAGCTTCTTGTTGCGGAAATCGTCCAGACCCTTGTCCAGCCCGTCGCCTAAATCGCTGGTGACCTTGTGGACGCCCTCCACCACGCTGGACTTCGCGTAGTAGTTGTTGCTCTTGTCCTTCCGGACTTCGATCTGTTGCGTGCCCGAGGCATCGGTCACCCGTGCCACCGCCACGATCGCGCCGGAGCCGAACGCGGAGACAGCCTTCTTGGCTTCGTCGTCCGAAATGGACGTGTCCATTCTGGCGTCCTTAAGCTTGCGGACGAGTTCTTCCACTTGCCCGCCATCAGCGCGCAACGGGCGCGGCTTCAGAATGGCCCACTCATTCTGCGCGTTCTTGCCGAATTCGAACGACTGTTTCTTGGCGGTCAGTTCCACGCGGCTGAGCTTCTCGGAATCGAAAGTCAGCAAGCGCTTGTCGCGCAGGTCTTTCGAAGTCTTGTCCACGCCGGACTTGTTGTAACTGGCGATGGTAAACACCCGTGGATCGCCGGCGGTCTTCGCGAAGGCGCCGCCGCCGGTGGGCGTGTCGTCGCCCACGAGAAGCTTGTGCACCTTGCCGTCCGCCGTGGTAATGGAGACTTCCAGCGAAGGCGAGGCGAGGCCATATCCGCTGAGGTCGCCGGCCTTCTCCTCAATCAGCCTGTCGGAGGAGAGCGAAGCCAGCGAGGAAACCAGCGAACTCATCGCGTCCGGGTCCGCGTTCAGCGGCTTGGGAGCCGTGATCTGCCACTGGCTCCCCGCCGAATCGCGCTTCACAACCGTAGTTTCGCCGTCCCGCTTCTTGATCTCGATTTGGCGGAACTGGTCCTCGGGAATCGAAATCACCTTCGGCGTCGCATCCGCAGAGGGCTTGGATTCCTCGGCCTTCTTGACCTTGTTCGAATACCAGACCGCACCGCCCAGCGCGGCAAGCACGGCCAGCGCTACCAGCATTCCCCGAATGCGCATCGGTTACCTCCTGCGCCACCAGACGCTCAGCCCAGCGGCGATGATGATCAGCGGGATGCCGATTACGCTCGAGTAGAAGATGCTGTTCATTTGCCGGCGCGTCATGTTGAGCCGGCGATCTTCGGGCTCCTTCGGACGGATCGAAATCAGGTCTTCGTCCGAGCTGAGCCAGTTCATCATGTTCAGGAACAGGTCGCGGTTGCCGTTGAACCGCAGAATGTTGTTAGCCGCCCAGCCCGAGCAGCCCACTACCACGAATCGTCCCTGCTGTCCGGCCTGACCGGCCGAGTACGTCCCGGCGGCGGCCAAAGTAAACGGACCCTTCTTGTCCTTGGCCGGATTGATGCGGATCTCAGGCGAACTCAGGTTGCCGGTCGCAAAGCTGTTCGAAGAGGTGGAAAGCAGCTTCTCCGCCGTGGCTTTGTCCGCGCTCTTGGTTTCGAGCGAACGCGTGATGGGAAACGCGGTGGCGACTTCTTTCATCTCGCGCACGATCGCATGCGTTTCGTAATTGGTCACCAGCGGCACCACTTCGCTCAAGCCGAACAACTGCCCGATGCCGCTGGTATCCAGCACCAGGTCCTTGTTCAAGGTGATGCCCCACGAGTCGATCACTTTGACCAGCGCCGGATTCTCGCTTGTTTCCTCGCGGCCCAGTTGCACGGGAGGATCCAGCATGATCAGCGCGCGGCCGCCGCCCTCGACGTATGCCTTGATGGCGTTGGCGGCCGGCTCGACGTAATCGTGCTTCGGCCCGCCCACCACCAGAGTGGTGCAGTCCTTGGGAACTTCGGATTTCTCGAGCAGCGAGATGGTCCGCGTCCTGTAATTATTCTTCTCGAGCGTTTCCTTGAGCGAAGAATAGCCCGTGCGGCCGCTGTCCTCCAGGCCATGCTCTCCGCTGCCAGTCACGAAGCACACGTTGCGCTCGCCGCCCTTCAGGGCGCGGATGAGAGCCCCGGTTATTTCCTCCTCCGACAGGCTCTTGGCTTCCTCGCGCTTCCTGCCGGTTTCGACGTAGATCGTCCCGTAGTTGCGCACCGCTTCAGCCTTGGCCAGTTGCGGCTTCTTGTCCGGATCGATGTAGTCCACCGCCAGCTTGGGGCTGAGGTTGTCGTAGCGGTCCAGCAGGTCGCGCGCGCGGCCGAATTCGCTGGTCTTGTCGAAGTACTTGATCCTGACGTCCTGCTTGAGGTTCTTGACCACCTTCTCGGTCTGGTCGGAGAGGCTAAAACGTTTGTTGGCCGTCGAATCGTAGGTCTTGTTGTGCCGGTTGGCCAACCAGTTCGCCATGCCGAGCACGGCGATCACGATGAGCGTGTACAAGACAACGTAGGCCGTGTACTTGGTCTGTCGCGCCTTGATCCAGTCGAACTTCATCTTAGGACCTCCACCGCAGCGATTCCATGGACCGGGACGTAAGGAACAGCCCGAAGAAAATCATGGAAAGGTAGAAAATCACATCCTTGCTATCCAACACGCCTTTGGCGAACGTTTCAAAGTGCGTCACCACCGACATGTAACCCATCACCTTGGCCCAGGTGGCCATCTCGTACGCCGTCACCCAGTCGAACACCCACAACAGCAGGCAGACGGCGAAGGTCGCCACCCCAGCGATGATCTGGTTGCGGGTAGTCGTCGAAATGAACGTGCCGATCGCCAGCAGGCAGCCGCCTTGCAGCAGTAGACCCAGGTAACCGATCAGGATCGGCTTCCAATCCGGCTTGCCGTAAACAAACAGCAGGGAGAGGTTCAGCAGGGAGATGCCCAGAATGCAGGCATACATGACGAGCGCAGCGAACCACTTGCCGAGGATGATCTCCATGTCGCGCACCGGGGAAGTGGCCAGCAACTCGATGGTGCCCGACCGCTTCTCTTCGGCGAACAGCCGCATGGTGATCATCGGGATCAGGAACAACCCGATGACGCTTACATTCATCAGCAGCGGCCGCACGATCCACTCGTTCAAATCCATCGGCATGCCGCGGCCCATCATCTGCGACTCGATGCCGCGCGTCACGAAAATCGCCGTGGCGATGTAGAAGAAGTAGCCCGAGATGGCCGCGAAGAAGGCCATCAGCCCGTAGGCGATCGGGCTCACGAAATAGCTCTTGAGCTCCTTGCGACAGATGATCCAGACGTTTTTCATTTCGCGCCTCCCGCGGCTGCTTCCTGTTCCGGCGAAGTCAATTGCAGGAAGATCTCTTCCAGGCTCAGCGCCATCGGACGCAATTCATTGAGGTTCCAGCCGGCCTCGACCACGGCTCTTGCCAGCTCGGGGCGGACCGAACAGCCTTTCAGACTCTCCACTTCGAACCCTTGCCGCTTGTCGTGTGCGTCTTTGACCAGCACGCGGCTCACGCCAGGCACTTTTTCCAGGCGCTGGCGCACAGCCACCGGATCGAGGACGCCGTCCCGTGCTTCCACCTCGACGGCCACTGTCTCGGAACCGCGCAGCCGGTTTGTCAGGTTGCTCACCGAATCCGTGGCCACCAGCCTGCCCTTGGCGATGATGATCACCTGCTCGCAGGTCTGCTCCACTTCGGGCAGAATGTGCGTGCTGAGGATGATCGTGTGACTCCCCGCCAAGCCCTTGATCAACTCCCGTGTCTCGATGATCTGCTTGGGGTCCAGGCCAGCCGTGGGCTCGTCCAGAATCAGCACGTCGGGATTGTGCATGATGGCCTGCGCGAGCCCGACGCGCTGCCGGTAGCCTTTCGACAACTTGCCCACCAGCCTCTTGCGGACGTCGCCGATGGCGCACCGCTCACAGACTTCGCTGATGCGTTTGGGAAGTTCCCCCTTCCCAATGCCTTTGAGCCGCCCGACAAACGTCAGGTACTCGTCGACTTCCATTTCCGGATACACCGGCGGCGTTTCCGGGAGGTAGCCGATCCTTCTCTTGACTTCGATTGGATTCTTCAGCACATCGAAACCGGCCACCTTGGCCGTTCCCGCACTAGGGGGCAGGAAACAGGTCAGGACACGCATGGTCGTGGTTTTCCCGGCCCCGTTGGGGCCCAGAAACCCTACAATCTGTCCTTTGGCGATTTCGAAGGAGATGTCGTCGACCGCAACCGTGCGGGCGTACCTCTTAGTGAGACCTTCGACTTTGATCATATTCGGATCCTGGAGGACAGCAGATGTCGGCCACTCCGGGCCGTCGCTGAAATACCTATCATAGGGACAGGCTTCGAGAACTGTCAATTCTGGGAGACGCTCCGCAGAATGAATGCGTTACAGCCGCCAGCCGAACAGCGTGAGGAGGCTGCTCGTGAGAGTTCTCCTGATTTCAGCCAACACGGAAACCATGAATATGGTCGCCCTCTCTCTGGGGCTGGCCTCCGTAGCCGCCGCCCGCGCTACTTGATCTTGCTGAAGGCCTTGAATTCCTTTGCAATTTGCCCCGCCTTGGCGTCTCCGGGGTGGATCACCACCCGGTAAAGGAAGCGCAGCGACTTCCCCTTTTCGAGGTTGAGGCTCCCGTCCTTCGACTTGTCGCGGGTGAAGTCGTGCACGCCGAAAATGTTGGCGGCGAAAAGACCGTAACCGCGCGAATGCCAATACGTCGGATGCCGCGGATTGGAAGGATGGTCCAGAATGGCGATGCCGAGCTTCTCGCCTTCCAGTTCGCCCTCGTAATCCACCCACGCCGAGCGCTTGCCCCACACGTTCTTTTCCGTCTCCAGGCCCTCGGCATTCACCATCTTGCCGGTGCGCGTTACACCCTTGGATTTCGGCGAGGGCTCTTCGAGCGGGGTGACCAGGCGAATGGCGAAAGTCCCCTCCTTCGTGTCGCCGAACTTGACGTCAGTCGCGGCGGTCAGGGTGACATAGACGTCGATCACGCGGCGGTCGCGGTCTGCGTAAAAAACCATCTTCCTGGCTTCCTTGAGCACCGTGTGCCCTTGCGGGTCCAGCCAGTTGAAGGTGGCTTCCAGCGTGCCCTTCTTCTTGCCGATTTGAACCGGTCCGGCCTTCTCGAGAACGATCTTGCCTTTCTTCGGCCCTTTCTGGCGCTCCTCGTTGGCCCAAAAGTCGAAGCCGTTCACGTCGCCGTGCGTGAACCACAGGCCGCGGTGATGCGGATGGTCCCGGCTCTCACCTTCGACGTCGGCCATGGGATAGGCCCGCGTCACGATCTTGCCGGAGGCCGTCCGCAACGGATGCAGGTAAGGCTTAGGGGCGTCCGGACCATAGAAGAACGTGGAAAACGGAGCACCGTTGATGGAAATGTCCATCCGGTCGGCCTGTTGCTTGATGTCTACCTGTGCCAGGCACGGCAGCGCGGCCAGCAACGCGATCGTCAGATACCGTTTCATGTTAGAAAGTAGAGCACACTGCCCTGCCGTGTCACAACTTGATCCCGCGCGTAGTTGCATTCAGCTTTCATTTGAAGCAAACTAAAAGGTTTTCCCACCTGTGGGTTCTTCGCACATGAAGATAAGAGTCTTGCATCACGACCATTGCTTCGACGGCGCGGCCGCGGCTGCGTTTTTTACGCGTTTCATGGAGGGCGCTTTTCATCCGGGCGCCGAGTTCCACTTCACGGGCATGGCCCACACCGCGGCGCAACATTTCGATGACAGCCTTTTCGATGGCGATGAAAACGCAATCGTCGACTTCAAGTACTCCACGAATCCTCGCCTGACATGGTGGTTCGACCATCATCAGAGTGCGTTTCTCACCGAGGAAGACGAGGCGCATTGGCGCCGCGACACCAGCGGCAGGAAGCTGTTCGATCCGAGCTTCCGCTCCTGTACGGCTTTCATCGCGCACGTCGCGCGCACCAAGTTCGGCTGGGAAGCGCCGGACCTAGCGGAATTGGTGGAGGCCGCCGACATCATCGACGGCGCGCAGTACACCGACGCCAAGTCCGCCGTCGAGTTGGGAACTCCCGCTATGAAGCTCACGCTCGTTATTGAGAGCGTGAAGGGCTCCGAGACCGTGCATCAGATCATCCGCTGGATGCGCCACCGCAAGCTGGCTGATATAATCTCTGACCCGGCGATTCAACAGCAGTACAAGCCACTCTATGAGAAGCACTTGCGCTCGATCGACCTGATCCGGGAGCGTGGGCGGAGCGAAGACGGCGTGGTGTTCTTCGACCTGGCCGACCTGGGCGTGGAAGGCTATAACAAGTTCATCCCGTACTACATCTATCCCGAGTCCACTTACACGGTGTCTGTAAGCACCTCGAGTTTCCGCACGAAGGTTTCGGTGGGGACCAATCCCTGGACCACCTGCCAGTCGCTGCGCAACCTGGCTAGCATTTGCGAGCGATACGGCGGAGGCGGCCACGCGCGCGTGGGAGCCATCAGCTTCCCGAAAGGCGACGTCGAGTCGGCGCGCCGCGTCGCGGCCGAAATCGTTTCAGAGTTAAAGACGAAGTAGTGGCGTCGCCCGGCTAGTAGCCCAACTCGCGCAACTTGTCTTCGGTGAGACCGGCGGAACCAGCCCGGGTGCCCAGCAACCGCTCCACGTACTTGGCCAGGATGTCGCACTCGATATTGACGCGGTCGCCCGCGCGGCGCACCCTCAACACCGTGTTCTCGTACGTGTGCGGGATCACGCTCACGCTCACCACGTCGCCTTCGAGCGCAGCCACCGTGAGGCTGACGCCGTCGATCGCAATGGAACCCTTCTCGGCGGTGTAGCGCGCGAGCGGAGCCGGAACGCGCACCTCCAGCCACCAGTCGCCGCCGCCCAGTTGTTCGACCGACACAATCTCGCCCACGCCGTCCACGTGCCCTTGGACGATGTGGCCGCCCAACCTGCCCCCGGCGGCCACAGGGCGCTCGAGGTTCACCGGATCGCCCTTCTTGAGCTGGCCGAGTGTACTGCGGCGCAGGGTCTCCGCCGCCACATCGGCCGCGAAACCGCCGGCGGCCAGTTCGATCGCGGTGAGGCAGACTCCGTTCACCGCGATGCTCGCGCCCGTTAAGGAGTCTTCCAGCACCGTGGCGCAGCGCACCCGTATGCGGGCGCCGTTGGCGCGGGCTTCGATCGCTTCCACTGCGCCCAGCTCTTCAATGATGCCCGTGAACATTGCTCAGATGCTCTTGACCAGATAGGCTTCCACTGCGAACTCATCCGGGGCCACGTCGTGCAACGTGACATTCTTGAACTGGATCGCGTCGACGCGGCGCAGCCGGCCCGTGCCGCCCACCACAGGCAGCGATTGCAGCCCGCCCAGGATCTTCGGCGCGTAATAGAAGTAGATCTTGTCCACCACGCCCAGTTCGAGCGCGGACCAGTTCACTTTGCTGCCGGCTTCGATCATGAGCGAAAGGTATTTTTCGCCCGCCAGGTAATCGACCACGCGCCTCAGATCGGTGCGCCCTTGCTTGCCGTCGAACGTGAGAACGCGCACGCCGTGCTGTTCCAGTACGCGGCGCCGTTCCGGGCTTGCGGCGGACGTGCACACTACGGTGACATCGCCCTGGCAGCTCGCCACCATGCGCGAAGCCGGCGGGATGCGCAGTTGAGAATCCAGCACGATGCGCATCAGCGGGCGGCTGCGCTCGAGCCCGCTGCGGTCCGTCAGCAGGCTGTCATCGTTTAGGACTGTCCCGATGCCGGTCAGGATGGCGTCCGATGCGTGGCGCAGGCGTTGCACGTCGGCGCGCGCCGTCTCGCTGGTGATCCAGCCGCGATTGTCCTCCGGCGCGGCGATCTTGCCGTCGAGCGTCACGGCGGCTTTCAGCGTGACCAGGGGCTTCCCTGTGCGCATGAAGTGGCAGTAAGCTTCGTTGAGTTTCTCCGCCTCGCGCGAGAATTCGCTGGCCAGCAGCACCTCGATGCCCGCATTGGAGAGCTTGCGGAAGCCTTCGCCCGCCACGCGTGGATTGGGGTCCACCATCGCCGCCACCACTTGCGAAATGCCCGCCGCGATCAGCGCATCGGCGCAAGGCCCCGTGCGGCCCTGGTGCGAGCACGGCTCCAGGTTGATGTAGAGCGTCGCTCCTCGCGCGCGCTCGCCGGCCTCCTCAAGCGCCAGCGTTTCGGCGTGCTTGACGCCGTTCCAGGTATGGAAGCCTCGCCCGACAACTTCGCCTTCGCGTACCAGCACCGCGCCGACCATGGGATTCGGGCTGGTCGCGCCGCTTCCTCGCGCGGCCAGTTCCAAGGCCTCGCGCATGTATCGTGGGTTCATGTCTCAAACAAGGATGCCACGAATTTACCGGCATCGAAAGGCAGAAGATCATCCAATTGCTCGCCCACTCCCACATAGCGGATGGGCAGATTGAGTTCGCGGGCGATGGCGATGACGATGCCGCCCTTGGCCGTGCCGTCCAGCTTCGTGAGCACGATGCCCGTGACTCCGCTGGCTTCGGTGAACTTGCGCGCCTGCTCCAGGCCATTCTGACCCGTGGTGGCATCCAGCACCAGCAGCACTTCGTGCGGCGCTCCCGGCACCACCCGCGAGGCCGTGCGGCTCATCTTTTCCAGCTCCGCCATCAGGTTGGACTTCGTGTGCAGCCTTCCCGCCGTATCCACAATCACGTAATCGAACTTGCGCGCCACGGCCGCCTGCAGCGCGTCGAAAAGAACCGCGCTGGGATCCGCGCCGGGCTTCTGATGGATGACCTCGGTCCCGGTGCGGGTGCCCCAGATCTGCAATTGCTCGATGGCCGCAGCTCGGAACGTGTCGGCGGCGGCGAGCAGCACCCCGCGGCCCTGCGCCTTGTAGCGGTTGGTGAGCTTGCCGATGGTGGTCGTCTTGCCCGAGCCGTTCACACCCACCACCAGCACAACCTCCGGGGGCGAGGCGACTTCGGCCGGCGGCTTCTCGCTGCTCTGTAACACTTGGAGAAGGTGCTCGCGGATCAGGTGCTTGAGTTCTCCCGCATCGTTCACCAGGTTGCGATCCACTTTCTGGCGTATGCTCGAGAGCACTTCCTCGGTCGTCTTCACGCCGATATCGGCGCTGATCAAGGTGTACTCAAGCTCCTCGAGCAGGTCCTCGTCGATTTTCTTGGTCGTCGATAGAACTTCTTCGATGCGCGAGGTGAGGCCGGCGCGCGTCTTCTCGATGCCGCGCTTGAGCTTGTCGAAGAAACCAGGCTCTTCCTTCTTCTCCGAAGTGCCAAACAGGGTTTGAAACATAATGGAAGGTGCTTCTCTTCTGATTGTACAGGTAGGGCCGGATTAGGTGCTTTCAGCGCCCCACAATTTGTCCGGCTTTGTTCAATCGCAGCCGCCGGTTCCTCCAAACCACTTCTTTTCCAAACAAACCGGCGAACCAGATGCAAAACGCCCAGACGTCCCATAGCGGAATCAGGTAGCAATGCTTCAAGGCGATGGAGCTTTTCACGATGCCGCGCCCAACGGCGACACCCGCCAGAATCCGCAGCGCGGCCAGGGGCAAAGCCAACTGCCAGAGTCCCGCCAGGACCGCAACCAGGACCCACAGGCCCGCATGCGTCACGGGAAGCCCCACGTAACCGTCACCGCGGCACAGCCGGATGGTGCGCGCCCAACGCAACTGGTGCTCCCATAGGCCGCTCCAGGTGTCATCGCCCAGGTGCGTCGCGATGATCACTTTGGCCATGTACGCGCGCAGGCCCAACTTCGTGATGCGGCAGGCGAGCTGATAATCGTCGGCCAGGTAGTCGCCCAAGGCCTCGAAACCGCCGATGGCGCGTAGGGTCTCGGCGCGGAAGGCCAGCGTGGCGCCCAGCCCGAATTCGTTTACCCCCACCAGGGGCGCCACCAGCGCGCTGGGCATGAAGTTGGTCGTGATGCCGATGGCTTCGAACCGCCCCGGCCAGTGATCGGCCTCCCCGCGGAAAAGGCACGTCACGATGCCGATGCCGGCTTCCTCGAGAGGAGCCACCAGACGGCTCAGGTAGTCCGGCGGCACCTCGATGTCGCTGTCGTTCATGACTAGCACGGGGTAGCGCGCTTCGCGCGCCAAGTCCTCCAGCACTCCCACTTTCAGGTTCGCCGTAAGGGTGGTGCTGTGGATCAGGCGGATTTGCCTCTCGGGGAAGTCCGCAATCAGACGCTCGATCTCCGGCACCGTTGCGTCGTCCGCATCCGCCACGCCGAAAAGCACTTCGTATTCCGGATAGTCGAGCAGGGCGTGCGAGCGTATAGCCTCATAGAAGTGCGGATCGAGGCCACGGACGGGCTTGAGAATGGAAACGGGCGGGAACTGGCGCGCCAGAGGTTCCTTCATCAGGGTGTACCGCAAGGCCGCTGCCAGTGTCACCAACTGGTAGGCGGCGGCCACGAGCGCGATGGCGAGCACGAAGTAGATCACAGCGCCACCAGGAGTACCCCGCAAGCCACCAGCGCCACCCCCGCCCAACGCTTCCGGTTCACTTGTTCCCGCAAAACGTACTTCGCCAGCACGGTCTCGACGACGTAGGTGGCCGCCGTCGCCGGCACTGCAAAGCTCAGGTCCGCGATGGCCAGCAGGCGCAGAAAGCAGAAGAACGATAGCGCCATGAAGAAGACTGCCAGGATCAGGAACCGGCGCCGGAGCACGGTGGAGAAGACACGGCCGAGCGCGCCCGGGCGGAAGTCGTTAATCTCGCCGTGGCGCTTCATCTCGATGGT
>ENA-UOYA01003380-UOYA01003380.1-activated-sludge-metagenome-genome-assembly--contig:-NODE-3380-length-14310-cov-6.651561_pt1 | contig 14310 bp, 14 predicted proteins | sample MGYA00238163_ERZ764804 | MGnify/ENA primary metagenome ERZ764804 (study PRJEB28919, sample SAMN05720223) | activated sludge metagenome | isolation source: Anaerobic digester | place: Hong Kong...
GAAGAACGGGTCTTTTCTTACAACTTTGATCTGAAAGAATGGAAAGATGTTGGTGTCGTCATTCCCGAAGGGGATCTGGTATCCAAATATATCGCCGGTGTTGTGAAAAAAGTCCCAGAAAAGATAGGTGAAGGCATCACGGTTGCGATTGATCCCGGGTGTGGCGCTGCATACCGGACAACGGCTGAAATATTACAGTCCATCAGGTGTAAGATCTTCACTTTGAATGCATATCCTGATGGTAACTTCCCGGCACGTGATCCAGAACCGTCCATTGAGGGTCTTGCCCCGCTTGCAGAGATGGTTGTCTCGACCGGAGCAGCATTTGGTGTTGCCCATGACGGGGATGCGGACCGTGCTGTCTTTATCGATGACAAGGGGCGGTTCGTTGAAGAAAATAAGGAGTTTGCACTCATTGCTGAGTATATATGTTCACAAAAGAAGGGAATTCTGGTAACACCGGTCAGCACGTCCAGACTTATCGAGACGGTCATTGCACCTCATGGATGCACGGTTGATTATACCGCAGTTGGTAGTATTTATGTTGCCAGACGGATGCGGGCACTCATTGCCGAAGGAAAACCAGTTGCTTTTGGAGGAGAAGGAAACGGTGGCCTTATCTATCCGGATCATCAGTTCTGCCGTGATGGGGGTATGACGGCAGCAATGATGGTTCTTCTTCTTGCAACGAAAAAACAACCGCTTTCCACCCTCGTCGATTCACTCCCCCCTTCAATAATGCTGAAACATAAATTCCACACCGATAAAGCAGCCGAAATCCTGACTGCCGTGCGGGAAAAATTTACACAGGACTCCTTAAATCAGGTAGATGGGATCAGAATCGATCGGAAAGATGCCTGGGCTCTTATTCGTCCGTCAGGGACCGAACCCCTCGTCAGATTATACGTGGAATCTACGGATGAATCAATTGCCAAGGGATTTGAACAGGAAATTTTAACCTGTATTTCTAATTTTATTTAACTTATTTTTATATTTATTATAATATAATTGTCTCAATGCCACTTCGCAATCTTCATATATTAAATCATATGATGCTATATATTAGATATACAAAAATATTGTAAAATTTATTAAAATAAATATATACCTGGGTGAAAATATGAAAATAAAAACTGTGGAGAAAAAAGTTAGGGAAAAATAGTTCCGTTAGAAACCTATGGTTTGATAATTGAGAACTGTGCTTCTCCTCGCAATGACTGAATGAGCACATCTATCTGTGTATTGATAAGTTCTTCCTGAATGGATTTTGAAAAAAGATGAATTAATTCTTCAATAACCTCATCATGTAGAATACACCGATCTTTTGTTCGTTCATAGCCATTCTGATGTAACCTGCCGGATCTCAGAAATCCAATCGCATGGTTGTCAATCATCTTCGGTTTCCAGCAGTTCATAAGATCCTGAACAAGGGCCTGATTTCCTCTGTTTAAATATCCATGGCCAGGATCCAAATGTCCACCGATGACAGCCCGTGTACATGCTGATGAGAGCATTCCATACCCAAAAGAGAAAATAGCGTTTACCGGGTCAAGGTACGGACGACTGGTTCTTCTTTTAAAAAGATACGTCGGACTGATGAGTCGACCAAGGATTTCATAGTACATATCCCGGACCAATTGTTCTATTCTCCGCAGTTCTTCAATAAGAACCATGTTTTCCAGTTCCTTCGCATACCCTGTAAGGATGTCAAGTTCTCCGGAGAAAAGAATCTCCGGTCCAATCTCTTCTGCATATTTTTCTATTGCAAGAATCCTGGACTTAATTGATTCATTTGCACAGGCAAGGGCATATGAATACGGGGCTGCAGTCTTTTGCAGATTCTGAATCTCCTTGAAAAGAGAATAATCATAGGGTGAAATATATCCAACCGGCTCACCATCAGACTCACAAAATGAGATAAAAACTCCTTCTTTTACCAGGGATGTTATCGTTGATGTCTGGATGGTATGACCTCCGATGAGAAGAAAATGAGAGAGGTCTTTGATTGGTATATCAGTAATTTTTCCCTTATGCTGAATAGTGATTTCAGTCCGGTTTGATTTAATGTGGGCTCCAAATCCTCCCACTACTCTCCATGATATCGTCATTGATCATCTCAAAAAACTGGTAAAGCATAAATTCAGATACATTCGATCCAGTACCCGTCATAATCCCTGATATATGAGGAACCGGTATGTTCGGATAGTTTCTCTGGATCCATCCAGATATCTATTGCATCTGTAGATTTCTCTCCTGCTCCCTGACATCCGGTAATTGCGAAATGGTCAAGTCCGTATCCTCCCGCTTGTATGGGATTTCCATCTGGTTTTGTCAGACCATACAGGATAATGCAGATTTTTCCCTCTGTACTTTCCAGCCTGATGAATCGTTTCCCTTGGCCTGATCTCGTGATATCAGATTCAACCTTCATTCCAAGTTTTTCACTATAGAATTGTTTGCTTTTATCCGGATGGGTCACATGCAGAGTGATTGAATTCAGGCCGGTGATGAAGGGGGCCGATGCATCATCACTTCTGTTCGGTATTAATTCAATGAGCCGGTCATCAGGATCGCGGACATACAGGGAGTGATTGGGGCAATCCTGTGTGAAGATAGTTCCATCAAGACCTGGATCTCCCCAGGAAAAATCTGCTTCTGCCTGATGGAGATCCCAACCAAGGATCTCTGAATCAACTGCTAAAGAAAGAAAGCATGAAAATCCGAATATGGTATTTCCGTCAACCGATCTGGTAGCGTTTGTTTCCGGGTATCGTTCCTGGACAAGCAGAATATCATATGATCTCCCAGAAGATGAAAGAAGAGCCACATCGGTATACTGATCACGAAGAGCCCGTGATGAGATGCTGCCAAGGATCCCTTTTAAAAGACCCTGACCGCCGGCGACTTTTCCTAAAATCCTCCCGCCTGTGGAGAGCGCTCCAAGATGGACCGGACCATAGACCTGCATGTGCAGGATATCCTGGTAAAAGCGGATACTTCGCTCCAGGTTTGTTACCTGTAGTGCAATGTGATCAAGGGTAATGGTTGTATCATTCATATATTCAGAAATCTTCTTATGAGGTCAGTCGCAGAAAAATTAAGGTTGCCTTTTTTATATCGGCCTATGTAAACCGTTCAGCACTTTTTTCCAGGGCAGCTATAGCTGGTAGTTTCTTGCCGGTTAAAAATTCTATGCATGCACCGCCACCGGTTGAGATGTGGGTGAACTTTCTATCATATCCCATCTTTTCAATGACAGCGGCAGTATGTCCTCCCCCGACGACGGAAAACTCAGCTTCTGCTGCAGCTTTAATTATTTCATATGTTCCGAATGAGTAATCAGACTCTTCAAAAAGACCGGCCGGACCATTTAATACAACGGTGCGGGATCTTTTAATAACATCAAGGCAGGGTATGAGCCCTTCAGATCCAAGATCCAGAATAGGGCAGTCTGATGGGATATCACGGACATGCATCTCAACCCTGGCACCCTCTTTTTTTATCGCGACATGTTCAGGAACGACGATCTTTTCACCGAACCTGGAAAGGATATCTTTCGCGATTTCGATCTGTCCAATGTATCCGAGTTGTTCAATCAGGTCCATCGAGGGTTTTCCGATGCTGTACCCTTTGGCGGCAAGGAAAATGTTAGCAACCACACCGACCGCAAGGACGTTATCAGCGATGCCGTTCGTGAGTACATGTCTGGCAACATCGATTGAATCATCAACCTTTGTTCCGCCAAGGATAAACGTCACCGGCCGGGGAGCACCACTGAAAACCCGTGAGAGGTTTTCAACTTCCCGTTCCATAAGGAGTCCGGCTATGGCAGGGAGCACTTCCGGAAGGCCGACAATGGTTGGCTGGGACCGGTGTGCAGTACCAAATGCATCATTGATGAAGAGATCGCCCATTCGTGCAAGGTTTTTCACAAGAACGGTCTTTGCTGACTCCTCACCGGATAGTTTCAGGTTCTCTTCTGCATTGAACCGGACATTTTCCAGCATGATAACATCGCCAACTTTTGCATTGCGGACAGCATCCCGGGCACATGTTCCAAAGATATCATCAACAAATCTGACCTCTTTTCCCAGGAGTTCTGAAAGTCGGTGAGCATGGGAGACAAGAGAAGTAAAATCCTTTTTTCCAGGTCTGCTCTGATGAGTGATGATGACGGTTTTTGCCTTGTCCAATGCTTTTATCGTATACAGAATTTCACGAAAGCGCTTATCATCAAGGATAACTCCGGCCTGGGGATCGATTGGTGAATTAAAATCAACCCTGAGTAGAACTGTCTTTCCTGAAATATCAACGTCAGATAATCCTTTAATTTTTGAATATGTGCCCATAGACTTCCCCGGTTATTGCCAGTTTCGGAAAAATCACAGCTCAATTCAAGCTGGAAGTACATAATTCTCCTGTCATTATCTGATTTAATTAAATCGATTGTTTACTCATATTTTCTTTCTGTGGTGTGATGAATAACTTATTTACATCAAACCGGGTATAATAATGGATGAATGACTGACCTGAAATTACCCATCGGTATCCAATCTTTTGTTGAAATCAGGACCGGTGGGTATGTGTATGTTGATAAAACCTCTTTTATATCTTCACTTGTCAGATCAGGTAAATATTATTTCCTCTCCCGTCCCCGTCGGTTTGGAAAAAGTCTATTGATAGATACATTTCATTGTGCTTTTTCCGGAGAACAGTGTTTGTTCTCGGGGTTATATCTGGATACGCCGGATGCTGCCTGGGACTGGGGCAGAAAAAACCCGGTTCTGAAAATTGACTGGTCATTATCTTCTCCCCGAACTGGAGAGGAGTTAAAAACCCGGATCCATGAGATTCTCTCTGCCTGGGCAAGGGAATGGGATTTTGAGCCTTTTGAAACAACCATAGGTGGGCGATTCTCTGCCATCATACGGGAAATTCACGAAAAAACCGGAGAACAGGTAGTAATCCTGGTGGATGAGTATGACAAACCAATTCTCGATGTTCTTGAGGATCCATCCCGGGCGGCTGAGATGCGTGACGTCCTGCGTGATTTTTATGCGGTAATCAAACCTCTGGATTCTCATATTCGATTTGTCTTTCTCACCGGAGTATCTAAATTCGTAAAAACCGGGATTTTTTCCGGATTAAATAATCTGAAAGACATCACGCTTGACCGAAGGTATTCTTCACTCTGTGGGTATACAGAAGAAAATATCAGAGATGATTTCTCGTCATGGTTTGCAATATGTGATCCAAAACTCGTCCGTGAATGGTATAATGGGTATTCCTGGACTGGTGAGTCTGTATATAATCCCTTTGATATTCTGCTTTATTTTGATTCAGATCTTTTCAAGCCATATTGGTTTGAAACCGGAACGCCATCTTTTTTTTTAAAACTCTGGCAATCACAGCCAAGAATCCCGGCAGAATATGAAGGGCTCATAGCCGGGGATGATCTGCTTGGGTCTTTTGATCCTGACCAGATCCGGCTTGAAACCCTTCTCTTTCAGGCAGGGTATCTTACGATCAAATCCTGGACCAGTAATCCGGAGGAAGGAACATGGTATACCCTTGGTTTCCCGAATAGGGAAGTGAAAGAATCATTTAATAAAAGCATTCTCAATCTTCTCAGAAAGGATGCTACACCCCTATCATTTCCTGATATCCGAAAACTTCTTGGTTCTGGGAATGTTGATGGGTTTCATCGCCAATTAAAATCTTTTTTGGCTTCGATTCCTCATGACTGGTTTAGAAAAAATCCTCTTGCACAATTTGAAGGGTACTGGGCAAGTCTGGTCTATTCATACCTTGCAAGTCTTGGATATGAGATAATCCCGGAAGATACCACAAACAAGGGTCGCATTGATCTGACGGTTAAAACTGCATCATATACCTGGATCTTTGAATTTAAGGTGAAAGGGATCGACAAAACCGGAGACTTAAGTCCCCTTAAGCAAATACAGAACCGGGGCTATTCAGAGAAATACCGTTCTAATAAACGACAATTAATAGAAATTGGCATTGTTTTTGATCCTGAAACGAGAAATATTGATGAGTACTCGTTTCACATACCAAAAATTTCAACCTGATATGGGTCTTTCGATCTTATTTCCGTGAATATCTTATCATCCCATGGTTTATCCGAAGGGTCAAAAATTACAAGATAGACCCCTTCTGCTCTGCAGGTGTCTGTATATCTGGTTACCTGAGTTACTCCTGCCTCTATCGTTTTTTCTCGTGTTCCCCTCTGAATCTTACATTCGATAACAAACCGCTGGTTTGTTCCATTAGAAAGAAGCCAGAGAATGAAGAGATCAGTCCTACCCATTCCAAGACCATATTCCCGTGTTATCTGCCCGCCACCATTGACAATCCGTTGCAGGAATGCCTGGAGTAACAGATGTGGCTCGGCCTCTTTATATTGAGCGATCTCTAACCATCTCCCTGAATGCTCCCGGAAAAACTGAGCAAATGCACTGATAAATTTTGAAAGAAGGAGTCTCCTGTTCTGATCAACATATCAGGCGGTTTCGATGGTCATGCCAGTCTGTGTTCTCCAGCTGAGTTCACGGGGGATGATCTCCATAGATGGGGTTTGCAATCTTGATAGCACCGGCTATTTACTATGTTATAAGGCCAAGATCTATCAGGTCTACGACATCATCAGGCCTGAAGTCCTGTTCAAAGACTTCCCCAGTGAGCATCGGTTCGATAACCCGTCGTACACGCTCCTCTTTGAGTTTATCTACAAGCTGGGCAAGGTGTGTGTCCCGCCGTTTGATGAGACGTTCTTTTTCTTCGATGACCTGATCCAGTGTAATATGATTTGCCCGGTTTTTCCCATCGGGAGTTCAAAGCAGACTTTATATGCCAAGGCATTCACGAGCCATGGCTGTCCTTTCGTTAGGGCCCATATGGCTGAAATAGCATCATCTTCAAAGATCTGACCGGTTTCTGTGGTGTGTTGTTGAAGGAGCGTTTTTGTTTCTTCTTCAGAAAAATTTCCCAGACGGAGTGACTTTGCCTTAATATTGAAGGCCCTCCCACCGGTGACAATCTCCTTTTCCCGGTCAGAATGAATCCGATAATCACGGACATCATGAACATCACAGAGAATAATTGAGGATGGAAGTCCAGTTGCTCTTTCCGGGTACCCTGAACGGATCTGACGGAGAAGAGAAACCAGGGTATCACCAACAAAGGCATCAACGTCATCAATACAGAGAACAAGAGGCAATTTTAGTCTTTTACACCAGTCTGATAACAGAGATTTCAGGGCAGCATCTTCTCCGGATTCTGCAATAATTTCGGAGATCCTGTTTCGATAGGAGGTATCCCCCAATGTCCGTTCTGCCTGATATGCAAGTTCCGTGAGTATTGCTTTCATCCCTCTGCCAACATCACCTCTGGCAGTCTCTCCCATTTCGACATTTACATAGAGTGCAGAGTATGTTCCTTCCTGATTCAACTGATCCCTGAGAGCAAAAAGACATGAGGTCTTCCCGGTCTATCGTGGGGCATGAAGAACAAAATATTTTTTCTGTGCGATGAGTGAGAGAATTTCTGTGAGATTAAAACGGCTTAATGGAGGCAGGCAATAATGGTCCTGGCAATTGACAGGTCCGGCAGTGTTGAAGAACCTCATCGTATAGTATAGTTAAACCTAAAGTATGTTATCTGTTATCAATCGAATAGATAGAATTATCGCAGATTTCACAAATTATGGAAATATGGCTAAATAAAATATATTGAAAAAAATTCCTGTAAAGGGTAATATTTTTCCTGCTCTGGGCAATACTGAAAATATGGTAGTGACAACAATACTCAATGGTTGGTATAAAAAAATCCCGTATCTTAATGGGTATGGGCTGATATATATGAGCTAAAACAACCTGGTCAAACGTTCGATGATATTCTTCTGTTCATGGTGGAGGATAAAAAAACGCAGATTTATTGATGATATGGGTCACATTGAGGCCGAAGGAGATTTCGTAGGGCTGTCTATTGAAATTCCGGATATTCATTAACCGTAAGACCTATCAGAGTATACGGGTATTAATGAAATAAGTCCCCGAAATTAATAACAATTGATATCTCTGCTGTAAATATACATGGAAAAAATTTTTATTGAAAAATACCTGTAGGTGGTGGAATTCCTTCAGCAGTCCATTCAGGGGATTTTTTTACATTCACTGTTGATTTAATAAATTCCTTTTTACATTGATTATATTCAGTTTCATCGCCTTTAATCAAGTTAAATTGTTACAATTCACCTGACATTTCAAGTGCTTTATCATACATAATTCGTGAAACACGAAAAGAGGTTCTTTGAATCAGACTGTCCAATTCGGTCTTCATTGATTCAATCTCACCGGTCTTTTTTGCCGCAGCGAGTAAGCCAATTACACCAATAACTGGTATGTTATATGATTTTGCCACCTCTATACCTTCAGCCTCATCAATAAGAAGGATTGGTGCCTTTTCCTGCAGAGCCAGAGCTATGGCTTCAGCTTCCCCTTCGTGTAATTGGTTTTTTAATAATTGAATCAGATGAAGGTTTTCAGGGTTAATGATTTTTACAAAATTCGAATCACGGGTTTTTATTAGTTCTAAACATCCTGGTCGTCTGTGTGGATCATCAGTTATTTCGGTCCCAAACTGCCGGAGGGATGATAATATGATCATAATGTTTTTCAAGGATACAGAATCGGTCGATTGATGCCAGACTAATTAATGGTGAAGAATCACTTGCTATGAAAAACATAGGAAAAGTCTTCCTCTAAATTTTCCAGATTATAATGGCGAGAAATATTTCGTATACCTAATTCCTCTTCCCATTGATATCGTTTCATTCCGGCTAGTTTACAGGACTGTCCTGAACTTAAAATTCCTCTTGTATACAAAGCAATAGCCAGTTCCTTGAGTAATTCTTCCTGTAGAGTATCGGGTGGAAGACGGATTGTATTTGTAATATTACTGGGTATTTTTAGGCAAATATCTGACATGACAATAATTCTCCTTCATCACATAAGATGATTCCTTTATAAAAATTTGTTGATAAATATTCATCATGACGTATAAATAATACAATTTGAAATTAAGAGCTCATAAATGATGGGACAACTCCAAATTTTAAGCTTTATTGACAAAAATTATTTTTCTTCGATATTCAACAACCATTTCCACACCGGCACAATCTGAATCACCCCTTCCGGAACCCGAACCGTTCCCTCCTGGTTCAGAGTAATCACTATCCCCCAGTCAAGACCATATTGGTTCATCGCTTCCTGTAAACCGCCATATTCCCGCTCCCTGTTCAGATCAGTTAATTCAGAGCAGACCTGATACAGAGCATTTACCTGGCCATTCTCAATAATAACAAAATCACATTCCTTAGCCGAAAAATGATAATAAACATCAAAACCCCGACGTTTTAACTCTACCAACACCAGATTTTCCAGGAGTTTTTGATGATCCCCGGAAACCCTGAATGCTACCTGGTTTCTCATACCGATATCGACAGCATAGATCTTTTTACCGGTCCCATACTGTTTCTTGAGGGATGGATCATACCGGTGAACTTCGGTTATCAGATGCGTATCTGCCAGAATATGGATGTAATCCCTGACCGTCATGGGACTTTTCATTCCGAGCATAGAGGCAAGGGATCGGTAATGGACTTTGGTTCCAATGTTCGTAAGAAGAAAACCCGCCATTCTGATAAATCCGGAAACATCCCTGATATTCCACCGTGCGATACAGTCCCGGTACAGGATCTCTTCATATATACTTCTGATATGATCTGTATCCCACATTCTGGTATACTCCGGAAAACCCCCTTCTTCCAGATACCTGTCCAGATGTGACAATACTGCTACCTGATTTTCAGACGCCGTGCTTTTGTCTATTGCATGCCAGGCGAGATACTCGACAAATGAAAATGGGTGAAGGATAATAGTGATCCATTCTCCCTTTGGTTTATCTGAATGAGAGATATTGGTGCCAATTTGTGAACTGGTGCAGAATATTTTGTATCCTGAATCATGTAATTGCCTGATGGTATCTTCACATCCGGGCAGGTTCTGTATTTCATCAAGAAAGAGGATCCTGATTCCTGGGTCTCGCTTTTCCAGAAGAAGCAGACTGGCAGTTAGGTCTGATAGTCCATGAAGACGGATGTCGGCAAGGTTCAGATAATGATAGGCCTTAAAATGAGATGCAATCTGTCTGAGCAGGGTTGTTTTTCCACATCTCCGGACACCGGAAATGATGATCACCTGGTTAAGATAAAGATACTTAAAGAGATTGATGGACCTGGGTGTTCCGGGATCTTTCCGTGCAAATGATTTCGCCTGGTCCTGAATGATACGGTCCAGCTGGTAATCTGTAATCATATGTATAATAGTATTATAAATTTTTTTAGAATATGTATTTTAATAATATATGATTTTGTGTTTGGATTTTTGAGTAGAATTAAATTTTAGTGATGTTGATGTAAGAAAAAATGTGTTCATAAATCGAGTTTTTAAGATGTGCTTACAATAGGGCGTATTTTTTTCGTATGGTGAACCTACATTTCTATGGGTGCAAGTGTTTATGTGAATAGGGGGGCTGTATTTCGATTGATTGTAGGGCTTTAATATTCGATGAAATAAAATGAGATTTATCATAAATTACAATAGTTACAAGAATTTATGTGTCTTAATTTCTGTTTCATGGCCAATGAGATCTGCAGTTGCGAACATCATAAAAGAACATTTTATTTTATTATTCTAATACAATAAATTACAATATGGCTCTAAATGAGAAAATAATTGAAATATTGCGATAATAATTCGGACGTTTATAAAAAAGCGGTTGATCTGGCCTAGATCTTTTTGAGGCTGAATAACTCATCACGCTCCATCTCATCAGGCAGACGTTTCATCGTGGTCTCTATTTCTGCATTTTTATGATAGCCTCTACCAGGTTTTCAAAGGAAACTGCCGTGTCATCGATGACCGGGGGGTGCCGATAACAACACACAGTCTATAATACCCTTTCTGACCTGTGTTGATTAAATCTCCGGAACTAAAACACCAATAATACTTTAATCATGAGGGTGATATCCGGGTTTTCCTGGATAGAAAATGCGGCTGCTTTCACATCAATTAAACCTTCAATTGTATTCAGGCGAAGATCACCATGGTGGGCTACCATACTCCTTTGTCCAGAATTTCACGGATAGCCGATTCGCTGAATATTCATCTGGTCAAAGTGTTTATCCCCTGATAACACCGAAAGTCCGTGAACTTGTGCAGTCGCTCCTATACACGCATCAGCCAATGCGATACCCGGTTTTTTAATCCTCCCTGCCACAATGGAAATGCTTTCAACCATTGGGAGAGTTTTCATTCGGGAATTCATTATCTGTCCAATTCTTTGTTCTGCGATAGTATGTCCCTCTTAGAGAGTGTACAAATACATAATCTCCGTGAGTACTACTGTTGGAATAAACCCTGAAAATCGTCTTCATCAACTGCTCTCATATAGTCCCTGACTATTTTCATCCCGGCTGTCGTTCGAACATGGTGATGAATGCATGTGTGTCGAAAGGCAGATCTGGCATTAAATGTCCCCTTCTTCCTCTCTCATCTTTTGAAGTTTCTGTAATAACCCCTTCCCTTCATCGATCCCGGTGAGGTCAGAGAGATGGACAGGAGGTCTGATATGTATACCATCTGCATCATCCGTGAGTATAATCGTTGAATCTCCTTCGAGATTCCATTTTTTTCGGAATGCTGCAGGTATGACAATCTGTCCTTTTTCTGATATTTTCACAAGTGTCATACTTTTCCTGATTTATCTCCATGATTGCTGATAATCATTACTCCTGGTATAATAATTCATTCAGTGGGAATGGTGAAAAAAGTATAATTGATACAGAGAAAAATTCTCAATATGTCCCTAATTTTTGAAAAAAGCCTATAAAGGAATAAACGAAGAACAGAAAAAATGTCAATAAAAAAATTATGCGGTAGATCTGGCCTTGATCTTTTTGAGCCTGAATAACTCTTCACGCTCCATTTCATCAAGCCGCATCTTGATAAAGTCACGTGCATCGGAAAGTTCAGGAATAACCTTGAACTCCAGAGCATTGACCCGACGCTTGGTGGATTCAATCTCATCAAGCAGACGTTTCATCGTGGTCTCTATCTCTGCACTTTTAATGATCGCTTCAACCAGATCTTCAAAGGCAGCTGCTGTGTCATCGATGACCGGGGTGGTGCCAATAACACCATATCCACGATCTGCAATGCCTTTTCTGACCTTGGTTGATTCAATCTCCGGAACCACGACGCCCATGATGTTTTTACTCTTGAGGGTGATATCCGGGTTTTCCCGGACAGAAAATGCAGCTGCCTTCACACCGATTGAACCTTCAATGGTGTTTGCGATAGCCATCATCTCCTGTGCACGGGCATATTTCTCAAGCAGAGCACCTCTGGAGTCCTTTGCCTCCTCAAGCACTTTGAAGAACTCCATAATGAGTCCATCGCGCTTCATTTTGAGGATCTTGTAACCGTTCTGGGAGAGCTTGATCTTCTTTTTGATATTGATAAGCTCAGACCGTGTCGGTTTGACATCTTTCAGTGCCATGGAGGCTCACTCTGCCTTCTTGCGGTATTTTGGATGATACTTCTGAATAAGTTCACGGTCAATACGCACAAGTTGTTCTTCAGGAATGTCTTTGAGCAGATCCCATCCAAGGTCAAGTGACTCCTCGATAGTCCGGTCTTCATCCTTGCCCTGACGGACAAATCGGTTCTCAAACATCTCCGCAAACTCAAGGAATCCCCGGTCACGCTCTGAAAGTGCATCCTTACCGACGATTGCCACCAGTCCACGAAGATCGACACCTTCTGCATACCCTGCATACAGCTGGTCTGAGACTTTCTTATGGTCTTCACGAGTGAAACCCTTTCCGATACCAAGGTTCATCAGACGTGAAAGTGAAGGCAAAACGTTGATCGGTGGATAGATACCCTTCCGGTGAAGATCACGATTCACCACGATCTGGCCCTCGGTAATGTAACCGGACAGATCAGGAATTGGGTGGGTGATATCATCACCAGGCATGGTCAGGATGGACAGCTGGGTAACTGAACCTTTTTTGCCCTTGATGATACCTGCACGTTCGTACAGGGATGCAAGGTCAGTGTACATGTAACCCGGATATCCACGACGACCTGGCACTTCTTCACGGGCTGCACCGATCTGACGGAGTGCTTCACAGTAGTTGGTCATATCGGTCAGGATAACCAGCACGTGGTAATCAAGCTCGAATGCCAGATACTCTGCAGTGGTCAGAGCAAGCCGTGGGGTAATGATACGCTCGACAGCCGGATCATCTGCAAGGTTGAGGAACACCACTGCATGTTCAAGTGCTCCGGTTCTCTCGAACTCGGCCATGAACTGGTTTTCTTCTTCCTTGGTAATACCCATTGCAGCAAACACGACTGCGAACTGTTCGTCAGATCCCGGAACCTTTGCCTGACGGGCGATCTGCAGTGCAATCTCGTTGTGTGGCAGACCAGATCCAGAGAAGATTGGCAGTTTCTGTCCACGAACAAGGGTGTTTGTCAGATCGATGGTGGAGATACCGGTCTGGATAAACTGGCGTGGTGACCCACGTGCCCAGGGGTTGATAGCAGCACCGGTGATCTCAAGACGTTTCTCTGGAACGATGTCAGGGCCGCCGTCTTTTGGTTTTCCTGCACCGGAGAGGATACGTCCGAGCATGTCCTTTCCGACCGGCATCTTGATGGTCTCTCCGGTAAACCGGACACCAGTATCCTTTCCGATACCGGTAGTGGTCTCAAACACCTGAACGACGACAATATCATCAGAGGTATCAAGGACCTGACCACGCTTTTCTGATCCATCTGCAAGGACGAGATTAACGAGTTCCTGGTATCCCACAGGTTCAGTCTTCTCGACAAAGACCAGAGGACCTGCAACCTGTGTGATAGTTCTGTACTCCTTCATCTAAGCCGCCTCCCGGAGTTTGGTAAACTCTGATTCCATTGTCTTGACAATCCTTTCGATTTCAGGCTTGTATTCCTTGACATACTTGATCTGTGGGAGGTCGTTCTTTGCCTTCAGACCGGTGATTTGAGAGGTGATGACCCCGGCCTTCAGAGCTGCATATGCCTGGTCAGAATAGAATCTGATTGCCTTGAGTATGTCAAACTGCTTAGTCATGTCACAATAGGTATCGACCGGGTCGAATGCGTTCTGCTGCAGGAAGATCTCACGAAGCATACGGGC
>ENA-UOYA01003381-UOYA01003381.1-activated-sludge-metagenome-genome-assembly--contig:-NODE-3381-length-14310-cov-4.195791_pt1 | contig 14310 bp, 11 predicted proteins | sample MGYA00238163_ERZ764804 | MGnify/ENA primary metagenome ERZ764804 (study PRJEB28919, sample SAMN05720223) | activated sludge metagenome | isolation source: Anaerobic digester | place: Hong Kong...
TTGCACCGAGTCCCTGCCTACAAACCCATGGCAGATTATCCCAGAAAATCCATGGGAAAACACTTCCTCGGTGATAAGCCGACAAGTATTGGGAATGTCAGCCACCTTAAAATCCGCGATGAGCGGAAGACCTTCTTGAGACAAATCATCAGCAATATCAAGCCCTGCCGCCAAAACAAGGGGATAGCCTATCTTGATAGCATCAATATATGGTGCTGTCCTCTGGGCAATTGACAACGCTGCGTTCTGAGAATGTACATCAAGTGCAAGAATAATATCAGTCATTGACCCCCCCATCTTTTCCATCCGCAAGCACAGCAGATATAATGAGTGGGAGCGTTATCGTTGCATCACCATACACGGTAACCGTCTGTGCATCTTCATCAACCTTCCCCCATGAGCGTGCTTCATCGAGGGTTGCACCGGACAGCCCACCAAGATCTGGTCGATCACCGGTCAATTGCACAGCATACGAAAATCCTTTTGGTGTCATCAGCATACTCTGCAAGATGTAATTTTTTGGAACACCACCTCCCACTAAAAACGCACCGGCACACGTTGCAGAAAAGCACCGATCCATCATCTCGCTCATATCATCGAATGCATCGACAACGATCTTATGTGTCTGCCTGTACAACCAGAACTGAAGACCAATCATCGAATCCTGAATTGCAGGACAGAAGACGGGAATATTCTTTTTTGCTGCAGTCGCAAGGATACCAGATTCAAGATGAGAACCAAGGTGAGCAAGCAGCTTGGAGATGGAGATGACCGACCCATCAGGGATCTCTGATAAAACATCCTGCATGAACTCCTCAAACATGATGAAGGAGTCATTTGGGAGGTACACATCATAGATGCGGTTTATCTCATCATGCCGAAGTTCGACATCATTACATTTCTCGGTTCCCCGATAATGATGACACCCAATCGCCTCAATAATATCATGGGTCAGATTTGCGCCGGTTGACACGAGCACATCAATGTACCCTGCATTCATGAGATCTGATATAATACCACCCATACCTGCGGGGACCATTGCACCTGCAAGACCAAAAAAACGGGTAATTTGTTTTCTTCGGAACATCGTACTGGTTATCTGTACGGCCCGTGAAAGGGCACCCCCATTATATGCTCCAGCCTGCTCCATGCGTATAATAAGGTCCTTGACACTCATCCCTGGCTGTAGATGGACCTGCCGTACCGGCACATCACATTCCATACCCTTATTCATTCGCGGTTACCTTTCAAGTACCTGCTGCCAGGGGTGATCCTATGATGATGAGTACGTGTCACGACGACGCTTTGATTCAGGAAGGTATGAAGGATCGGGAGGGACCAACCCACGGGCTAATGGCCGAGAAAGATGTCTCCTCGCTCCTGGAGGGACCTCATACCAGCCTGGAGCGACTGTTCTTGGCTCGAGTATATATTCAGGTTCCATTTTCCGATCTCCACACCGACGACATTTATATCCCTTTCCACGACCTGCACTCGTCATCCGCTTATTGCAGATGTGACAGATGGGTGGTTGAGCGATCCGAAACGGAGCTGCAGAAAAAATGAATATCTTCTCCAAGTTCAAAGTGCCCTTCAAATAGCTCCCGCCAGCAAGGACATCATCTCCGGGCCTGAGGGATCGAATATGGTCCCTGAACTTCTTGGTTGGCTCAAATGCCATACATTGAATCTTTTGACCGTCTTTAGAGAGCGTAAATGAAACATGGCCTCCGGATTTGGTATCTGGCATACTTTCAACTCTCCCGCGTATCAGATACGAAATCCCTTCCCTAAGAGGGCCGGCCCTATGAAAAACCAGATGAGCATCTGTGCCCTGGTTTGTCATCCAGATCCGTACCATATCAACTGGTTCTGACATGATCAGAGAAACCGCATGGGTTATTGCAAATGGGGTATCCCCCCTGATGCCATAGAGGATTGGATCCACTGTATGAGGGATACAGACCGGTCCTTTCGCATCATTATCCCACGTATCCCACGTGTGAGGATATGTCAGCTCCTGCGAAAGAAACAGACTGTGTACATTCACATCTCGAGGAATGTGCAGTCGTGCTGGATGGCGATATGCAAGATACTCCCAGGTATAATCAGGAAATTCGCTGCACACTGCTGCAGTGGCGCCGATAAGACCACGACCAAGCTTGTACCCCTCATACCTGATGCCATACTTGGAAAGGAACGACTTGACCTGATGAATCTCGCAATAATCCTGAACCGCCTGCCAGTAAAAATCTGATGGGGGCTTTGTAAGAGAGATCACAACACCAGGATGGGTATTCTCGCATGAAAACACTGCATATCGTGTGATCAGATCGCACGTAAGACAAAACGCATAATCTGGATCACCCTTGATATACAGAGATATCGCAGCATTCCCACGCGTTTTATAAGGTATGGTTGGATTGAGTCTGACCAGTCGGGCTGAACATACCCGCATTCCTGATCGCGTAAGGATGGTTGCAATCAGGGCCCCAAGCCACGTTGTGCACATGCCATCAGGTGCATCGGTATCATCTAAACCAAGATAAAAATACGTGTCCGCCATATCAATATCCCCCCATATAAAGGTGAAAACTAAAACATACCAATATTATCGGTTAAACGTCGCACCTTGCGCACCACATACCTTATGTATCGAATTATCCAAGTACCTTTTACGATTGCGCTATGTCCCAGGATCGTCTGCTCCGTAATGTCATCAGTGTGATGATCATGGCAGGATATGAAGTGTCCGAAGTTTTCGCGATGAGACCTAAGAGTTTTGACATTATCGCCGGAAACGGTGAACGTATCATTGTCCTAAAGGTCATCTCACACATTGATAGCATCAGCGAAGATAATGCACGGGATCTTGATCGGATTGCACGAAACCTAAATGGAACACCCTTAATTGTAGGTGAACGTGCTCGTGATGCAGAACTTGAGCGGGGCGCAGTCTACCTCAGGTATGGCATTTTTGCAATTAATTATCCTACCCTTCACGATTATTTTGTGGAAGGCTCGCCACCGCTGATTTACGCTTCACCAGGAGGTCTCTATGTAAATATCAGCGGCGAGCGCCTGCGTGAACTGCGAGAGAATGCAAACCTCTCACTTGGGGATCTCGGTCAAATCCTGGGAGTGTCACGACGGACTGTTGCAAAATACGAAGCAGGCATGGGCACCACGATCGAAATCGCACTCCGTATCGAAGAGACGTTCGATTCAGGAGTAATAGAGCCAATTGATCTCATCCAATCCAAATCACAATTCGATGAGTCTGATATGCATGGTATTGCGGCTGAGATCCCCATTCAGGCTGCCATCGAGGAGATGGGGATGTATGTACAACCGATGCATCATGCACCTTTTCAGGCTCTTGTCAGGTATGATTCGCATACTATCCTCACCGGTTATGGTTCTGCACAAAAACTCGCTCGTCGTGCAGGTATCATCGGTAATATTTCTCAGGTGACGCGAACACATGCAATGTGCGTCATGACCGATGATCAAAGACAGCGAAAAATAGGGCGAACACTCATGATCGGTGAAAAATCTCTTCTTTCTCTGGAAGAACCAGAAGATCTCATTAACCTGATTCTAAACTGACATATTTATATAGAACCACTAAACAACCTTATCCTACAACGTGGTGATATTTTATGGCTACACAACTTGGAGGACAGCCAATTCTCATCCTTAAAGAAGGAAGTTCACGTACCCGCGGGCGTGATGCACAGGGCATGAACATTGCTGCAGCAAAGGCTGTTGCAAGTGCTGTCAGGACAACACTTGGACCGAAAGGGATGGATAAAATGCTGGTCGATACCATCGGGGATGTTGTCATTACCAACGATGGCGTAACCATCCTCAAAGAGATGGATATTGAGCATCCGGCAGCAAAGATGATGGTTGAGGTTGCCAAAACCCAAGATGATGAGGTTGGCGACGGAACCACCACTGCAGTGGTTATCGCCGGAGAACTTTTAAAACGCTCTGAAGAATTACTCGAACAGGATGTACATCCGACGGTCATTGCCCATGGGTATCGCATGGCAGCAGAAAAGGCACAGGAGATCCTTCAGAACATCGCCATCGAGGTAAAACAGAAGGATACAAAGATTCTCAAGAAAATCGCCGAGACTGCAATGACCGGAAAGGGTGCTGAGGCAGCAAAAGGGAAACTTTGTGATCTTGTTGTGCAAGCGGTCACCATGGTTGCCGAGGATGATGGAACCGTTGACACTGAAAATATCAAAATAGAGAAGAAAGTCGGCGGATCCATCGAAGACTCTCAGATCATCTTGGGCATGGTCATCGACAAAGAGCGGGTCCATCCAGGTATGCCGGAGAAGGTTACGAAGGCAAAAATTATGCTCCTGAATGCAGCAGTCGAATTTAAAAAGACTGAAGTCGACGCAGAGATCAATATTACCAGCCCAGATCAACTCCAGGCATTTCTTGATGAAGAGGAACGAATGATCAAGTCTATCGTAGACAAGATCATCAAAAGTGGTGCAAATGTTCTCTTCTGCCAGAAAGGGATAGATGATATCGCCCAGCATTACCTTGCAAAGGCAGGTATTCTCGCAGTTCGCCGCGTCAAGAAGTCTGACATGGAAAAACTGAATCGTGCAACGGGAGCATCTATCATCTCCAGTATTGATGCAATTCAGGGTTCCGAACTTGGATACGCAGGACTCGTTGAAGAGCGAAAAGTATCAGGCGAAGAGATGATCTTTGTCGAAGAGTGCAGGAACCCAAAAGCCGTATCAATCATCGTTCGTGGTGGAACCGAGCATGTTGTGGCCGAGCTTGACCGTGCTTTTGAAGATGCAATCCGTGTGGTAGGCGTCGTCCTTGAAGATCGAAAATGTGTTGCCGGTGGCGGTGCGCCTGAGACTGAACTCTCGTTACGCCTGCGTGAATATGCTGCAAGTGTTGGTGGTCGTGCACAGCTTGCCATTGAGGGATTTGCCTCAGCGCTGGAGATCATTCCTCGCACCCTTGCCGAAAATGCAGGGCTTGACCCGATCGACATGTTGGTAGAGCTCCGTGCCGCACATGAGAAAGGGCAAAAAACCGTTGGCCTGAATGTTTTTGAGGCAAAGCCAGCTGACATGTACAAAGAAGGGGTAGTCGAGCCACTTCGCGTCAAGACTCAGGCAATCGCAAGTGCAGCAGAAGCAGCAATTATGATCCTGCGGATCGATGACATCATCGCATCAGCAAAATCATCTGCCCCAGATATGCCCCCAGGTGGCGGTGCAGGAGGCATGGGTCCAGGCGGTATGGGTATGGGTGGAATGGGCGATATGGGCATGTAAAGCCCATTTTTCATTCATCCAGATTGTTTATCTCTACACATATCACAAATTCACTTACATATAGTAAATATACAGTATACTTACTCATGATGGGACGATGTTTCGATTGTCCCAATCAAAATTTTCTTCACGTCTACCCAGATTATGAGTCGTTTTTTTGATTCATGATTCTCTGATGAACTCTCAATTTTAAGACCATCATCTTCTCCAAGCTTAATGATACCCTGGACAAACTCGGTCAGGTGTTGATCCACTCCTTTTACATTTCTATCAATATCCTTCTCATCAACAGTAAGGACACTATGCACTTCATCGACGATCACGCCAACACTGGTATTCTCAAAGGCATCGGGAATGAGGACCATAATCTTTTGCTCTTCCCGCTTTTTTGCAGGTGTAATACCAAGAAGATGATGCAGGTTTATGATTGTAGTAATTTCCCCACGAAGATTTAAAAGACCAGTAACATGAGAAGGAGCACGTGGTATTGGGGTAATTGGAAGCATCTCCACAATCTCACGGGCAATACCAATATCCATTGCATATGATTCTCCCCCTAAGTCAAACTCCAAGATATCGACAACCATACCTGCAGATTGATCTATTCTGTACAGGTTTGAACCTTTGGGAGTAATGAAGAAACAGGATACAAAATCAACTGTAAATAATCAGGGAATGTGTATGTGCAGAAGAATAACACCTGCCTTATGTGTGCTGAACCAAACCCCCCGGATATCTTATGCCTGATATGATATACACAACTTCCCTGACAATATGAAATTTTTAATATTTAATATATAAATCTTCGGTAATATTTTTGCAAAAACACACATGCCTCCAAAATATCAATGATTCATGCACCGAGCGATAATACATAATGCATGCAATTGTATGCTCTCATCGCGCCAAAAGAACCCAAGATTTTTTTAAAAATAACGATAAATTAGCGAAAAGTGCAAATCACAGCATAAATCGCAGTTTGTAAAACAAAGCAACTTAGGGGATGAACGGACGTTACGCGCAGAGCGATAGGATCGTCTCGGTTCTCACGTATTCCCTTAGGGCGCCTATGACCATCAATTCAAGAAGGAATACTTTTCATCTTACCTGCAAAAGGTACACTATCCAGCAGGTGACAGGGCAACCACAAAAGGGAGAGAATATGGTGAACAATCCAATAAAAGTGCTTTTTGTAGAGGACAACGAAGATCATGCCTTCCTCGTCATACATGAATTAAAAAAGGGAGGATATAATCCAGTACTCAAGCGGGTTGATACGATAGATGATGTTCGTTCTTCTCTTGACTCAGATGCGTGGGATGTAATCTTATGCGATTACAGTCTTCCTGGCTTTAACGGGGTAGATGTCATCGAAGAATACCGGAAGAGAAATCTTGATTATCCATTTATCATCGTTTCAGGGGAGATTGGCGAAGATACAGCAGTTACCCTGATGAAACTTGGAGCACATGATTATGTCTTTAAAGGCAATCTCAATCCCCTTCTCCCTGTTATCGAGCGGGAGATACGAGAGGCTGAAAATCGAAAGAAACGTCGAGAGATAGAGGCATTACAACGTGCTGAGGCGATTAAGTTCAGGGCGATGATCGACTCCTCCTATGATGCCATCACCCTCTTTGACAAAGACATTCTGATTGAATGCAATAAAACAACGCCAAAGATCTTTAAAGCTCCAGACTCAAACTCCATCGTAGGAAAATCAATCTATTCACTGGCACCTGAAAAACAGGCTGATGGCACCCCATCAAAAACGTTCTTTGGAAAAGTATTTGCAGATGCCCAAGCAGGCATCCCCCAGCATATTGAGTGCATACTCAATCGGTTTGATGGCAGCCCGTTTGATGCGGAATTGACCCTTACCGTACTCTCCCTTCCTGAAGGACAGCGGATACAAGCAACATTTCGGGATATCAGCGAGCGAAAAAAAGCTGAACGAGAAATGCACGAACAGATGGAGACCATCAAGGAACTTCAGCAGCAGGAGATGACCATGATCAACCAAAACCCCCTGCCGCTCCTCCTCATGGACTTAAACCTGCAAATATTAAAGGTAAACGCCTCATTTGTCGAGATGAGTGGTTATACCGAAGAGCAGCTCCTCTCCATGCGTGCAACCGATTTTAAAGTGCTTGAGAAGAAAGGACAGGGACTTCGGGATGCACTCAGAACCAAAAAAGCGGTTACTACGCACCTTGTTGTGGAATTTCCTGCAGGCATACATCACATCGAACAAGACATCATTCCCCTGCTCGATAAGCACCAAGAAGTAGTCAGTGTCATGTCCACCTACAAGGACAAAACAAACGAGATTGCGAAGGAAAAAGAGATTGAACGAATGATCAAAGAAGCAGAAGAACATGCTGCACTGCTCGATCTCTCTGCAAACGACATAGGCGAAGCATTTGCCCTTGTATCAGAAGGTGACATGACAGCACAGATTGTCATCCGTGAAAATGACCCCCTTATCACAGTAAAAGAGAACGCAAACAAGACGATTGCAGCACTTAGGAAAGCACTCCAAGAAGTAACAAGGGTGTCGACCAGTGTGTCGGAGAATATGGGAGAAATTAGTAAAGGATCGTCAGATATCGCCCGTGCTACCCAAGCTGTTGCCCGCAATACCATACAGTCCTCAGAGATAGGAAAGAACCTCATCTCGCATATGGAGGATATCACCAATCAGATCTCAACCCTCTCAGCATCCAACGAAGAGATCACCAGCACCAGTCAGGAGATCCTTCGTCATGCCAGAGATGTTGCCACACGGGGGAGCGAGGCACAGGCCCTTGGCAATGAAGCAAACGAGAAGATGAGTCTGGTCATGAAGATCGCCCAGGAGAGTGTTGAGGATATTGAAGAACTCAACTCACAGATTCGGGAGATCAATAAGATCGTGAAGATGATCAACGATATTGCCGGACAGATCAACCTCCTTGCCCTGAATGCCGCAATTGAAGCTGCCCGGGCAGGAGATGCAGGAAGGGGATTTGCAGTTGTCGCAGGTGAGGTCAAAAATCTGGCCGCAGATGCCAGAAAGGCAACCGACCACATCAGCGACGTGATCACCGCAATTCAGCGAAGCAGTGAGAAGACCTCCACTGCGATCCGGTCCTCACACTCGGAGATTGCTGTCGGTGTTGAGAGTGTGAATAAGACGATTGAGTCTTTAAACATCATGGTTAGTGGCGCATCCGAAGTGACAAGAGATATGGGAGAGATCGTCCGAGCCATTGAGGACCAGGCAAACATAGCAACAGCCGTCGTCAATACTGCCCAGGAAGGGATTAATCTTACGAGTGAAAACCTTTCCCAGATCGAAGAACTCTCTGCCCTGGCCGAATCCGTAAGCGCTTCGGTCCAGGAGATCAACAGTGCTATTGTTGAGGTTGAAGGTCTTACGAGCGAACTTCGAACCCAGATTCAGGCATTTAAAATTTAAATATTAGAAAAAATTCTGGGTGGCATAGTAGTATTCACCATCAAATGCCACCCCAATCCCAATCTTTTCATGAGCGGAAAGAAGAAGTGCTTCTTTGTGCGGAGGACTGTCCATGAAGGACTCAATGGCCACCTGTGCTATCTCATAGGGATCATCATTTCGAATTTCCCCAAACCCGTAGACATTTTTCTCGACCGGAATCTTGACAATATTCTCTCCGATACCATAAAATTCCCTCCCATCGGGCAGAATGCGGAACTGATTATAGTGATGGCGATCTGCCCGGTCAGCCGGATCCTCACCGTCCGGATTGGTGTGATCAAAAAAGTTCCGCTTTGCCATATCCTTGCTATGTTCACGGGCAATATCATCAAGAGCAGGATCGCGAACCAGAGCGGGGAGATTTCGAAGGGCTCGTTCATCATTCGAAAGGTTGAGAATGATCTCTGCAATCTTCTCCGAGAACCATTCCTGAGGCCTTTTGTAGGTTCTCTCTATTGCTACCGTCCCCTGGGATATGACATCATTCTCCGGACACGGATCCGGAGTGAGCGAAAACCCCTGACCAAGGATTGCCCCGGCGGTATACTTCCCCGGCGGAATAGTATCAGGAATCGTTGTAAGCAGTTCGCGATGAGCTGTTTCTCCGGGGCGAAGGAATGAGAACTGCACCGAGCCCATCGCATAATCCTGGGGAGTGATATTCTCATCAGAGGAGAGGTAAAAAGTTACTTTCCTGCTCATCGAGATCATCTGACCATTATTTACTGCAGTGACGCTTGCAAAAAACGGGCTGCCAGGTGCAGAAGAGGGCTGAACATCCAATGATATAAGGCTCATATCTGCTGCTGTATCCTCGCCGGCAACATACCATGGAATGATCAGAAGAAAGAATGCCCCAATGAAAAAACGAAACAAACGATTGTTATCACACATATGTACTGCCAGTTGATTATGCCAGATATTGTCGGAGGTAAAAACCATTCAGGTTTCCGGTCAGCTAAAACCGGAACCATCGCATCATTACAATAGCATCCTCAGTATCTGCATAATATCCGCATATCTGAAAAACCGGCTCATACCCGAGTTTTGTATAGAACTGAATGGCGTTTGTATTGGATACCCGGACTTCCAGCTGCATGGCGGTGGCCTTTTGTATCATGGCGGCTTGTTCTGCCCTTCTGACCAGCCTGGTCCCGATACCCCTGCATCGCATATCCGGATGTACGGCAAGACTACAGATATGTCCGTACCGCTCCTCACCGGTATCCTCAACCCCGCAGATAATATACCCACAGATGGAACCTGACGATTCAGCAATGAACACGGTGTCTGAAAAGGTTTCTATAGCCTCCTCGAGCGTTTCACGCGCCCAGGGATCAGGAAAAGAACTCTTCTCAATCTCCTGTACTGCTGAAATATCACCGGGAGCCATCTTTCGTATCCAAAGACTTCTTTCCTGCATCAAAGCCTGTACTTATCTGTCAGTGTTATCATATAGAAACAGGGGAATATAGGTAAGAACACCTGGTGTCTTATGGTTCATATATATCCTTTTAAAGCAGTGCGGCCTGCCCCTGGAAAGGCCGAAGAAATCGCTGCCGTCCCATATGATGTCGTGAGTGCTGATGAAGCACGGGAGATTATAGAAAAGAATCCGCTCAGTTTTCTGCGAATTAGCAGGGCTGATGCACTATTACCAGACAAAGACCCGTATTCATCAGAAGTGTACGAACTATCCAGGAAGATTTTTGATGAATATCTTGATTCCGGCCTCTTTATTCAGGATGAAACGGCTGCGATGTATGTTTACCGGGTTCATGATGGCCAAAGAACATATACCGGTCTTGCCTGCTGTGCAGATACCAGGGAATATGAAAGTGGTGAGATTCGCAGGCATGAGCTGACAAGATATGACAAAGAGGAGGACCGGACCAGACATATCGATACGATGAATGCCAACACCGGACCGGTTGTGCTTCTTCATGGCACGCATGCTGAGATCCGGGCAATCCTGAAGAGGTCAACCGAATCCCGTGAACCAGATATGGTAGCACAAGCGGCGAACGGGAGTGTCCATGAGATATTCACGATAACCGATGAGGCAGATCTTACCCGTCTGTATGAAATATTTGTCTCCATTCCGGCACTCTATATCGCCGACGGTCATCACCGGTGCAAGTCGGCAGTGAATGTTGTTGAGAAAAGATCACAGGGCAGAGGAAAAGTCCCGGAGGAGACCCATCATGTTCTGGCAGTGGTCTTTGCCGAGGACGAGGTCAAGGTTCATGGATACAGCAGATTGCTTACTGATCTCGCCCCCCTGACACCGGACAATTTTTTGAAAAAAATCTCTGACATTGCCCACGTGACGTTGTATGGGGATGCAGACCGGGCGCAGTTTACCCTTGTTCCAAAGATAGGCGGAGGAAATGACCATGTCTTTCATCTGTACCTGAAAGGAAAATGGTATGAATGTGTCATCCCCCGCAATCCGAAGATAACCGATATCAGGGCTCTTGATGTGAGTGTTCTGCAGGAACAGATTCTGATTCCTTTCCTTGGTATAACCGATCCACGGGGGGATCCACGGCTTTGGTATCTTGGAGGAGCCCGGCCGGTTCGTGACCTGATGACAAAGGTAGACAGCGGAGAATATGCTGCAGCCATCGCCATGCAGCCGGTGGATGTCAGAACCGTCTTTTCAATTGCAGATGCCGGGGGTATTATGCCACCAAAATCAACCTGGTTTGAACCAAAATTATTAAGCGGGTTGTTGATTCATCTTCTTGAATAAACTATTCATTTTTTAAAAAGATAAAAATCTCTTTTTCAGAGTTCCGCTGCCTTTATGGTGTAGGCTATCGGCGGTACCGGAATCGTGACATTCAGATCATCCGGAGCCTTCACATCGGTGACTGATGCGATATACCCGGCATACTCTGAAGGTTTAATTCCTGCAATCATCATGTCCTTTCCGGTGTATGACCGTGCCGTCAGGCGGTAATTCCCGCTTCCGCGTTTTCCATAAATCTTCACATAGTAGAGTTTCTGTTCATCAGGATGGGAAATTCCGACATACGCATTACTTCCAAGGCCGATATCCGCAGCGATTGCAACACAGGGATTATACTTTGGATTGCATGCCTCGTATACAAAAAGATCGAGATCAGGCTCGCAATTCCTGGTCGTAAACAGATTCACATCAGAAGAAGTCTGCATCAGGGGGGCACTGTCATCGCACGGACCTGACAGGACCCATTCAACAAAGGAACGGTTCCCCGTGAGCCGGTACGCAAATGTCTTCGATTCACCGGTATTTAAAAATCCGGTCTGAATATTATCCCGGTACACCATTGCCGGAGCACAGTCTGCCTGATTGTAACAGGGCCCTCCGTAACAGGTGGTTGTTATCGGGCACTCTTTATCAATGACAATCGTATACTCAGCAAATCCCTTCATCGATTCAACAACAACAAACCATTCTCCTGATTCAAGATGGATTTTCTGTGATGAAGCAGGTTTTGGGGAACTTACATCCGCATTCCTGGTTACATGAATGGCGGATGGGACCCACGTACTTAAAGCCTTTTTTGCATACAGAGAAAATTCACTCCCCTGATCTCCTGATAGAGAGATTGTTGCAGTGCAGGGAACCTGAATTGTATACATTTTATTCTGTCCGGCATACAGGGCATTGGTAAATGCTTCCGATGACGCGCCACATACGAAACATGGCAGCGAGATTAGCATGAAAGCGAAAAGGAAAATGAATAATTTTTTCTTATTTTTCATACGTGACCCATCCAGCTCTTCCTGTGTGATCTTGAGCATCAGGGTAATGAATCTTACCAAATGAACGTCTGAAAAAAGAGAGTTATTCCGTTGAAACCGGAACAAATTCAGCCGTTGGAGCTGCAACTGAAGTAGTTACGGCAGTATCAGCTCCGGATCCGGTTCCCACACTTGAGATGGCAACCGAGGAGGATGTGGCAACCACCGGTGCTGATGCAACGATAATTGGAGTGTCTCCAAAGCACTTGTAGCTGTTCATCCTCAAATTATACGATCCACTGCCACTGCGTGCATAGACCATTACGTAATAGGTGGAACCACGCTGAGGGTTTGAGATCGAAACATACGCATTCGGGCCGTTGGCATAGTAATTAGTGTTGCAGTACGAATACTGGGGGTTACAGTCCTTAAACACATAGATATCAAAGTTCGGATTAAATGCGCTGCCGCTAAAGACCTGACCGGCCATCGAAGAGACGATGATCGGGGTTGAACCACTGCCAGATCCGGTCAGAATCCATTCGATCTGGGATCGCCCGTCTGTTGGAATATAATACCCATAGACTGCAGCCTGACCTGGATAGAGGAATCCGGATCGATCAACCGTCTTGTATGGACTGCATGGCCCGGGGATTGGCACCGGAGGGGACGGGGGGATCGGACCTGGCGGGAAGCAGTTGGTATCAGCGGTCACGTATGCCGTACCACTGCCGGATCTGGCATAGACGACAACGCACCACAGGCCCTGATCCAGATACAGGGTAGCAGTCCCCCCAAGACCGCTTGCATAGGCAAATTTGTCATAATGAGACATGATGTACTCATTTGAGGGACAGGTCCCGGGAGATCCATAATTTTTCATTGCATAAAGATCAAATGCTGCACCATAGGGTGACTGGACCGTGATTTGTGAACCACAGTACCCGCTCACCCCGATTTCATGCATTGCCGATGAGCCCTGCCAGAGCCTGTACGACTTTGGAAAGTCGGTTGTGTATGCACTGGCTGATGATACCACCAGGGCACAGACGATAAGTATCAGGAGAGCTATTCCGGTATACCATATTTTCTTCATAATAAACACTCCTCAAGGTAGATACCTTGCTTTGTTTTTTACTAGCGTTCAGGATATGATAATCCTTTTGAGTTGACTGATGTTCCGATAATTCCGGAACAAAAAAAAGAATTCCGGAAGTTAATCCAGCTGTATCATTCTGAAATTGCAATCTCTGCTGAAGGTGCTGATACTTCTGAACCTGAACCGGTATCGTCAGATGCAACTGATTCGGTTGACATGGCTGCATCCATTCCGGCAGATGCCACAATAATCGGCGTTGTGCCACACTTGTAACTGTTCATCTTCAGATTAAACGTTCCACTGCCACTGCGGGCATAGACCATCACATAGTAGGTTGAACCACTCTGCGGTGGAGCGACTGATACATAGGCATTCGGGCCATAAGAGTAGTACCGGGTGTTGCAGTATGAGTTCTTTGGATCACAGTCTTTGAAGACATATAGGTCAAAGGTGCTGCTGCCATAGGAGCTGCTCTCAACAGACTGCCCTGCAGATGCCACGATGATCGGGGTGCTGCCACCGCCTGATGAGCTCATTGACCATTCAATCTTTGAACGCCCGTCAGTCGGGATGTAATATCCATACACTGCTGCCTGACCCTGGTTTAAGAATCCCTGACGGGTATCTGACTTATAGACGCCACATGGGGT
>ENA-UOYA01003382-UOYA01003382.1-activated-sludge-metagenome-genome-assembly--contig:-NODE-3382-length-14309-cov-6.588186_pt1 | contig 14309 bp, 8 predicted proteins | sample MGYA00238163_ERZ764804 | MGnify/ENA primary metagenome ERZ764804 (study PRJEB28919, sample SAMN05720223) | activated sludge metagenome | isolation source: Anaerobic digester | place: Hong Kong...
GAAAAGCGATGAGTTTGGAAACCTTACCTAAAAAAATGGTAGTGGTAGGTGCTGGTGCAATCGGTGTTGAATTCGCATATTTTTACCATACTTTAGGCACAGAAATTACGATAGTTGAATTCATGGAGCAAGGTTTAGTGCCTAGGGAAGATGCAGATATATCTAAAGAATTGACCAAAATTTACACCAAAAAAGGAATGAAAGTTCTTGCAAATACTTCTGTTGAAAAAGTTGATACTTCTGGAAATAGTTGTAAAGTAATTACAAAACATAGAGTTTCTGGCAAAGAAGAAGTAATCGAATGTGATGTTGTATTATCAGCTGCTGGAGTCACTCCCAACTTAGAAAACATTGGTTTAGAAGAGGTTGGAGTTATTATTGAAAAAGGATTAGTGAAGGTTGATGCTTTTTATCGAACCAATATTAATGGAATATATGCTATTGGAGATATCACTCCTGGACAAGCTTTGGCACATGTAGCTTCAGCAGAGGGCATAACCTGTGTGGAACAAATTGCAGGACATCATCCAGAGGCAATTGACTATGGCAATGTGCCAGGATGTACCTATTGCAGCCCAGAAATTGCTTCAGTTGGTATGACTGAAAGCCAAGCAAAAGAAGCAGGATATGAATTGAAAATAGGAAAATTTCCATTTTCAGCATCTGGTAAAGCTAGTGCTGCAGGAGCAAAAGAGGGTTTTGTGAAAGTAATATACGATGCAAAATATGGCGAATTGCTAGGAGCTCACTTTATTGGAGCAAATGTAACTGAGATGATTGCCGAAATGGTGGTTGCAAAGAAATTAGAAACTACTGGCTTGCAAATATTAAAAGCTATACACCCTCACCCTACTATGAGTGAAGCAGTTATGGAAGCAACAGCTGCTGCTTATGGAGAAGTAATTCATTTGTAGTAAATTACAAATTTAATTATTAAAAAGAAAGTCGATTTTGCAAAATGTGAAATCGACTTTTTTTTAGATCTATTTTTTAGCAAGAAATTTATATTATGAAAATTAAAAATTTATAATATAAAAATTAAAAATTTTGTGGAGTGGGCAAAAAACTCTAATTTTGCACTTTTAGTACTATATCGTTTGTTACAATCATTCCCATGCTAAGATTATTTTTAGTAAGTTTTGTTTTTACCCTCTTACTTTTCCTCAATCAAAGAAATTTCCATAATTCATTAGAGGATAATCAGTTAGAGCATGAAAGCGAAAGTAAAGAATTTCCTAACGATCAATATTTTTTTCAAAGAACTTATCCATTAAATACTTTTGCAACAAAAGCTTATAAATCAGCCCTTGAAGAAGCAGCTACATTTTCAATAAATAGAGAAATTGATGCAATTAGCTCCACTTCGTGGAAATTGCAGGGACCAGGTAACATTGGGGCAAGAGTGAATGATATAATAGTTCATCCAACAAATAATCAAATCGTCTATCTTGGGTATTCAAGTGGTGGAATTTTCAAAACCATTGATGGAGGAAAAAATTGGGTTCCTATTTTCGATGATAATAGTTATTTGTCAATTGGTGACTTAGCATTTGATCCATTGCATCCTGACACCATTTATGTAGGGACAGGTGATCCGAATATTTCTTCAAATCCTTTTGTAGGCAATGGATTATTCAGAAGTACTAATGGAGGAAACACCTGGGAATCAATAGGATTGAGCAATGTAGGTATAATTTCTAAAATAGTAGTGAACCCTCTGAATTCCAATATTATCTATGTAGCCACTATGGGTTCTCCATTTATTAGAGATTCAAATCGAGGATTATATAAAACAATTGATGGAGGCAAAACTTGGACAAATGTTTTATTCTTGAGTAACCAAGCTGGAATTATTGATTTGGCAATCAACCCCTTAGACCCCAATATAATTTATGCAGCTGGATGGGACAGAATTAGAACAAACTATGAATCAACGACTTATGGACCTAATTGCAAGATTCTTAAATCAATAGATGGAGGTTCTAATTGGGTGACATTATCAACAGGATTGCCTACAAATAGTAATACATCAAGAATTGGTTTAGCCATTCATCCAACATCACCCAATATTATTTATGCTTTATATATCGACAGAAATTTCAATTTAGGTGGTGTGTTTCGTTCAAAGAATAGTGGCTCTAGCTGGGCAACAATTCCAACAGATGAAGCAAATGCCTTGCCATCCGATTTAATGGGAAGCCCTGGATTTGGTTGGTATTTTGGAAAAATTGTTTTGAATCCAATAAAACCAGAACAAATCTATATTCTCGGAGTAGAAACTTATTACACAGAAAATGATGGAGAATATTGGATAAATGCAGCACCTAACACTATAGAAACTTCCATTCATGTCGATAATCATGCTTTAGTATTTGACCAATTTGGGAATAAATACTTGGGAACGGACGGTGGAGCTTATTTTTGTAATGATACCACTCAAAATTGGATAGATTTTGAGAACATTCCTGCAACCCAGTTTTATAAAACTGCCTACAACCCATTTCGACCTTTCAATTATTATGGTGGTGCCCAAGATAATGGATCGATAGGTGGCAATGCAACACAAATAAATAGTTGGGAAAAACTATTTGATGGCGATGGTTTTCAAACTATTTTTCATCCTGTAGATAGCAATCGGTATTATGTTGAAGTGCAGAACGGTGGAATATTTACAACTGCTAATGGAAATGATGTCAATAAAGTTTTTTCTCAAAAACTATCAAATGGACTAGATAATTCCTCAAAAAGAGGTTGGTTTATGCCTTACATAATGAGTTATCACAATCCAGAACGATTATATTGTGGGACATACATTGTTTATAAATTAGATTATACAAAAAATAGTAATCCTTTTTTTCAAACAAATAATTGGATATCAATTAGTCCTAAACTGACAGATAAAGACACAACAATAGAAGATCGGTTTCATCACATCACTGCATTAGATGAATCGAAGCAGGATTCCAATTGGATAATAGCTGGAACAAGTGATGCTAACTTCTGGAGGACAAAAGATGGTGGAAAAAATTGGACACAATCTTTTGGTTTGCCCAATAGATATATCACAGCTGTCAGAATATCACAAACTGATAAAAATAGGATGTTCGTCAGCTTATCAGGATATAAAGACAATAGTAATTTGCCGCATCTTTTTTATTCAAAAAATGCTGGAGATCAATGGATTAACATTTCTGGAAATTTGCCAAGTTTAGCAATAAATGATTTTGAAATTTTACCTAATACAAACGATTCATCTATAGTAGTAGCAACTGATGGAGGCGTTTTCATCACACAAAATTTAGGAAATAACTGGAAAAAACTGGGTATTGGTATGCCAATAGTACCAGTTTTCGACTTAAGTTATAATGAAAAAAATAATGAAATAGTAGCAGGAACTTTTGCTCGATCCATCTATTCCTTTCCTATTGATTCCATTGAACCATTGGATCTGAATGTAGTTGATGTAGGTGGAAGTATTCAAACTGATAATGGTAAGCTTCTTAAAAATACAATTGTAAAAATTGAGAATTTCGATTCTACAAATACAAATGATAGTGGAATTTATAATTTTGCATCAATTCCCAAAAGTCTTAAAAATTTACTATTTCCATATAAAGATGATTCGGTATTCAACGGAATTTCTACAGCAGATATGATTGCTATTAGAAAACATATTTTGCAAATAGAATTTTTGAATTCTCCTTATAAACAAATTGCAGCAGATGCCAATAATGATAGAAAAGTGAGTACCGCAGATTTGGTGAAAATTAATAAAATCATCTTGAGAATCGACTCCACTTTTCAAAATAATAATGTTTGGAGATTTGTACCTTCAGATTATGTATTCAAAAATATTGGCAAACCATTACAGGACACTTTTCCTGAATACATCAACTTAAACGATAACAATAAGTCCTTGAATTTGAATTTCATAGGAATAAAAGTTGGTGATGTAAATAATAGTGCTACCATCAATTTTGCAGAAAATCTTATAGATAGAAATTTTTCAAAATTATTGATTAAAGATATAAGGCTTGAAAAAGATGAAGTTGTAAGAATCCCCATTCAATTTGATGAAACGAATTTGAATGGTTTTCAACTAGAGTTCAATTTTGATCAATTAGAATTAAAATCCATTTTGTCTGGTTCTATAAATATAATGCCAGCTAATTATCATTACTTCAACAATCATCTGATAATCAATTGGTTTGAAGATATAATTTCAAATTATACTCCCCTTTTCTATTTGGAATTAAAATCTAAAAAAAGTAATAATTTAAAAAATGCGATAAAATTCAGTGATCATTTTATTAATTCCGAAAATTACTCCAATAGCATTACTCAAAATGTATATATGGATTGGGAAGATTATAAAGAATCAAGTGAGGCTGTTTATCCAAATCCATTTGTAAATCAACTTTTTTTACCAATAAATCCTTCATCAAATCAAAAATATTTGATAGAGATATTTAATTTAGAAGGTCAATTAATTAATTCAAAATGTTATAATTCAATCAGTATAACTCAAGTTTTGAATCTATCAGATCAAGTTGCAAATTTGTCGAATGGAATTTATTTTATTTCAGTTAATAAAAATACGATAAGAAAAATTATCAAACAGTCATGAATGAATTAATCTTGACTGCTGATGGTTCGCATACATTGATTTCGAGTCATTTAGGTGTTTCATATCATTCAATTCATGGGGCTATTCAAGAAAGTAATCATGTTTTTATTCAAGCTGGATTGAAACCAATATCAGATTCCAAAAAACAGATTAATATTTTAGAAATGGGATTTGGAACTGGATTGAATGCATTATTGACTTTTCATTTTGCAAATATAAAAAATCTCAAAATACATTACACAACAATTGAAGCGTTTCCAATACAATTCGATGTGTATAATTCATTGAATTATTGCAGTTTACTAGACAAAAGCAATCTTCAATCAAGTTTTAAATTAATGCATGAATCAGATTGGAACACTGATATTTCAATTCAATCTAATTTTATTCTTCATAAAATAAATAAAAAATTACAAGACCTACAATTGATTGATAATCAATATGAACTAATTTATTTTGATGCTTTTTCACCAAATGAACAACCAGAATTGTGGGAACCTGAAATATTTACAAAACTCTTTAATTCCACAAAATCAAATGGAATTTTAGTAACTTATTGTGCGAAAGGATCATTTAAACGAACTCTAAAATCCTGCGGTTTCATAGTTGAAAGTATAGAAGGTCCTCCCGGAAAAAGAGAAATGGTGAGAGCCCTCAAACCTTAATCTTCCATTTCTGGATTTTGGTAAGACAAATCCCCTTCCCACCATGCAATAAAAACGGATGCTAATGAATTTCCGATAACATTTACTGAAGTTCTAGCCATATCCATTAATGCATCCACACCCAAAATGGCAGCTATGGGCCACTCTGGCAATCCGAAAGAGGCAGCTGTACCAGCTAATATGACTAAAGAAGCTCTTGCAACTCCTGCTACGCCTTTACTGGTCAGCATTAAGGTAAAAACCATTAACATCTGTGTTGATATGGACATATTGATACCTGCAGCTTGAGCAACAAAAACGGAAGCTAACGATAAATAAAGGGTTGTTCCATCTAAATTGAAGGTGTATCCAGTGGGCAAAACAAAAGAAACTATTTTTTGTGGAACGCCAAATTTTTTCATATTATTCAATGCACTAGGAAGCGCAGCTTCTGAACTAGCAGTCGCAAATGCCAATGAAACTGGCTCAGTAATAGCTTTTATAAATTTTCTGATTGGTAGTTTAATGTATAAAGCAATTGGAAACAAAACCAATAATATGAATGCAATTAATGAAAGATATAATGTAGCGACAAGACCAATTAAGTTCTTGAAAATATCCAATCCCATATTTGAAATGGTATAAGCCATTGCTCCACCTACCCCAAAAGGAGCAACATACATAATAATTTTTGTGAATTTGAACATTACTTCAGAAAGTGAATCGCAAAACTCCAAAATTGGTTTCTTTTTATCTTCGGATAACATCGTCAGTCCCATTGCAAATAAGATGGTAAACACTACAATTTGAAGTACTTGTCCATCAGCTATTGATTTTGCAATATTTTCAGGGAAAGTATGGAGTAAAATTTCTTGCCAATTTTGAGCTTTATGTTCGGGCATGGTTGCTTTCATACTATCGGGTTGGATGATTCCAACACCAACTTTTGTGAGATTAATAAATATTAAACCGATAGCTAGTGCAATAGTTGTTACCACTTCGAAATATAACAAAGCTTTCCATCCCATTCTCCCTACTTGTTTCATATCCGAATGACCAGCAATCCCAACGACTAAAGTACCGAATATTAATGGTGCTATTACACACTTTATCAATTTCATGAAAATCTTACTGAGGACATTCAAATTATTGCCCAAAACAGGAAAGTCCAATCCAATTTCTGCTCCAATGATCATTGAAAATAGAATCCAAAAAGTTAAACCACTTTTTTTCTTGATAGCATACAACGAAACCAATATAATTGCCAACCATCTACTTACAACCAAATATTCATTATTGATTGTCAATATCTTAAGAGATGTGAGAGTATTTAAAATAGATACTAATACAACTAAAATTAAACCAAAAATGGATAGGTATTTATTCATAAATATTATATATTTTTATACATTTTCTGATGTAAAATAGAAACTTCTATAAATGTAGGTCCAGTTTCTAAATATTTTAATGATTTGTAAAATGAGATTGCAGAATCTCTTGCATTCAATTCTATTTTTTTATAATTATGCTGCCTTGCCCATTCTTCAGATTGCTCTACCATTTTCTTCCCTAATCCTTTATTTTGATGTTTAAAATCGATAGCTACTTGCCTCATTTTTAATAAATTGTCACCTAAGTCATTAAAAATTAAACAACCTATCAAATTAAGATTTTTGTCATAGAATCCAAAATGATAATCATTGTATTCATTTGAGAGTTGCTCTATAGTGAACTCCATATTTAATGGTTTGCGAAGGACATCCGTTCTCAACCGAACTAGTTCATCATATTCAGGAGTGCCATATTGAACATCGATTAAATATAAATCCATTAACCAAAAATTTTCATTCGGCTAAGATAGAAATATTTATATTAATTAAAATAGAAATAAATTTATGCAATTAGCATTTTAGAAACTAACTATTTTTGAAACCAATAGTCTTTCTGTTGAAGATAAAAGAGTTTTTATCCAATTTTAAGGATTCAACATCTTTAAACTCAATGATATTTGTGATTTGGTTCACTAATTGTTCAACAGGCAATGCTGCTAATCTTAAATTCTGATTTTTAATTATTTCTTGTACTACTTGTCTTACTGATCTTGCATTACCAAAATATTTATCTCTATAATGATAAATAAACTCCAAATATTTTGCAACATGAACTTTTGCCTCATCCTCTAACACATATCCTTCTTCATGAATCATTTGTAAGGCAATCAAGTTCAAATCTTCTGGGGAATAATCCTCGAATTTTAAGGTTTTATCAAACCTAGAAGCCAAACCAGGATTTGCCTTGATGAATCCTTCCATATTATCGGTATAACCAGCTACAAATACGAAAAATTTTCCTCGTTGATCCTCCATTCTTTTCAACAAAATCTGTATAGCTTCGTCCCCAAAATCTCCATGAGCTCCTCCAGTATGGTTGGATAAGGAATATGCTTCGTCGATAAATAATACCCCTCCTAATGCTTCATCAATTTTTTCTGCTGTCTTTATTGCTGTCTGACCAACAAAACCTGCCACTAAGCCTTGTCGATCAGTTTCTACCATGTGTCCTTTTTCTAAAATTCCAAGTGCTTTATATAATTTAGCTAGAATTCTAGCAACAGTTGTTTTTCCAGTACCAGGATTTCCAATAAATATGGTATGCAAATAAAAGCTATGAAGTACATTTTTGTTCGTAATCCTATAATATCTGACCAAATTGACCATTTCGTGAATCTGAGTCTTCACTTTAGTCATTCCAATTAGTTTATCCAATTCTAATAAAGATTCCTTCAAAAGGTTTTCATCAATTGGAATCAACGGAATAAGTTTGTTAGGTGATAGTTTTATATTCAGAACATCCTCTAATTCTACTATTGAAAGTTCATCTTTGGTATATGTTTTTTGTGGTTTTTTGTTCATGATTCTCAATCCAAGATTTACTTTTGCTTCTTCAATTAGATTATGAACAAATCTTGCATTACCAAAACTTTTATCCCTATTGCGATAGGCTTCAACTATAAAATTATCAATTTTATCATGGGCTAATGGGGTCATACTGATACCTTTTTCAGCACAAGCTTTATCTGCTATTTGGATTAATTCCTGAGGCAAATAGTCTTGAAATTCATAATTGATTCTGAATCTGGATTTTAAACCAGGATTTGAATCTAAAAAATGCTTCATTTCTTTTGGGTATCCCGCCACTATCACAGCCATATCGCCTTTCCCATTGGACATTTCTTTCACTAGAATCTCTATCACCTCTCGTCCAAAATCCTTGGTATCATCATTGCTTCTCGCCAAAGCATAAGCCTCATCGATGAAGAGCACGCCACCTCTTGCTTTTTCAATAGCTTCTTTCACTTTAGGGGCAGTTTGTCCAATATATTCACCTACCAAATCCACTCTATCTACTTCATGAACATGACCTTTGCTCAATAATCCCATTTTCTTATATAGCATTCCCATCATACTAGCAACTGTTGTCTTACCAGTACCTGGGTTGCCAATGAAAACAGAATGTATATTTATTTCTTCTTTCTCATCAAATCCCTTTTCTTTTCTCAACTGCAAAAATTGAATATATTTTGCATGATCTTTCACTTTTTGTTTGATGTGATTCAATCCGATTAAACTATTGAGCTTGTCCATCACATCCTCCAAGCTATAATTATCCATTTCGGAATGATAATGCTTCACATTGGGTTCGCTAGCTAAAGTTAAAGGGTTGATTCCTTCAACAAAATCATCATCAACTTCAAATGGAAGTACAGCGATTTGCTTATCCATGAAAATGATCTCAGCTGTGTATTTATCATTTCTCCATGAACCTTTCACATTCGACCCCCAGCCAGCAGTAATTTTTATCTCATCATCTTTTTTATCTATTTTTTGGAGGCGAATCACTTGCCCTTTTAACTCCTTGGCATTATTATAAAATTTGATGAATAACTCACATTGCCAACTTTTGGAAATATTGAGGTTTTTTAATAAAAGCTCACAATAAATATATCGTGTTTCGTCGCCACTAAAACATTTATAATACACTCTATCTGCCTCTAAAATATCATCATAAGGACCTTCGTATAATTTTACATACTTGATGTCCATGTATTTATTTTCACCAGCAATACCGTTATAATCAGCTTCTTCGATAAAGAAATATTTTGTAGAAATTTTTTCGTTATCTACCCAAACTTCCCAATAATAAATTCCTTTCTTCCAAAAAGTGCCAGCTCTTTTGTTGCCCCACCCTTCTCGAATATAAGAGATGTTATCAAATTTTGATACTTTTCGTTTTAGTGGTAATGAACAAATTTCTTTTTTCCCTTTTTTTACGTTGTAGCACTTTAATTCAACATCAATTTCCCAATCATCAATATCAAAATACTTATTATAAAAGGAAAATTCAGCATAAATATAGCTAGTCTCATATCTATCAAAAACCTGACGATATTTCTTGTTATTATCTGCCAACCATTCAGTAGAACTATACACTTTCAGTTCTCTAAATTTATATTTTCCAGTATAATTACTATTTTCAATATTTTCTAACATTCAATACAATTAATTATGCCAAAATTAAAACATAAAATTATATGTTTTTGTAATATATTATTTTATTTGAAAGGAATTTAATCCTTCATTAACACTTTTTAAATTTTTCAACTTACTTTTGCAAATCAATATAAAATATTAAAATGAATTCTGTTAAAAATATATTTCTATTTTTCTTATTATTGGTTTTAATCAACTCTTGTTCGAACGAACTTGAATTAAATGCACCTTATAAAAATATTCCAGTTATATACGGAGTATTGTCCATAAAAGATACTTCGCACTATATAAGAATTCAAAAAGCTTATACAAATCCGAATGGAGATGCTACAGAATTTGCAAAAGTAATAGACTCGATTTATTATAAAGAGTCTGATGTAATTGTAAAATTAATAGATAAGAATCTGAAATCGTGGACATTACACAGAGTTGATGGAAACCTTGAAGGTTATAAAAGAGTGTCTGGAGTATTTGCAAATGAACCCAATTATTTGTATAAAATAAAAGGAGATTCACTCAATCTTGCAGGTGGCGAAAAGGTGAAAATCATGATTTATGATGCTAAAACAAATAATTTGATTGCAAATTCAGAAACCGTTATTACTAAAAATATGGAAAACACATCTCCAGCATTACCTAGCGAAATCAATTTTGCAAATTCAATACCGAACACTTTAAATACCTTACATTGGGTGTTTGACCCAAATACTACAAAGTATTTTAACGTAAAAATGTTTTTGAATATCGATGAAACAGATGTTTCAAATCCTTCCAATTTGATCAGCAGAAGAATACCTTGGCAATTGGTACCTGATTTTGAATCTACTGGTCCATTTATTTCATCTTCAAAAGTGATAATGAAATACCCAGCTGATGATTTTTTCTCTGTAATAAAAAATTATTTTGATGCTTCTGTTAGTACTAAAAAGTATTTTAGAAACATAGATTTAGAAATCACTGCTGTGAATGATGATGTATATAAATATTTGAATGCATCAAATGTAAATACTGGAATTACAGCAGCAGAAGTTGTACCGAATTACACTAATATTACTAATGGCAAAGGGTTATTTGGCAGCAAAAATGTATTGATAAAAAATAATATTACTGTAAAGCAACAGACTTTGGACTCGTTGAAATATGGTTCTAAAACAAAAAATCTGAATTTCCAATAATTATTTTTGTAGAATAATTTTTTGTGTACCACTATATCCTGAACTTTCAACTTGTAGTAAATAAATACCATTTACAAAATTTTTAAGTGAAAGTTCAATGGAATTGGACTCTGCTTCAGTTTCAAATATTTTCATACCTAATAAGTCAAATATTTTTATTTTTTTGGGTTGATAATCAGCAAATTGTAAAGTAGCTAACCCTGAATTTGGATTTGGTATAATTTGAAAATCTAACTCTTTTATTAATGAAAAATCTGATGTTGAAGTTGATATTTCAGAAGTAAACGTTGATAATCCTCCACGATAATTCCCTATAAAAAAATCGTATTTATTGTCATTGTTGATATCATTTACTACAATTGATGTATTCAAACCTTCTTTAAGATTCCCAAAATACGAATTTTTTAGTGCAAAACTATCAGTTGTCACTTGTTCGTAATAATAAATATCTCCATAATAACTTCCAATGAAAAGCTTGTTACCTGATTTTGATTTTACTAAATATGGAGCTGTAAAACCATCTGGAAAATTAGGATTCGGATTTATTCTTATTTTTCCATAAGTAGATGTTGAAGAATCTTTTGAAAATTTTGCATTACTAATTGTACCAATATTTTTATAATAATTGACAAATCCACTTTGTTCCCCAATGATTAGATCAGACATTCCATCATCATTTACATCAATTATTTGTGGTTTGGAATAATTACCAACATCAATCGAAAAATATTTGGGTGTATATTTTGAAAATTTTACAGGTTTTCCAGCACCTTCATCATTTTGATAAAATATCAAACTGCCTTCATTCAATCCCAATATTAGATCAATATCGCCATCGCCATCAATATCACCTAAAGCTGGAAAAACACCTATAATTTCAGAAGTTTTAAATTCATTGATATTCAGATAATTACTATCTATTAATTGGAATTTTGGAGCATTCTTGCTTCCAATATTCTTATAATAAATGAGTCTAATATCTCTAATTGCACTATTATGAATATAGCTCCCCTCAGTCCCGATTAATAAATCTTGTAGTCCATCACCATCAATATCGCCAAAAGTTGGGTAGCAACCAGATCCAAAATCCACCATATCTTGAATTAGAAAATTTTTAGAATTCAATTTGAAGTTAGGCTTATTAGTAATTCCAGAATTGAGATATACCCAACTACTATAAATATCGTCACTTGAATTAATTGCATTTGGAGAAACAATCAAGTCTTTCTTTTGATCATTGTTTATATCCAAATAGAAAGTTGCAGGAAAAGTATAAACTAAAGCAGAAACATCTTTTGTTGGGAAAAATGGCTCTTGGGCAGTCATCCATGCATTTGTTTTCGTACCACCATTAGTGAGCATTCCAATAGATGAAAATGAAATATCGCCTAAAATGATTTCTTTATCGTCATCATTATCCATATCCAATGTCAATAAAGTAGAACCCACATGCCTAGATCCTCTTTCAATCGAATCAGCAACTAATCCTTTACTACAATCTGTATTATTTGGGCTTAAAGAAACATATTCGTTTTCGCCTTTTTCATAAAATTTTCCCCAACAATTATCAGTCAATTGAAAAATAAGGGAATCTGTACTAAAACCATATTCGACTGATTTGTTTGAAAAAAGATAAACATATCCTCCAGCTGGAGCAAACGTTACAATATCTAAATCCCCATCTCCATCTATATCATTTATATCGGGGTAATCATCATTACTTACATAAAGATTGGTATAACCACTTGAAATAGGAAAATACAAAATATTATATACCCCTTGGTTCAAATCCAGCCTTCTGAATTTCAATAAATTATTATCATAATATCCCTTAAAAACGATTACGCCACTAACAACATTTGTATCAGAACAAGCAAATATATCCGCTGCACCATCCATATCATAATCCTTTAACAAAAACCAATGTTTCAAATTTATTGGAAAGTTTTCTATATATTTTGGCTCGAAAGTATAATCTATTTTGTTAGCAGTACCATGATTGATGAATGTTCTAATCACATCACCTGCCCTATCAAAAACCACCAAATCTTGAATGCCATCATGATTCAAATCTGCTTCATTGAATTGAGGAGAATTCAATCCTCCAGCCGTTGCAAATTTTAAAGTGGAACTGCCATGAACGAAATCGATTGACAATCTTTGAATGCTCTGACCTTCAACATATTGAAAAGAAAAAAGAAAGATGAAAAGAAAAATTATTCTCATAAACAATTGAAAGTTAATTGATTGGCAATTATTCCTGCACTGATTGCAACATTAAGGGATTCAGCTTTACTATCTTTTCCTTTTGGAATAGTAATATATTTATGTACAAATGGTTTGTTATCAATTCGAATGCCATTTCCTTCATTTCCTAATATAACAATTCCATTATCATTCATTTTTGAAACATTAATATTTTCGCCATTCATATCGGCTGCAAAAATTGTAAATCCATCATATTGCTGAACCAATTTATCCAAATTTACAATTTTTATTTTTAATCTCCAAATAGCTCCCATGGATGCTTGAATTACTTTTGGGTTATAAACATCTACGGTATCCGGGCTTAAAAAAATGGTATTCCAACCAAACCAGTCGCAAATTCTCAAAATAGTTCCTAAATTTCCAGGATCTTGAATCCCATCCAAATAAAAAGCCCAATTAAATTTAGTAATCAGATCATTTGAAGGAATTGAACAAAGAGCCAATAAGTTTTGAGGATGTTGTAAAGAAGAAATTTGCTCAAAATCAACGGGTTTTGCAGCAATAAATCTTGAATATAACTGCGAATTTTTAACATTATCAATATTTGTAATATCCTTATATACAACGTATTGTATCCAATCTGGGGCTTCTGCAATTAATTCATTCACCATCTTATCACCTTCAATGATAAATTTTTGGTACTTTTGCCTGAATTTTTTCTGTTTTAGTGCTAATAAATAAGATTTTTGATTATTCGAAAGTATCATATTAGTTGAATGAAACAGCACAAAATACTAATTTTTTTTAAATGTCATCTAACTTAATAAAATATATTCGTTTTTGTTCGGATACTTTGAAGAACATCAAAGCTATATATATTTTATTGGTATTTGCCATTGCTCTAAGCCTAAACAGTTGTTCATCTACTAAACATTTGAAAAATGATGAATCATTTTTAATCCAAAACAATATTAGATTTCCAAAAGATTTCAAGATAGAAGATAGTTATTTAGTGAAACTTGAATTGATGAACCTCATCAAACAAAAACCGAATAAGAAAACACAATTTGGAGTCAATAAAAGATGGTATTACTATAACAGGTGG
>ENA-UOYA01003394-UOYA01003394.1-activated-sludge-metagenome-genome-assembly--contig:-NODE-3394-length-14280-cov-8.518875_pt1 | contig 14280 bp, 13 predicted proteins | sample MGYA00238163_ERZ764804 | MGnify/ENA primary metagenome ERZ764804 (study PRJEB28919, sample SAMN05720223) | activated sludge metagenome | isolation source: Anaerobic digester | place: Hong Kong...
GTATGTGCCAACAAACGTTCTGTAACACGAGCTGGATTGCCTATGCGTAAAACGGAGATTTTTTGTTCGGCCATTTTTTCAGTGAGCAAATCAACAGCGGTGTTACTGGGTGCTGTGACCAAAATTTTCTTCACCCCTTGTTGTATCAACGCTTTCACGGCTTGAACGATAGTTGTGGTTTTACCCGTTCCGGGAGGGCCATGCACAATTGCTAATTCATTGGCTGAGATTATTTGATGAACAGCCTTTGCTTGCGATTCATTTAAACCGGCAACCGGAGCGAGGAGGACTTCGTTATGAAAGGTTGGCTCCTTCTCTCCTACTAATACCTGCAACAGTGTTTCATTACTGTTTTCTACACGTTTATCTGCTGTTTTAAGCGCTGAACGCATCTCGTAATAGCTATTATCGTCAAACAACACATCAACGCCTAATTTCCCATCGCTGGCCCAATCGGGCAATTCGTCAATTCTGAAATTGATTTTGAGTTTATTGCCACTTTGATGGGAGATGATACCTTCTATGCGCGATTCTTTCGGATCGTGATTACTGAATAAGGCTGCTGGCATTCCAAATCGCAAGATGTGCGAGACATCCTGATGCGTGGTGCGTTCCACCTCTATTTGCACATAATCGCCTTTCGTTAACTCAGTACCACGAATGGCCACCGGGTACCAACTCAAGCCATTTGCCCTTCGTTCTTGTACACCCGATTTCTCAGTTAGTTTTTGATATTGAAGTCGGTCTTCAGCCTGTTCGATATCCAACAACGCGAGAAGGTCTTGAAAATATTGCATGCGCGAACATAACAGTTGTAGCGGAGAAAGTGAATCAAAAGAAAAAAGCGCGAATACAATTAAGTAAACGCACTTTAATGGGGGAAAAACGGCAGGCTATTCAATACTATTTTGTTATGTATGCATACTAACTTCATAATATAAACGCCTATTGCAAAAGCTACGCATTGACGTTAAAAACTATCGTATTGCTCAGTTAACGTTATACTGTTCACGTAAGCAAGGGCATTCTGATGAGGCGACAAGCGAGCACAGAATAAAGAACATTAGGACAGATGTTTGTTTCATACAGCGAGTTTTAGTTTTATTGAACAACAATTTTTTGTGTTTGATGGCCTACTCGCACGATATACACTCCTGCAGTAATCGCAGGAAACTGAATTTGATTATCGCCAACCGTTAAAGTGCCATTCTGCAATTGTTTGCCGGTAAAATCGGATAAAGTATAGTCGGATTCTTCAACTGTAGTTATATGAAAAATACCTGAAGAAACCGGATTGGGATAGATAGAGAATGTTACGTTAGATGAAACATCATGAATACCTACGTTTAATTGCAAACAATGATACTCGTAGCGTTCATGCGTGTTATAAAATCCCCCAGCGGAACTCCATGAAGAATATTGATCTTGAGCGACTAAATTTAGACCACTGAACTCAAATGTTTTCCGTGAAGTAAATTGCCAATTGGATGTAGTTGTATTCCAATTGCTTTCTTGAATCTCAATTTCATTTCCGTTTACATCATAATTATGATCAATCAAATTACTGTTTTGCCATGTAAAACTTGTAGTATTATAATATTGCGTTGTTTCTGTGTCCAATAAATTGGCTGCAGTATAGGTATACAAATATTGACTACCAAACACCCATGCACTCGAAGTTATATTCCACGTTGCATTAGTTTTATACCCCATTTTTGTATTGGATAAATACCCATAATCGATTCTACTTTTGTTTTTCCAACTCAAAGAAGGGATATCCCATTCTTTATATATGTATAGCACAGTTTGATTGGAACTATTATAGGTATATTCAATAAGTTGAAAGTTATCCCATACACTTGCAGTGGTATTCCAATTTTGAGTTGTTCTTGTTAATTCATTGTTGTTTGCATCATAAGTAAAAATATACCGCGATGTGTTTACCCATGAAGTACCGTCATAGTTAAGTGTTGTTATTTCTGAAGCTTTTCCGCTTGCAGTATAATTGGTAATTTCATCGCCCTGATAGTCCCAAGAAGATGTAGTTGTATTCCAACTTCCATACAAATTGTCAATCACCAAACCACTGGCATTATATGCATATTCATCAATGGAATAATTTAACCAAGGACCGGTGGTATTCCAATGCTGTACTACTTTTTTGATTAAATAATTACTCGCATTGTAAGTAGAAGTGGTTAAACTCGAATTTCGCCATGCACCGGAAACCCAGTATTGTGTTGTAAAGCTTGTTTCGTGATTGGCAGCATCATAAGTGTAAGTATAGTATGCAGCATTCACCCACGTAGAAGTGGCAGCATCCCAAGACTGTCTTAAATCCCTTATTAGATTCCCATTGGCATCATATGAGTTTATATTTCGAGAAGTTGGGATTTTGACTGTTGAACCTGGTGCAAAACTATATGAAAAAATAGTATCGCGATCGCATCCTGCAAATGCTCCATTAGAACTGAGAGCAAATGCTATAACGATGATAATGTTTGTTATCTTTTTCATCTTAAAGAATTAAAAATTATTGAATATTTGTGATTGCATACTATTGGTTTTGTGATGATAGAAATGGTTATTGAATAACTAATTTTTGATTTCCGATAGAAGTATTTATAATATAAACACCCGGAGAATAATTGCCCAATTGGATTTTGTTTTCGCCTGCATTTAACTCGCCTGATTGTAATTGTTTTCCGGTTAGATCGTTAATTGAATACGTTGTTCGCTCCACTGTAGTTATTGTCAAAACACCCTCCTTTATTGGATTTGGATATAAACTAAAGACTCCTGCTTCACTTTCATCAATAGCATTGAAAGCAACATCGTTTAGCTTCCACAATTCAGCACCAATGCCATCATAGTTAGCTGCATAAAAAAGTGAATTTTTAAATGGAGTTAGATTTCCAAAATAAGAACTGCTTCCTAATGGGTTTATGTTTGGCGCTACTGCAGGTTGTACCATTTTTGTACCCGACACAGTACCATCCGTAACAAACAATTGATTATCGTGTGCGGCAGTGGTAGAGATATCTCCAATAAACGCCAATTTATCATTCCATATAGTTAAACTCCATGGAGAAGAACCATATGGTGTTGCACCACTCACAAAAGTGTTTACGTCTTTAAATAATTGTGTGCCTGCATTAGTGCCATCCGATACACACAGCTCCACTCCTGCCGAAGTATAAGCCGAGAAGAATAATTTATTTTGATAAACCGTAATGAATCTTGGATCTGAACCTATAGTACCTGCGAAAAAGTCAGCCACCATTGTTGTTCCGCTGCTTGTTCCATCGGTTTGCCAAAGTTCGATACCGGTTGCTGCATCTTGTGCAGCGAAATAAAGTTTATTGTTATAGAGGGTTATTCCATAAGTATAAGCCCTTGCTCCGTTGGTGCCGGTATAAATATCCTTCAACATTTGAGTGCCTGCTGTTGTTCCATCGGTAACCCACAATTCTGCACCGTTAGTTCCGTTATCGGCAGTAAAATAAAGCTTACCATTGAAAATCGTTAAATCTCTAGGGAAGCTTCCTGTGGCACCGGCATAAATATCTTTCAATAATGATGTTCCTGTAGGTGTTCCATCACAAACAAAAAGTTCTCTCCCAGATGTTCCGTTATCGCCTTCGAAATATAGCTTTCCGTTATATACAATCATGGAATAGTAAACTCCGGGATCATTCCCTGTTGTATTAATATCTTTAAACAGATGCGTACCTGTATCGGTTCCATCAGAAACCCATAATTCTGCGCCACTACCACCATATTGTCCACCGTAAAATATCTTTCCGTCAAATACAATAGATGTAAAGGGATTTCGTGCAGAGAAAGGACTTACAACCTTTGTGCCTGCAGCTGTACCATCGGTAACATATAAATCACTATTTAATCCACCTCTGAAATAGAGTTTGTTATTGTAATTCAGGAATCGATCGGCATAGACAGGGGCTGTAAGTTTTGTCCCTGCAATTGTGCCATCCGTTTCCCATAAAGAAAATCCATTCACACCATCGTTTGCATTGAAATACATTTTCCCGTTTAAAAAACCTTGTGGATTTAAACTCAACGGACTTGCATCGCCCGTAGGATTAATGTCTTTAAAAGTCAGTGAATATTGAGCGCTGAGCACTACTACGCTTACACAAAAATAAATGCTTGTGATTATCTTTTTCATATTTATAAATTAATTCGTTTTACTTTAAATGTTGCCGTTACTAAATGTGGAATATAGCTGTTACAGCCTGTCGGCTTTTCATATACAGTTGCATAAAATGTGCCTTCAATCACTCCTCCAACTTCACTGCTGTAACGAGTTATATCAATTTCTTGTACACCAACAGTGGCGTTTGTTGTCACGCAGAATCCACCTGAATTGGTTGTCTTTTGAAGGTTCGAAACATTATCTAATGTATGTGTTGCTCCACTTGTGAGACCGGTAGTATAACGCTCAATAAGTGCAGTAGCATTGGGAAATCCATTAGTAGTTGTTTCTTCTCTGAAAGAATAAATACCGGTATGGGTTACATTTCCAACATTAAACGAAAAGTTAAATCCGTTCGATTTTGAATTATCGTAAAGGTTTGAACTTCCTGCACCAATCGATAAATTATCGCCAGTAAAAGTGCAAGTCCCTATCAATGTACCTTCATCAGATACAGCACCACCATATTGCGGACATTTGCGAAGTACTCCATCAAAGGTAATATCTACAGAGTAATCGCTTGTATTGTTTACCGTTGCTTCTCTTCTACAAGAAAACAGTAACATACCTATCGCTACCATTAACGTTGCTATTTTTATTCTTGCTTTCATTTTCACTTTCCCTTAATTTGTTTTAAAATGAAGTTGAGTGCGATTAATACGCTACCCAACCATATCCACCCACCGGATTTGATTCTACATTTGTATAAAATGAAATAGCCGATCGATTATATCTGAAGTCTTTCGCCACTGCAGCTATACTGAAACTTGAACTTCCATTTCCTGTGGTTGGCGTTACAAAATCACCGTATAATAGAGTGCTTTTGTAAGGATCGCTCTCTGAAATATTTACACGATAACTGTAATTCAATGAAGTATTGTAAACAGTATCGTTAGGAATACCGGTAATCGTTTGCGGCATAAGCAGCTTAGGTAAAGTAAGCTGACTAAGCAATACACCTCCACTATCAGCTGCAACGCAGTTTATGGTATATTTTGTATTCGGTTTTAAATTAAGCGCACCTAATGTGTAATCTTCAGTGTGTCTAAGTGTGTACGTCTCTCCGCCTCCTTGAATTGTTAATGTCAAAGTAGGTGGAATACTATCTAATGTTACTGGTCCGTCTTTCTTGCAGCCGTTTAACAATAAGATTACACAGGTAAAAACGGAGATTAATTTAATTGTATTTTTCATTGTATAAATTTTAATAGTGAATAATTATTGATAACGAAGTTTACCTTCAGTGATAACCACAGAATCAGTACCAAATGAATCATATAAAACACCCGAAAAATCGGCTTCGATATTTTTGATGTATGAAATTGCACTTGAGGATTGGGAAAGAACGGTAACACTGCCATGCGATTTTATTTTAGAAGAGGAAGCCGTATAAGGCAATACAGAGCCTCCTTTTAACACCAATGCATTCATATTTCCACTTGGAATAGCATATGTACCATTGCCGGTAACATTATCTCTGCTCACGCTCACTAACTCATCTCCTGTTTGTCCGGTAATATTAATTCCATTTGTACTCGTGTTATATAATCCTGCTACATTCTTAGCGGCTACCCAGCGCACACCATTAATTTTCATTTCAAGGGTTAATACCTTCGCTACATTGTCCTTTTTGCATCCGTTCAGTAATATTGCACCGAACACCATTATTGCTATCATTCCTTTTTTCATATCTGTTATTGTTTAATGCTGAGACAAACATATCTTCCACGCCTTTGTATATCAATTCAATTTTTGTAATATTATTAATTGAGAATAGGCAACATATCGACATATTAAATTGATTATCAAGTAATTACTTCAAATGGGATTAACCGAAAACATATTACAAAGCTTAAGCAAGGATGAATTGCGATTTGTGGAAAAAAACGCCTTTGGAACTAAAGATTCGCAAGCGAAAACGCTTTACGATTTAGTACTTAAGTTTGGTGAAGATGAAGAAAAAGTATTGCCTCGATTTAAGAAGGCTGCTCCAAACGGCAATATTAATGTGGTCAGAAACCAGCTTAATCAGATGGTTTTAGATGCGGTCTACCAACAACATGCGCATGAATATCCTGCAGCTGAGTTAAGTGAACTCATTCTACAAATCAATTTATTTTCTGAAAAATCGGCTTTTGAGGTGGTCAAAAAACTCTTAAGTAAAGCTTTACAAATTGCAGAAGAGTATGAGCTATTCACACAGCATGTCGATGTATTGGAAATAAGTTTATTGCTCTACCAAACCCGAGTGATAACCGATAATTCCGATAAATCTAAGCTTAGCAGTACCATTCAGCATATTTGGGAAAAGAAGCAGAACCACATTCAATATCAACTTCTGCTTTTTGAGCAAATGGAATTATTGAATCAGAATTTTTCGGTGCGAACTCCTGAAGGAAAAGAAAAGTTCGATACGATCATGCACAACGAATTGATGCTTTCTGAAGAAAAGGCAATGAGCATAAAAGCAAAAGCGAGTTTCTGGATTGTAAAAGGACAGTATTTTTCAATCGCGAATCAATATGATAAAGCGGCTGATGCATTTGAACACGTCATAGCATTATTTGATCAATATCCTGCTATCAAAAAACAAAGAAACTTAGCATACTTGTCGATTTGCGCTCAATTAGCCACTTACGGCTATATTTTGCAGCAACCGGAGTTAATACAAAAGGCCATACAACGCATTCAAAACACCGATAAAAACAGCGAAATCGAACGAATTGCTGCTGCAACTTTTATTGTAAATTCCAATCTGGCCTATTTCGATTTAACGAAAGATAAAATTGGACTTAAAAACACCATTCTCGAGGCCCATGTGCTGTTACAAAAGCATGCTAAAGAAATTAAACCGGATGTACGCCTAACCTTGCTATTGGCCTGTGTGAGTGGATATGCAGAATACGGAGAGTATGATAAACTACTGGAAATGATTCGTGAATTTGACGAGTTTATTCATGCCAATATTCGTGTAGATATTCGCGTTATGCTATATTTCTATGAATTGATTGCCCAAATCGAAACCGGCAACGAGCAAATGGTGAACGACACCATTCAAAACTTTAATCGCTTTTTGCTACGCAATGAATTCAAGAGCGAGTTCGAAAATATTATGATTAAGTTTTTGAAAGTTATTTCTTCTTTCAGTAACGATATAAAAAATGAACTTGCACAATTAAAAACACAACTTATCGATTTACCACAAAAATCGCTACTCAATCAAAACCGCGTTTTATATCAAATTTTGATGAACATGATGGATAGTCGAATTGCAGGGAAACGGTTTCACGAGTATTTAGGTGAAGAGAAGCACTAATTTTCTTTTGTCTTCCATTCTTTAATCTCTACCTGCTTAATCACAATATCAATACTTTGGTTAATGATATTTTCAATAATGGTATCGAGTTCTTTATCGTCTTCAATAAGGGTAAATAACTCCGATGAAATATTCGTAAGTTCTTCTGTTAAGGGTTGATTATTGTCTTGCAAATCTTGAAATAATCCGTCAATCACACTAAACACAATATCGCGGATGGCCTGATCCAACAAGCCGGTAACCTGCGAACCAACCACCGGAATCTTGCCTAACATTTTCACTTGCTTGTTTTTTGTAACAGCATCATTCAAACGTTCATCTACATAACGTTTTATATCATCTTTTCGATTAGCATACATTTTAGCCGTTACCATTTGAATACGATGGGACATCCATTTCATCAATTGCTGACTTTGCGGCTTCACTACCTCACGAATAATTTCATCGGTAACCGGATTCCCTTTTGCTACCTCATCTTTCAACCCCTCTAAAGCTTTCACAATCACCCGATCTGAAATTTCCTCAATAAAAATATTAGAGTATCGCACGAAATAGCTGTAAAAGGCGGTCTTTCGCCAATTCACTAAACCCAGTTTCTGCATACGAATAAGCAACGAGAAAATCCGAATTAAACGCAACCATCGAAACCCCGCTACAGGAACACAACCTAAAGCATCATACCAAAAGAAAAAAGGAAAGAAATACCATTTATCGTAGGTTTTACGATAGGCAGCTCTGGCCCAACGCGCAACAAACTCTAACAAGAACACAGCTACAAAACACAAATCAATTACTGCAAAATGCTGATGAATGTTGGTATTATAAAATTCAAAAAACCAAGGAATGTAGTTTTGAAAAAATCCTGAGATAACATGAATACTGAAAAAACTATCGAAAATAATGAGGTTGATGTTCACCAAAATCAACACAATCATTGTTACGTCCATCGCCACAGCCAACCAAAGTTTGTTATTCTTATTCATTGAGATGTCTATTTATTAAAGTTCGTTCATTGTATTGCCTTCGTGATGTATCCATTGCGAAGACTTAGATTCGCCAATACGTTGCTTGCTGTAAATACTGTTATGTCCGGAAACCAAATAGGCCACCACACAGGCAATAGCGATGTACACACTGCTTTCTACACCAAATAATTCTATCCCCATCAACATACAGGCCAAGGGAGTATTTGTTGCTCCGACAAACACAGCCACAAAACCCATGCCTGCTAAAAGTGCTGTTGGCAAAGGAATACAACAGCTCAATGCACTACCCAATGTGGCGCCAATAAAAAATAATGGGGTTACTTCTCCTCCTTTAAAGCCAGCTGAAAGTGTTATCACTGTTAACAGTATCTTCAATACAAATACATATGTGGGCTGCATGTGATTAAACGAATCAACAATAGACGGAATACCCAATCCAATATACTTTGTTGTTCCAAGTCCATAAATTGCAAGTGCAACAATACTACCTCCAACAACCGGACGAAGAGGTGGATAGCTAATTTTTGATTTGAAAAATGCGGTTAAACCATGCATAAATTTTGTAAATAATAATGCACACAGTCCAAAGACTATTCCTGCCAACAAACTGTAGATTAAATTCAATGGATTTACAGCTGGAATACTTGTAATACTATAATGCGTATGCTGTGCAGGCCAGAGTACGGTTACGTAATTGGCAATGATAGCAGCTAGAAATGCCGGAAAAATAGCGTTGTAACGAATCTTACCGGTGAGAAAAAACTCCATGCTGAAAACCGCACCAGCCAAGGGTGTCCCGAATACAGCACCAAACCCTGCAGCAACTGAAGCAATCAACAATACCCTACGATCTTCATCACACAACTTCAACCATCGACCTATAGGATCCACTAACCCTCCTGCCATTTGCAAAGCAGTTCCCTCTCTCCCGGCCGAACCGCCAAATAAATGCGTTACCATTGTTCCCAAATAAACAAAGGGTGCCATGCGAAAGGGAATAGTATGAGCAGGATGATGAATGGAATCTATCAGCAAATTATTACCGGCTTCAACACTTTTTCCATAATAATGATAAAGCAATCCAATGCCTAAACCGGCCAAAGGCAATAGCGCAATTAGCCATACATGCGCTTCTCGAAGTTGAGTTACCCATTCCAACGAAATTAAAAATCCGGCTGATGCAGAGCCTACAATAACGCCTATAATGGAGCACAAGAAAATCCACTTGAATAAGTATGCAATACTCGGCCATTGATGAGCTAAACTGTTCTGTTTTGAATCTAAAGTTGACATACTACCTGATTGAATGCATTTAACATTGAATAACCAGGCGCCATCAGCTTTTTAAGGCGGTTTATATCAGGAAGACACCATTTCCTATTCCCCAAAAGTATAGTTTTCTATCAAAAACTGAAGAATTGGCATATTTTAAGAAGTAGCCAATCCCGATTATTTTATCTTTAGTTTGTGATTAAACACCATCCAACATTTACAACGTTGTTGCTGTTCCTCTTATTGGGATGTATAGCTCCATCTGCTATTGCACAATCCATAACCCTTTCAGGGAAAGTATTAGATGGGTATACCAAACGACCAGTTAGCGGTGTAAGTGTAATTGTAGCTGAACAAAATGTATCGTATATGACCGATGCACAAGGCCGATTTTCATTGGCTTGCGACAAGCACGATACACTTTACCTTTTTTTTCCCGGATATAAAACAATACGTTTTTCGGTTGCCGACAGTACTTCGGAAAGTAGCAGCTATTTTGTCAATCTAACGTTCAACCCGCTTTCTACTTCGCTTTCACAACCGGTCATTGTTCGCCCGAAAAAAGACTTGGATGATATTGAGAAAGAACGAAAAAATCTTGGCTCAATGCCTCGCGAATTGATGAAACCGGAGATAGAATTCATGTCGCCTATATCGGCAATTTATGATTTAGTAAGTGCCCGTGCCAAAGAACGCAACAAATTGCGCAAACAGTATTTAGATGATGAGCGCAGAAGAGTTTACCGCGAGCTGTTCGACTATTTCAAAGAAAAACAACTATTCGATTTGCCCGAAGAATACTACGACCAATTTATCGATTATATGAATTTACCTGTAGACTTTCTCCGCGAAAGTTCAGATTACACCATTACCAAAACCTTACTGGATAACTACAAAAAATTTGGTATTGATAGAGGATTTGTGAAGTAGATGTTACTTCCACTTTTCATAAAAAAACACATTCAGCAAGATTAACGCGAAGCCATAAAAAGCGTCCTCAATGGGAATGGTTAAAAGTCTGATCCCTAAATTTTCGTGATTGTTATACCAAACAATCGGAGCCTCAAGTCCCGAACCTGTAAGTATTCCATTCACAATAAAAAAAGGTAAAAGTAAAAACAAATAGATGTTCATCAGTCGGCCTAACCACGAAGTTCTTCTCATAAATGAAAAGTAGACCAACAGCAATGCTAAACTTATGAATGTAACAGACGTGTATAATCTATCATAGTAAACAATTCCAACGAATAGCAATAAACTGGAAAGAATAGCCACCACTCGTTGCTCAGTTTTCTGCTCCATATTGAAGTCGTAAAACAAATTCAAACAGTGATAACTGTATACGCATGAAAATGGAACACAAACAAAAAAAAGAACTTCTTCAATGGGTAAGTTGAATAAGTAGATCCCAATTAAATAATCCGAATTAAACCCCCAAACGCCAATAGAAGTAAAGTATACATCCCAAAGCACAAACAACGTTCCAACGGTAAAACAAGAAAGAAAAAAAGCTTTGAAATGTTTGTAAAATTGAAGCTTTGGATGAAAAGAAAACAGAAACGGAACAATCACCGTACAAAAGTCTATAAGTAAATACAGCCCTTTCATATCAACGCTCCTTTTTGAAATAAACAACAGGTACCCAAAGCATACCAAAGCATTCTCCATCTTCCTTCTGTGTATACTTATGATGCGTCTTATGCGCCTTTCGTATGGCCCTGAAATAGGCATTATCCGTATATCTCAGCCAACGAAATCGTTGATGGATAAAGATATCATGTATAAAGAAATAAGCGAAGCCATAAATGGTAATGCCTAAGCCAATCCAGAATAGAAAATTGTAATGTGCTTGCATTCCAAAATATAATCCTAAAATGCCAGGAATCGCAAAGATGATAAAGAAGTAATCGTTGCGTTCAAAAAAAGATGTCGGATTTTTTTGATGATGATCTTGATGCAAGAACCACAAAAAGCCATGCATTACATACTTATGCGTAAACCACGCCACCAATTCCATACTGCAAAATGCAGCCAAAGCATAAAGAATATTTACAAATACCATAGACTATAAAAACAGCTTTTCTAATACTTGCTTTCTATAAGCAAAAATGGATTCAATCTTCTTTCTTACAATCAAGCTATGCACCCAATCGCCTAAAATACCGAAAGGCAATTCGTAATTCACTATATCTGTCATCAATACCCCTCCGTCTTTTTCAATAAAAGTGTGCGTATGATGCCACAATTTATATGGGCCTTTTAGTTGTGTATCGGCAAATACTTCCAATGGCTTCACATCAATTATCTTGGTTTGCCAATGCATTGGAATCCCAAACAAAGGTTTTACGGTATAATCGATAAGCATTCCATTGTAGATTTCTTTATCATCGAGTTGAGTCAGAATTTTAAAATCCATTTCCGGTGGAGTAATTACTGAAAGATTTTTAGGCGATGAAAAAAAATCCCAAGCCTTTCGTATACTTATGGGCAGAAACTGTTCTGTTGTATATTGATATATGGCCATTGTTAAGGTTTAAACGAGTTTGAGTTTATATTGAAACAAGCTGTTAAGCATTAAAGTGAATTTGCGTAAGTTATTGATACGAATACGCTCCAGCAATACACGCTCTGCAGGAACACGTTTAATTTTATTGAACAATGCATAGTAATATACATAGGCCAAATACACTCCCCCTTTTGAAGATGAAGGCAATTGTTTAATACCTTCTAATGCCTCTTTAAAATCGTGTTCTATCTCCACCTCAATTTGATCTTTGGTCTGCGCATTGAAACGAGTCATGTCCACATTCGGAAAATATGTTCTACCTAGCCCTTCATAATCGGCTTTCAAATCGCGCAAGAAATTAATCTTCTGGAAAGCTGCCCCAAGCTTCATGGCAAAGGGTTGTAGACGATGATACTGTGCTTTATCCCCTTCTGTGAACACATGCAAACAAATCAATCCAACTACTTCAGCTGAACCCAAAATATACTGCTCGTACTTTTCCTTTGAATAATCAATTTTCTGCAAATCCATTTCCATACTGTGTAAAAATATATCAATCAACTCGCGGTCGATGTTGTATTGATGAACGGTATTCTGAAATGCATTTAAAATAGGATTTAAAGAAATTTTATCATTCAATGCATCATAAGTTGCCGCTTTAAATTGAGCAAATAAACGCTCTTTATTATAGCCATTAAAACTATCTACAATCTCATCGGCAAAACGTAGAAACCCGTAAATAGCATAGATATGATTACGCATACGTTTGCTCAGAAAATAAATACCAAGCGAAAAACTGGTGCTGTATCGTTTTGTTGTAAGCTTACTGCATTCAACGGAAACTTCGTCAAATAGCGATTTCATGGGCAATGGTGTTAAGGTGTTTAGTTAATTGTTCTGCAGCAATTTTTCCGGATATGATGGATGGTGGCACTCCGGGTCCCGGCACGGTCAACTGCCCGGTATAGAATAAATTACTTACAGCTTTATTTTTAATCTTCGGTTTTAGGATGGCTGTTTGCATCAAGGTATTGGCTAGGCCATAAGCATTTCCCTTGTAAGAGTTATAATCAGTGATAAAATCAGCTACACAATAGCTCTGTTTATAATCGATAACATCGCGAATCGTTTCACCAACTTGCTTTTCCAGTCGATCCATCATAATATGAAAGTATTTTTCTCGCATCGCTTCTGAATCTTCTAATCCGGGAGCTATTGGCATCAATAGGAATATGTTTTCATGTCCATCCGGAGCAACAGTATTATCTGATTTAGAAGGACAACACACATAAAACAAAGGTTTGGCAGGCCATTGTGGTTGTTTATAAATCTCAACAGCATGTTCATCTAACGATTCATCAAAAAACAACGTATGATGTTGTAATGCATCAATACGCTTTTTAACGCCTATGTAAAAAATCAAACAGGAAGGCGCAAACGTTTTTTTGTCCCAATACTTCTCATCATAATTACGCAAAGCTTTAGACAACAATTTGCTTTCTACATGATGGTAATCGGCAGCAGCAATAATACCATCAAAGTGCTCAGCAACACCATTCACTAACAAAGATTTTGCTTCGCCTTCTTCAACCTCTATTTTCTGCACATTGGCATTCAGATGAAAAACAGCACCATGTTTAGAGGCCACAGCCGCCATACCTTCTACCACTTTCCCAAAGCCACCTTCCGGATACCAAGTCCCTAATTTCAATCCGGCATAATTCATCAAACTATAGAGCGCTGGCGTATCTTGTGGCATAGCACCTAAAAACAACACCGGGAACTCCATCAGCGCAATTAGTTTGGGATGCTGAAAAAAACTGCGCACATGCTTACTGAAAGAAGAAAACACTTGTAATCGGAATACGCCACGAATCAACTCCATATCGGCAAACTCAGTGAGCGATAAACCCGGCTTGTACACCAAATTATCTATGCCCGTTTTGTACTTATATTCCGCTTCCTGCATGAACAACTTCAACTT
>ENA-UOYA01003398-UOYA01003398.1-activated-sludge-metagenome-genome-assembly--contig:-NODE-3398-length-14277-cov-9.055899_pt1 | contig 14277 bp, 9 predicted proteins | sample MGYA00238163_ERZ764804 | MGnify/ENA primary metagenome ERZ764804 (study PRJEB28919, sample SAMN05720223) | activated sludge metagenome | isolation source: Anaerobic digester | place: Hong Kong...
TTCCACCGACACCAGCCACAAATCGAGGCTGTAGGACACCTTGCAGGAGCACTCGAGATCCCAAGCGGTGTACGGAGACGCAGCCGCCAGATTTCCGCGCGCATCCAGATAGAAGCTGATGATGTCGAAGCGTTTCCCAGCCGCCCGGATTCCTCCGTTGATGCCGCCCTTGAGATACAGCTCAAGCGCGATCCTGTCGGCGTCGGGACCGTCAAAGTAATAGGCCCCGTCAGCACCTGCGTAGATATATCCGCGCAAATAAACGATGGCAATGTTGATGTCCTTTTCAAGACCGAACTCAAACTTTGCCCGAACCATGGATGCGCTGTCTTCATCGATGCGGTAAGCCAGCCCTGCGCCCACATGAACAGGGATGGGGCCAAGCTGGAAGTTTGTAACCAGCGTTTCGGGATACCCGATCTGGACTCCGAACAGCCGGGGGCTGTACTCAAAGCCCAAACTTCCGCTGAAATCGAACAGTACGAGGTTCATTTTTTCAAAGGTCAGGTTGAAGGAGAAGTAGCGTTCAGGATGCCTGTACTGGATAACCGCCTTACCGATATATCGGGACGGGTTGCCGTTGACGATGGACTTGATATCGAGCGGCATATATACTTCTCCGCTTGCCGCGACCTTCGGACCAGGTTCAAAACCGAAATACAAGTCCTTGATCGTACACAGCTTGATAACGGTCATCTCGCCTTTGATTCCACCGGAGAATTTGCCGCCGCCCACCTGTAGGTTCTTGATGTAGGCTCCCATGGCTCCGGCATTGTCGGGGAAGGCCAGCCTTCCCTCTGCATCCTTCTCAACCACCATGTTCTGGGCTACCAGTCCGGTGAAGTTCCTGATGTTTCCGCCGCCGAAGTTGATGGGGTTTCCACCCAAAGGCGTAAGCCCTACGGCGAAGTAGAATTTGTCACCGGATTTACCAAAGCGGGCATAGTGGGTCACCGGCAGGTCTTCCAGGCTCTGTCCCAGGAAGTTGAGGGTCAGCTCATCGGTTTCAAACTCCACAAGGCTGCCGCCCGTGTTTTGGTTTTTCTTGGGCCTCAACACACCCACGACATCTACGCAGCCGTCGAAGGAGTTGTTCAGCACCGACACGGAAGCATCATGGATAACAGTAGGAGTGTCCCGCCTGTCGGCGCACTTGATGACCAGCGAGTCGGTTGACTCGTCCGACAGCGCGATCGTGTTGGAAAGCTGTGTCGCGCCGCGCAGCGTCAGCTCCACCCAGTCGGACTTGTGCTTGTTTCGTTCACCGATACTGTTCATCGGCGGCGGGGCGGTATATTTGATGTCAAATCCCCGCACCTCCATCGGGAAGCCCTCAAAGTTGATGTTCACCGGCTTGTCGAGCGGCACGGAGGCATATCTGTTTGTGCCGTCCTGTGTACGGATTTTCTCCAAATCGGACGGAACGATCATATTGCTGAAGGTGAGCGCTTCCTCGGCGCCTATCTCAAAGCCCTCGGTTCCCGGCAGAGGCAGGATGAGCTGCCCACTGATTTTCAGACCCTCGGGTTCAAAGAATCCCCCGCTGATGCGTACATCAATGCCCTTTGCCAAGCCGTCCTTCAGCTCCGTCGGCGCCGCCGAGCAGATAAATTCTCCCTTCTCGTCCGTAAACAGCTTTGCTTCGATCCATTCGCCATGGAACAGATTCATCTTGACATCTGCGTTAACTTCAAGATTCACCCGGTTGGCGTACATATCAAGAAGACAGTCCTTGATGCGCACATCCTTAAAGCCGCCCAGGCTGCCGCCAAACTGGGCCGGCACCCCTTTGGGATCGCTGCTGTACAGATAGGTCTGGTAGCTAAATCCGTTTAAGTCATAGATCATTTCACCCTTGGCTAGGGAGAATTCGATGCTCTTGCCGTTTTTCTGCTGGAGGTAGGCCGAGGGCAGCTCCAGTTTTCCTCCATTTATGACAATGCCGACCCAGAAGGGCATTTGGGTTTCCTTCGGTGTCAGGATTTCTTCCGCACCGTTTTGGCTCTGTGAGCCGCTCTGCGGCAGGAAGGCATCCCGGTTCAAATCAACCGACACGGATGTGGGAGAGACGATCACGGCCTGCGCACGCTGAGTATAATAAAAACCGTCCTGATTGTATCCGCTTTCTCCAACATTGCGGTTTGTCACCCTCACCGGGTCCATGGAGGACGTTTCCACCAAAAAGCCCCCGCCGTCCCAGTTCTTCAAATCAATCGGGACCGCGGCACATTTATCCTGAAGCTCAAAGGAATTGGGGAGAATCAGCAGACTGTTTTGCTGCACGGCTTCGCCGTAATGCACCAGCGTATCGCCCATCACAACCATTTGACCTTCCGTCAGTTCGCCGTTTCCGGAGGCGAGCTCATCCATCTCATTGTGGGCGGGATGTCCGCCCGCATAAACCGCAGGCACAAGGGAGCCTCCGGCGGTGGCCTTTTCAAAGGGCAGCACCATCTTGCCCGTAAGACGCCCGCCCGGTTTCACTTTTCCGTTTTCATATTGCAGGACGGCTGACTTGATACGCAACGCCGCGCCCCCCGGCACCAGCATCTGCAGGCATTGCTCTTTTTGGACGGTGAAAATGGCGTTCATTCTGCCCTGCAAATCAAAGCTCATCGTGCTTTGGTCAAATTGCAGTCCTTCATTGCTCAGCGTCTCAAGGTGGAATTTCATATATACGCCGCTGCCCGACATCGAGAGCAGCTTATTCCCTGTCTGCGTGGGCCGGAGATGGATGGTGATTTGGTTCAGGTCTTTTATCAGGAACTGCTGATAGCGAACTTGCGGCAGTCCTGCGGTGACCTCAATGCTTCCCCGCTGAAGCTTTGCATTTTCGAATTCAAATACGTACAAATCGCCCGCCAGGTTCCGGTCTTTCGCAGTGCTCTTCAAAAATCCGCTGACTTGTGCTTTGCTCTTTTCGGGGGTGATATTGAGGCTCACCAGCGTCAGACCGATGTTTTTTAATTCAACAAATTTTGCCAGATAGACTGTCCCTTTTCTCAGAACATTGAAGGATGCGCCGCCGCCATCGTCAAAAACAGCATTGTCAATGCGGACATTAATGGCGGTATCGTAGCCGATATCCAGACTTGCCGTACCGGTATAGACGGTGGTATACGGAACCTTTTTCAGTTTTACGTTTGTCAGGTCAAAGCCCATGCATTTCATCTGGTCGGTTTCGTAGTCGTAAGCCTGTGTCAGCTGCGCCAGCGGCGAGACCGCCTGCTGTCCCGATGGCGGACCGGAGAACAAAGTGACGGGGCGGCTCACCGCACCGACCAGCGAGGTGATTTTGGGACCAATCATTCCCGCCGCTGTGGGATTTACGGGCGGCATCGAGATGCTGGGCTGAATCGGACCGATTCGGGACATTACGGTAAGGTATACCACCCTTTCATCCGAGCCGGCGGCATTGCTGACTTCTACAATAAAGTTGTAGGTGCCCGTCCTGATGCTCTTGTTTACCGTCAGCAGACCGTTTTTGTCGATGCTGGCTTCGGGCGGGACCGTATCCATCCGCGTTGAGCTGGATTTCAGCGACCAGGCAAGTGGAGCGCTCCCCGTGGCCGAAAGCTGTACGCTGTAATTGGATGCGGTTGTCATTTTGAAATTGTAATCATCCTCCCGGGCGACGAGCTTGGGCGGAACCGACGACTTGGCATGTACGGTCAAGCGAAAATCGACAGAGGCCTTGCCGGCGTCATTGCCGGCGGTAACCGTGACCTGATAGGTATCGGCTTTCAGCCCCGCGGCGCTTATCTTGCGGCCGGCTGCATCCACGGAAAAGCCGCTGACCTCGGAACCGGCGGAGTTGGTGGCCTTCACCGTTACGGTGACGGGCTCTGTGCCGGTAAGCTCATAGGCCGCCGTGAATTTTTCGCCTTCGGTAATGGAAAAGCTGCTGTCCTTCATGCTGATTTTGGGCGCTGTGGTGAGCCCGGGGATTACGGTTTTCAGGCTCGGGGTATAGGCGGTGAGCCTGACGGATATCGGCTTGGAGAACTCCGACAGATACCCGCCGGTGTCAAGCACCTTGACCTTATACCAGTTAAAGGCATACGGGTCCGCGTTGTCGTCGGTCCACTTGTTGTCAAAAAGCAGGGGACTTGCCTGATAGTAGGTCCCGTCCTTGGTGTCCGAACGGTAGACGATATAGCCCACCGTATCCTCCAGGCATTGTTCAGGGGTCAGCGGAGACATTTTCGGCGGGTTCCAGGTGAGGCTGGGCTTTTTATTCTTGTCGATTTTGCCATCCAGCCCGTCGATGGGGTCAAATGAGCGGTTTCTGCGCGGTGTGGCCTCCACAGGCTCGGCCCGCGAGGAGCCGAGATTATCGTCGTTCCACGCCTGGACGGTATACAGATAGGTAATGCCGTATCTGGCGGTGCTATCCGTGAAGGAAAGGGGCTTTGTGAGCCCCAGCGGACCGGCTTCCTCCACATTGGATTCCGCGGGAAGCTCACCGATCTTGACCCATTTCACCAGTTTCATCATAGTGATGCTCAGGTCCTTATAATCCGCCAGCGCAAGGGGTCCGTATTTATCAAGAATCCTCTTGTAGGCGGTGCGCAGCTTGGCGTCGTCGATGGCGGTAAGGTTATTTACCACCGATGCGGCGTTGAAGCCGGTCAGTGTCTTTAATCTGCTGATTGGATTCAGCGATACGGGCTGGGAAGGCTTCGAGAATTTTCCGAGAAGGTTGGTGAGGTAAACGTCTTCCTTGGCCGGCGACGAAAACAGAACCGCGTGCAGCTCCTTATCCGTTGTCAGCAGCTCGCTTAGCTCCTTCTGCCCCGGCCTCGGAATTTCCGCACGGTATATTTCATACCGCTCACAGTGGGTGACCGCCGAGAACTGCACCTTCACACCGTCCTTGCTCTGGAGCGGCATCAGAAGATTGGGCGTCTGGGGCGGCTTGGTGGCGGGCACGCGGAAACGCTGCACCGCTCCGGCTGTGGATTCGACGCCCCACGGGGATACGGAAGTGACCTTGTAGTAGTAATAGTGCGCAAATGACTGGTCCACACGTTCTGTATATTTGGGCTGTTTCAGCCGGTCGCCCACCATCGTCCACTCAAGCTTGGTTTCGTCGATCGGATTTTTGAACGAGGAAACCTCGCTGCGGTACACCCGGTAATAATCCACCTGCGGGTCCTTCGGCACGGGCCAATCCACATAGATATAGCCGCCCTCGGGAACATCCAGAAACTCGGGGACAAAGCTGATTCGTTCCAACCCAGCCTGTGTGGTTCCGAGAAAATGGGAACTGATGCCGCCCTGCTCCGAATCGGCTGCGCCTTCCGGCTCAAGGCAGACAAGAAACACCGACAGGCTGCCGGGAGAGGCGTTTATGCCCCCGACGAGCAACTGGTTCTGCGTCAGCGCCGTTTCGTTGACCCGTTCCCACCTGCCCATCCGAAGGAGCTCGTCACGGGACATCCTCTGCATTTCCTCAACGGATGTTGTCTGGAACAGGGGACGATACACAACGTAGCCGCCCAACCCGTCGCCGCTGTATGCCGGCCATTTCAGCCGCGCCGTGCCGTCGGGATAAACATCCTCGCCCCGCACGCCCAGGAAGATATGGAGATACCTGTCCTGCGGGAGGTTGTCGTAGCCAATGTCAATGATCGAAGGGCACCGCAGGGCAATGGAAGCATACGATGCGGAACCAGCGCTTGGGAAGAATCTTCCTATGGTGATTCCATTCGCAAGGGCGCTTTGTACGGTTTCCATCACAGCGCCCTCCGGGGCGGGCCGCTGCGGGAGGCCGGATCTCTCCGGCAACTCGTCATAGGTGACAAGTCCACTATGGATGAGTCCCGGCGGATTCACGGAAAGGTCGCTCAGAATCCGGGGGTGCATTGCGATAAACAGCTCATTGGGATTCTTCGGCGCTGCATCCGTAGGCACAGCCATTGACACCGCCTGCGACCAGGCGCTCTCGTTGTTCCACGAATCCCACGCGGAGATCCAGTATTTGTAGGTGCAGCCCTCCTCGATGTCGGCATCAAAGTAGATCAGATCCGGCTGCGAGGGCACTGCGGCTTTTAGCTGCGCCTGCTTCGCCCATCTGAAAAATCCTATCCATGTCGAGGATGCCGCATACAGCTCCCGGCGCATATCTTCTTCCGACATGAGTTCATAGCGCGACGGGTCAACAAATCCCGACCGACCTTCGCCGGAAGCGTCAGCCTTCGGATTGTCGTATCTCAGATTAGCGATTGCCTCGGGCGGGCCGAAGCCCTCCGCACCGACAGCGGTTGCACGGTAGATGGTAAACCGCACTGTGTCCGGCGAATCGGTAAACACCGGCAGAACAATCCCTCGCTTGCCCGGGTTGAGACCGCTGGCGATTTGAACGGCGGACAACATCTGCGAATCGCCGGCAGAATCTTTTCCACGCTTCCCGGCGTGGGTGATGCCGGGCGCTATGGCGGAAGGGGCGTTGGGAGGCGTCACCTTTTCCACCCGCAGGCTTAAAACCTCCGAATACTCGCTCCTGCGTCCAAAGATGTCAATGGAATAGATGCGGTACTCGGCTGTGCGCCCGTTTTCCACCGCATCCTCAAAAAACACGGGCGACTCGAAATAAACGTCGGTTTCATCGAGGATATAGGAGATCGCAACAGGCTCTTCGGTGATTTGAATAAATTCGCTTTCACCGTTGAGCTTTCGCTCGATATGGTATCCGCTCAATATGCTTCTCTCTTGCTCGGTTTCAGCCTGCTGCCAGCGCAGCGGCACTTTCCCGTCTATGCCATAGCCAAGGAGGGACTGAGGTTTGGAAAGGGTGATCTCCGCACCTTTTGTGACGGACAGCATCGTTCTCCCACCATTGGACGATTCGATGATGTATGTGATCTCCGTGCCGTCGGGTAGGCTGAGTTCCTCTATGTTGTCGCGGATCAGAAAGCCTGCCGCCTCGGCAAACTCGTCGTCCACAAAACTAAGGGTCGCAAGCTGCTGCCGTGCGCCAAGCAGTTTTTCCGCCAGCTCCAGCTTTTCTTCGCTCCCAAGCGAATCGATGCCTGTGGGCAGCTCAGCCGGTTGGACCGTGTATTTCTTCCAGAGGGAGGACGCGACCGCCCCACTGGTAAGCTGTCCGTTTTCCTGCCTGCCAAGCACATGGATGGTCTGTCCGAGCAGGATATCCGTCTCGGGAATCCGCTGCTCGAAGTTCGCGGGGATGGTGATGAGAGCCTTCTGCATCTCCAGAAAATCCAGCTCACCGCTTACACGCGGCTTGGACGAAAGCGTATCGGTTCGGTACGCTAGGGCGCGGAACTCCTCGGCGCTCATGCCGAGCATGGTCAGTTTTTCCGGGGTCAGCTGCGCCTGATGGTACAGCTCCTGGATCATATTGATCTCTTTCCCGTTTTCATCCACGGAAGTCGCGCCGTCCACCTCGATGGCTCCGGCCAAACCAAGCGTCGGCGGCGCGAGCTGTTCGGCGATCAGTTCTTTTTGACCGTTTACCACCCGGTAGAGCTGATAGCCCTGCTCCGGCAGCCAATCTCCTGACGGAACCATGTGGACGAGAACCTCGTTTGGGGACTGCCAGACGCCTTTCATGTTCATTGTGGCGGGGAAGGCTACAAGCTCCCCGTATTCCTTCGGCGCAAGCAGCCGCCATGTCGTGTCTTTCAGCTTAGAAACGAGCGCGGTCTGCTCCGACAACACCTGCGGCGACACCGCCAAGGCCCCGCCTGTCTGCACGGCGGCCGCATTTGCGGAACCGCCCGGCAGCGCCATCGGAGTGGAGGCGTCCGGCGCATTGTCCGCTCCATTCTGACCGCTTACCGCCCCGGCAGGCTCTGACCCCTGTTCAAGCCACCCGGACAACTGCTCATCGAGGCTACGCAGATTGTTCAGCGCAAGGCGCGAATCAACAATATCCGTCAGCGTCTGGGCGCTCAGCAATTCCTCTGCGATGGATGGGTTCCGAAGCAGCGTATCGACGCTTGGCGCGTCGCTTTGCAGAAGTTCCTCCAGCGTTTGCGGCTCCTGTGGATCGGTTTCAGCAAGGAGATACGCCCGGTCGGGCAGATAAGAAAACCTCTCTTCAAACACGCCGCAGCCCCAAAGGAGCACCGCCGTAACGATCAGCAGAGCAGGAACCGTGACAAGCAGAGAACGCAGGGTATGGGTCTTAAACTGCGTGCGAACCCAAAGAAATGCCTTTTTCAGTGATTTCATGCGCTTCACCCCCTGTCATTGGCTGTTTTCGGAATAGACGATTTCGTCTATATCCCCGATCAGGCGTTCAAGCCCTCCATCCCGCAGGTTTTCCCTTTTCTCCTCACGTTTTTCTGGAGTCCCGACGCCGCCGTTTCCGTATGCCTTGAAGATCAGATCCTTGATTTTGCCGGTAACATTTGCGTAGGCGACATCCTCATCAGCGGCAGTGGCTTCCTCCGCATGGTGAATGGAGGCGTGCGCCTGAAGATTCGTCCATGCAATATCAATCGTCTGTCCGATCTCCTGATATTTCTCATCGGTATATTCCGCAAGGATATCCTCACGCATGACCGCCTTGGTCTGCTCCCACAACTCAGCGACATGATCCGTATAGGTGCCTTCACGAGTATCGTTGATGTCAAAGGAAATGCGCTGATCTGCTTCAGACGGACTGCCGCCATCTGAATGCGAGCTGGCTTCAGCAGGTTTGGGCGACACGTCGCTGCCGCTTGTCGATTTGCTTTGACCGCAGGCTGCGAGTGTGAACGCTATAAGTAGTGTAATTAGAATGATTGTTAAGCGTGACATATGAATTCCTCCGTTCAGTGCTTATCTATAGGTTTGCTCAAATCGGATAAACAAAGATCCCTGAAAGGTCAGGTTTCCCCAGTCACCCGCCCGAAGGTCGTTGTAGACCCATTCGGGTACCACATAGTTAATCGAGTTGCCGTTCACAAATTGAAAGGTAATAGTGCTGTTTTCATTTTTCGCAGCAACAAGCACATTTTTCGCCGTCTGCTCGGACAGGACGTGCTGCGCGAACTTGTTTTTGGCGCCCCTCAGAGATTTGACAATAGCGAAAATGATCATCGCGAAAAGCAGCAGCATACCCGCAAACACAAGGTATAACGCAGAACCCCCTAATTTAAGCGGCTTTACGCCGATCATCGACAGCACAGAACCGATAGTAAAGGCAATCCCGATGCATATCGGAGTGATATGGCCCGCCGCTACCGGCTCGCCGACCAGAATCTGCTCGGGCCTCTGCGGGTCGTAACGAATTTGCAATACTGTTCCGACGGGATGCTTGACCGCCACTGCGCCCGAGCCACGTGTCTTTACCGGCCCGCAGTCAGTCCGGTATTCAAAAACCGGATGATACTGCATACGGCTCTTGTTTTTACCAGCCCTACTCGTCCTATGTATGTCAACCACGGTGGCGCTGACAAGAATACCCTTCTTTTTTATCCGCATATTCCTGAGAATGTTGGCAGCCGCCGATACAATCAGCAATATTCCGAAAGATAAAAAGATAATCTCAAAAAGCATTTGCAATGACCCCCAAATACATTATGCGTTGTCCCCTGACAAAAGGATTTGAATACCCAATAGAATTTTTTTCGAATACTCCATGTCGTCGTTGCGCTCTATTTATCTTTGTGCTATCGGAATTCGAAATATTGTAGTACGAGTTCTGTTTTGGTGTTGACATTCAATTTTCTGTATATTTTTTTGATAAAATAGTTTGCGCCCGAAACACTGATGGACGCGTTCAAAGCAATTTCTTTTGCTTTCATGCCTTCGAGAAGCATATAAAAGACTTGTTTTTCGCGCGGCGTTAATTCCATAATAGAGTCAACCCTACGCTGGTAACAGTTATTCGCCGCCATAAATAACACCCCCATTCCTTTCTAATCTTACAGAAGGAAAAACAAATTTGATAGCTATCAATTATGATAGGTAGGCATAAAAACAGCCTCGAGCAAGCTCAAGGCTGTTTTTATTAACATTGGTTCTCTTGCGGCATCATCTCGGACTGGTCTTATGGCTTGGAAGATATAGTATAAGAAGCAAACCGGGCAAACAGTTCCGAACGATTGCCAATGTTAAGTTTTTTATAGAGGTTTTTAATGTGGAAATTGGCAGTGCTAATCGTGATCTCCAATTTTGTTGCAATCTCTTTTGCGGATTGGCCCTGTAAAAGCAACGAGGCAACTTCTTTTTCGCGCGGTGACAGACCCAGGCCTTCCAGCATACACGATTGCTCGATCTTCTGCCCGGCCTCAGCCATGTCCACCCCGTAAAAATCATCAGACCATTCAGCAAAAAACAGATGTTTGGAGTAGGCGGGAGACATCAGTATAAACAGAATAAACACGGTCACGGAAGTCAGCGTTGCCGCCAGCGGCAGCAGCGTGGGTGCATAAGTAGCGAAAATTCCCGGGATTACATAGGAAAGCATGCTGACCGGCAGGATCGTGACAAGGCTCAGCTTGAAAATGCGAAAATCGCCATGCTTCTTAAAAACACAGCCTAGAAGGTAATAAGCCGCAATGTACCCCATCTGTTCGAACCCGTGTAGGAAGCGGGCGAAGCTTCGTAAAGCGGAACCCTCCGGCATAAAATACAGCATATAGGTACCGATTTCCGCGAGAAAGAACAGGTTGCACATGTTCCAGATACTGCGTTTGGTGATAAGCTGCAACGCAACCGCAAGGCAAACCACCAATATGCCGACCGCTCCGTTTGCAACCATGGCATTGGGCATAGATGCCCCAGGCAGGTAGGTATAAAATATTTCAACGAAGTAATGGGCAACAAAGAAATAAAGCGTAAGTATAAGGGGGGTATTCAGTGTTGCTTTTGGTTTGTTTTCGACAACGGTAAAATCGCTTGTTTTATATAGGAAAAGGCAGATGCAACTACCCGCCACAAGCGCCGTTAAATAGGTCTTATCGAAAAAGCCGGATAGGAGGGACAGGCCGGAATCGATCTGATGGAGCGCAAAAAAAGTAGAAATCATTGCCGCGCCAAGCAGTCGTTCAGTATTGTTCAGAGCGAAGATGTAGGCAAACGCCGAGCAGGCTGCACAGCCTCCCAAAAAGAACATGAACAGGATAGCCAGCAGCAGGCTAAGCCGACTTTCGCCCATCGCAATCCAAGGGATATAGGCAGCCGCCGTAACGATTGCGAATATATGGGAAACTTTTGCCATATTTTTTACATTCGAAAACGCAAACAACGCCCCCGCGCCGATACAATACGCGCTTCCCATCAGCGTCATAGCGTCCAACCCAAAAAGTCGAATTGAATCGCTGAATAATGCGCCCTGCATATTCGCGAAAACAGGCGCTAAGGGAAAAATTAGCATATATTTCAGATGATCCAAGCGCACATTGCGAATGTTGATGTTATCTTTTGAACGAAATAGTGTAAAAAAAGAAATAGGAATGTTTTTTTTCATAGTCTGCTCCATACTTGTTATATCGTCATTCTTTTCGGTTCGCCGAAATGATTGTAGCCGCATAGTGTTCGCCTTTAATTAGGGCGTGTTGACACTAATTTAACTATATAACGATAATTGCAAAATAGATGTAGGTCAGCAGCATTTCGTCGCGTTTGTCATAGCGTGTAAAAATCCGCCCAAACTCCTTAATTCTGCGAAAAAACCGCTCAATAACATTACGCTTTTTGTATAATTGCTTATCGTATTCCCAAGGGATCTTGCGGTTTTTCTTTGGTGGAACAATAGGCTCATGACCGCTAGACTTGGCCAGTTCTCTGGTTTTGTCACCCTCATAAGCTCTGTCCATCAGTACGGGAACTCCGGCGAAATCCTCACCGATTATTTCGATAGATTTTCTGCCTTCAGGCGCATCGTGACAATCCCCGCTGGAAAGATGAATCTCAATTACGGTTTTATCATCAGCGGACACCACATGAAGTTTGGTGTCCCATCAGCCCTGGCTTTTTCCGATAGACTGCTTTCCTGTTTTTTTATTGCTCCATGCGCGTCTGGGCGAACTATCAGAGAGGTGGAATCAACCGCTATGATCTCAATGTTAATGGCGATGATTCGTTCTTTTTGCAGAGTTATAAACAGTTTCTGCAAAACACCAGACCTCGCCCAGCGTCTGCACCTTTGATAAACGCTATTCCATTTGCCAAATTGCTTCGGCAGCCCTCTCCATTTGCAGCCGTTTTCCACAACGTACAGAATAGCATTTACAAAAGTAATGTTATCAATTTCTAAATTCCCGCGTTGAACCGGCAAATACGGTTCTATGCGCTGGTACTGCTCTTTCGTTATTTCCATACATTCATTTTATTATATCTTTGCATTAGTGTCAACACGCCCTAGTAAAGCTGGAATAATACTAATGTTCTAATCGATCAAATATGAAATCAACATGGTTTGAAATTTTTTCAAAATTGCTTCAACATCGGCGCCTGTTTGCCTTACAAACGCGAATTCCAGACTAATTCCCAGCAATCCATAGTTCAACTCCTGCGCGGAGATTTTGAGATCAATGTTGTCTTTAATCCTTCCCTCGGAAAGCATCAGCTCGAGCAGAGAACGATAAAACTCCACCGGCTTCTCAAGCATATATTTTTGTACAAACTCCCTCGCTCTGACATTTACATATTGTTCCATAAAGATAATTCGAGTCGTTTTGTCGATTCATGGATCGTTTTGCTTCCCATAATTTAAGAAAATCAGTTTGATTACATCACGTGGTTGCATATAAATTAATTTCATTTTCCAGACTGTGAATATCCACTCGCCTACCCATCCTGCCGATGTGGTAATCAAGGATATGGTTGAGGATATCCTCTTTGTTAATAAAGTGAGCATAAATAGAGCTTTCTTTAATACCAACCGATACCGCAATTCCACGTATTGAAGCTCCGGTATAACCATATTCAGAGAACAAATCAATCGCCGCATCAAATATTTTTTCTTTTGTCCCGGAAAGTTCCATTTTTCTCTCCTAACTAAAATTAGTCCTTTAAAGGAGCAAATTTGTTAAAATGACGAAAAGACATCATTCCCAAAATCGTGTATACTGAGGTTACCACACACTCAACAACACAAGAAAGGAATGATGTCTATGGAACTCAGTATAGTACACAATATCGATTTGGTCAAGGCTTTGAATGAGATAAAATTCCTCAATACCTATACAGCGTGTGTGCGTAATAACATCCTGCGAATAATAGAATCCTGCTTTTTTCGATGGATACCGGGGAAAAACGGTGGATTTTGCCCGGTATAGCGACCGACACCGTACATCTTTGGCCCATTTTCTGAACAAAGGGAAATGGGATTCTGCCGCATTGGAAAAGAATCTTCGTGAATCTGTTATTGAAAAGGTCTATCAGCATTCCCGTGAAACCAATCAGCCGGTTCTGTGCATTATCGATGACACCATTGCTTCTAAAACACGGCCTTCGTCACAGGCGGTGTATCCCATGGAAGCTACCTCTAACCATATGTCTCATTTAAAGGGACGGATGGACTATGGGCATCAGGCGATCGGCGTCATGCTGGCTTGCGGAGAACTGGTTCTGAACTACGCGATCCTTCTTTATGACAAAAGCCAGAGTAAGATCGATATGGTAAGCAGCATTGCGAATACACTTCCAGCACCTCCGAACATTGGCTATCTGCTTTGTGACAGCTGGTATACCTGTGACAAGGTGATGGACGCATTCGTTCGCAAAGGCTTCTATACCATCTCAGGATTGAAAACCAATCGCATTCTCTATCCCTGCGGTATTCGGACACCATTAAGCGAGTTTGCCTCAAAACTTCGGAAAACAGATTCTGGAGTCCATTTGGTTTCCGTAGGAAAACGGAAATATTGGGTTTACCGATATGACGGACAGATAAACGGTACAGATGGAGCGGCAGTTATTCTCACATATCCGGAAAATGCTTTTGGAAAGCCGAAAGCATTGCGGGCTTTTCTGTGTACAAACGCTGATTTGTCTGTAGAGTACATTCTGAATCTGTATACGAAGCGTTGGCCTGTCGAAGTGTTCTTCCGAACTACCAAGGGGAAACTTGCGCTGGACAAATACCAAATCCGTTCCGCAACCGGAATACGTCGGTTCTGGCTTCTGATGTCGCTCACCCACTTCCTGTGCTGTGTGGGCAGTGGTGTACTGCGCTCTTTTTCAGAGGGTTACGAATACTGGCAGAATCTTGTCCTGCGTAACGCTGTGCAGTATGTTTACAATTGCGGAAAGAACGGAATACCCCTCGCTATGCTGGGGATAGGGTAACTTTCGGCATTTTCACAAATTTGC
>ENA-UOYA01003400-UOYA01003400.1-activated-sludge-metagenome-genome-assembly--contig:-NODE-3400-length-14264-cov-4.785558_pt1 | contig 14264 bp, 11 predicted proteins | sample MGYA00238163_ERZ764804 | MGnify/ENA primary metagenome ERZ764804 (study PRJEB28919, sample SAMN05720223) | activated sludge metagenome | isolation source: Anaerobic digester | place: Hong Kong...
GTATGTTAGCCGATGCGATAACTAATGTCACCGTCATTAAAAGTTTTGCTCGTCAGAAATATGAGAAGCAGCGTTTCCATGGCGCCACAGAGAACACCAAACAGCACCTCCGGCGTTTTGCCTATGTGCAACAATTCCAGATGATGGGTCTGGGCTCAATGGGTCGAATCATTGCTGGTTTTGCCTTAGTTGCAGCCATAATTTCCGTCACAAATTTCCATGCCGATGTTGCGACAGTTTTCTTGATAGTCAGCTACACCAGTGTAATTGTCGATCAACTCTTCCAGTTCAGCAATAACACGCTGCGCAATTACAACCGCGCATTTGGCGAGGCTAAAGAAATGGCTAATATTCTTTTGCAAGAACCAGAAATTGCCGACCCCATACAGCCAGAAAAACTAGCCATGGAGCAGGGCCTGATTACATTTGACAACGTAACCTTCACCCACAATGGATCAAATGGTGCACTCTTTCAAAACTTTGATCTGACCATTGCTCCTGGCGAAAAAATCGGTCTTGTTGGCCACTCAGGCTCAGGCAAAACGACATTCACTAGGTTGCTGTTGCGTTTTTCAGATATTCAGGATGGACAAATCCTCATCGATGGCCAGAATATTGCCCACGTAACACAAGAGGATTTACACCAAGCTATTGCCTACGTGCCACAGGAACCGCTACTTTTCCACCGCAGCATTCGCGAAAACATCGCGTATGGCAAACACAACGCAACAGATGCCGATATTGCTCTTGCCGCCAAATCCTCTCACGCCGCGGAATTCATTACTGACTTGCCGCAGAAATACGACACGCTGGTGGGCGAACGCGGCGTTAAGCTATCCGGCGGTCAGCGCCAGCGGATTGCCATTGCCCGCGCCATGCTTAAAAACTCGCCAATCTTGATTTTGGATGAGGCTACATCGGCCCTGGACTCAGAAAGCGAAGTCTTAATCCAGGATGCGCTCTGGAAACTCATGGACGGCCGCACGGCCATCGTGATTGCCCACCGCTTAAGCACCATCCAAAAAATGGACCGCATCTTGGTACTGGATGGCGGCCGCGTGGTAGAGCAAGGATCGCACAAGACGCTGCTTGGGCAAAACGGCGTTTACGCAAAGTTGTGGGCACACCAAAGCGGCGGGTTCATAGAGGACTAGCGCTATAATGGAAGCTATGCCAAAAACCAAACAAAAACTAGCCGGCGCCACGCTGCGAACGTATTGGCACGCATCGCGCCAATATCCGCGGCTGGCGGCGCGCACAACATTAAACCTCGTGGGTGCATTTAGTATTTCCATTGCACTGCCTTTCTATACCAGCAAAACCATTGCCACTGTTTTTACTCATAACGATGCCTTTTACAAACCATTTTGGGGTGCAGTTGCGGCAGTAACACTCGGTATTCTGGGGAATAGGCTTGGTTTTAACGCCAATATGAAGCTCATTCCTAAAGTTATGCACGATTTGCAAGCACGCGTTATGGACACGCTACTAAGCCGCGGTCTCAGCTTCCATGCTAATAATATCAGTGGCAAAATTGTCTCCGACGCACTTGATTATGTAACTGCCTACAACACACTCTATGGGGTTTTCTATATCAACGGCCTACCGCTGCTGCTATCTATGATATTTGGTATGGTAGTAATTTTCCTGCAATCATGGCAATTAGGGCTGTATGCTTTATTCGTTTTGATTATCACGCTGACAGCTGTTTATTTTGACACTCGCAGACGATCAAATTTGCGCGGCCAAAGACTGCAAGCGACCAAAGACTTGACCGCTCACACATCGGATGTGTTAGTCAATGCGCCAACCGTTAAAATGTTTGCTGCTGAAAAAAGAGAAAAGATGCATAGTCAAGAATTATCCGCCAAATTGCGCGATCTAAGAACGCACGATTGGGGTATTGCCGCCAGTAGTGGCAACTGGCGGATCGGCTTCTTGCTGGTTTCTTTACTTGGATTGTTGCTCGTTTTTCACTCACTTGGCCAGCACAATCTTAAAACACTGACAGGTGGAATCTTCACTTTTACATACGTGCAAATGCTCATTATGCGGCTGTTTGAAATTAACACTATGACGCGGCAAGCAGAAGAAGCGTTTCTGCAGGCTGCGCCCATGACGCAGATTATCCAAGAATCGCCAGAGGTTCTGGACGATGCCGCCGCCCAGCCGCTCAAAATTACTGATGGCAAAGTAGATTTTTCCAACGTCAGTTTTGCTTACCGTGACAACAATGCAGAGCAAGTCGTTTTTGATAATTTAGAACTCTCCATTAAGCCGGGCGAACATGTGGGCCTGGTTGGCCCCAGTGGCGGCGGCAAGTCTACGCTCACCCGTCTGCTGCTGCGCTTTGACGATATTACGAATGGCGCCATTTTAATCGACGGTCAAGACATTCGCCGCATCACCCAAACCAGCCTGCGCGACGCGGTTGGCTATGTGCCGCAAGAACCGCTGCTGTTTCATAGAAGTATCCGTGAAAACATTGCCTATGGACGTCCCGATGCCACCCAAGCACAAATTGAAAACGCCGCCCAAGAAGCGCAGGCGCACGACTTTATTAGCAAGCTACCAAACGGCTACGAGACGGTGGTGGGTGAGCGCGGTGTCAAACTGAGCGGCGGCCAGCGCCAACGCGTTGCTATTGCTCGCGCTATCTTAAAAGATGCCCCTATCTTAGTACTCGATGAGGCAACTTCTGCGCTTGATTCAGAAAGCGAAAAAGCCATTCAGACTGCCTTGTGGGAGCTCATGAAAAACAAAACTGCGTTAGTAATTGCCCATCGCCTCAGCACGATTCAGCGCCTAGACCGCATCCTGGTTTTGGATAATGGCCAAATTGTGGAGCAAGGCTCGCACAAAGAACTCTTGGCAGCCAAAGGTCTGTACGCCAAGCTGTGGGCGCACCAGAGCGGCGGGTTTATAGAGGACTAGTAATCACCCTCTTGGAAGTTAGAGCCTAAAAGGCGGGCTTCAAATCCAACGCCTTCATGCCAGCTAAATCGGTTCTCAAAGAGATTCAACATGGCTCGCTCCCAGTAAAGAGCAACATTGTGTGCCCGCTGTAAACTTACTCTGTAGTGATCATTGAGCCATAACTCATAATCACCAATGGACAAAGCCCCAGTGACAGTAGCATCTAAGGCTTCTGAATACTCCGCATTGGCGGCAACAAGTTCCATAAAATTACCCGCTTCATCCTCGTTTTCAAAGAAAGTTGTGCCTGGCCTCAAATCAATCATAATCTGATGACAATAAGCAACTGCTGCCTGCTTATTGTCGGCTTTATCTGCTATTTCAGGTGGTTCTTTAAGGCTCAGGATTTTGCGAGCAACCGCTGTAGGCAATTCAAGCGCTCGTTGCATCACTTTAAGATCAGGTTCATCGGACACCTCCATGAGCTCATGAGCAAACTTTTTACGCTTACTGGCAAGGTATTTCACCGTGGCAGGAAGCAAAAATGCTTCATACGTTTCACGGTCTACGTCTACCCTAAGGTCTGCTGTGGGGTTACCTGCGCGCCATCTATCGTCGGCTGCAATGTGTTTAAGATGTGATGCAAAAGCAATATCTAGTCCGTTTCGGAGTGGACTCTCTATCGCCAACCATGGTTGGGCATTTGCTTCTACCGGCACCCTCCAGCGATGTGATACTTCTTTAAATAGTTCGTGAGCTTGGTCAATCGCCTTAACTGAATTGTCATACGCAACTAAAACATCTAGATCGCTTCGTATATTTGCGGTTCCTGTAGCAGTAGAACCATATATCATTACGCCACTTATTTTAGAAAGGGCGCTCCGAGTGTGCACAAAATCATATTCTCCTACGTGAGCGTCACGCGCAGCCTGAAGTATTTCAGCTGCGGCTGATTCATGTGCGTACGGAGCGGGTACAGCACCATTTTGGACCTCTGCCGGGCTAAAAACTTTTCCCATATTGCTTAGATTATCTGGGTAGCGATACTAATATGCAAGCATAAGCAGCACTATCTAGGACGCTTTAATGGTCTTTTGCTTAACAACCTGCCACTCCCGCCAAACCAGCCAAATAATAAACATGTCTATGACCGTCAGCAAGGCCATCATAATGCCCGGCTTGGCAAACAACAGATAGATCTGGTAAATCAGGAATGCGGTTAGCAGGCCCAATGCCCAGGGGTACGCCCAGTGTTTTTGACGCAGTAGGGCAATCACCATACCCACTTTGACAATGCCGTGCGTGAGCAGAAAGAGCGCCACAAACCAGTGGCTGCCGTGGGTCAGTTCGTGGCTAGCATGGGTCACGTGGTGGGCGATAAAGCTGTGACCTTCGTAAAGTTCGTGGCTAGCGATGCGCTGCGACCAATGTTCAATCGTGCCGCGTGGGATCAGCAGCACGGCTATGCCGCCAATCAGCTCAACTAGGCCATCAAAGGCTTTAACAAACAGCCCAATTTCGTAGGTTTTGTCCAGCAGAGTCTGCGGATGAAACCACTTGTTGGCCACGAGAGCCTATACTTTCTCGGCGGTTTTCTGAGCAGCTTCGGATTCTGTGGCTTCTACGGAGCCTTCAGCGGCTGGGACGGCGCTGGCATCGGCTTCTTCGGCGTCGCCACCGGCGGCGTCGTTAGCGGCAGCCAGAGCGCTTGGTTCGTAGACGGTGGCAATGGCTTGGTCTGGGTCCATTTCTGGATCTAACTCTACGCCTTCAGGGAGAATCAGGTCTGCCACGGTGGCTTTGTCGCCCACTTCTACTAGTTTTTCTGCATTGTAGTAGAGGCCGTCTGGTAATTTGGCAGGCAAAGCAAAGACGGTGATTTCATCTAGGTTGTTAATGACGATCAGGCTGTTGCGCTCGGCTGGGCTGGACTCGTTACCCTCATTGTACTGAGGCTTGATTGGCACGATAGCGTCCACGGTTTGGTTAGCATCTACAGCGTTAAAGACCACGTGCACTAGTTGCTGCTTGCGCGGCTCAAACTCTGCTTCTTTAATCATGGCGGTGTACTTTTTGCCGCCGGCTGTTAGCTCTACCGGGTGGTGGCGGCCGGCGCCTTTGTAGGCCAAAGATAGCTCACGCACATCGCCCTGGACGATGATGGAATCTTTACCGTGGTTGTGGATAACGGCTGGCACCACACCCTCTTTACGCAGGTGCTTTACGGCTTTACCGGTTACTTTGCGCGGGCTCAGTGTGACCGCAATCTTGTCGTTAGACATGAAAAATATCTCCTTGTTTGAGCCTATTATAACAGATTACGTTCCGATTTTGGAATAAAGTCTGCATTTTGGGCGCAGGTTGCTATACTAGGGAGGTATGTTTGACGTTGCGCACATTGTTCAGTCTGGCGGCCTGCTGCTAATTGCAATCATAATTTTCCTGGAATCCGGCATGATGGTGGGTTTTTTCCTGCCTGGTGATACCCTGCTGTTTAGCGCCGGTATCTTAGCCGCGGCTGGTCATTTACCTATAATCCCCGCGATTGCAATTATAGCCCTAGCCGCCATTGCCGGAGATAACACCGGTTACCACATTGGCCGCAAACTTGGCCCCCGGCTCTTCCGCAAAGAAGATGGCATCATCTTCCGCAAAGACTTGATTCTCAAGGCGGAGAAATTCTACGAAAAATACGGCACAAAAACCTTGTTAATTGCCCACTTTATACCCGTTGTACGATCCTTTGTACCGGTGGCCGCTGGCGCTGGTAAAATGGACTACAAACGGTTCGTTATTTTTGACGCCATTGGCGATATGCTCTGGGCCACGAGTATTACTTTGCTGGGTTATTTTGTGGGGTCGCGCATTCCGGGTATTCAGAAAATGGTGGAACCAATCCTACTTATCATTGTTCTAATAACCCTGCTGCCCACCATTTACCACGCCCTCAAAGATCCCAAAATTCGCGCGCGACTGAATGCTCGGTTTGATCGCATTATCTTCATCATAAAGAAATAGTTCTCTTTCAATTAGAGAAGTGCAAGAATAAGGAATAGAGGGAAAATCCCACTAAGTGGCGAGCAAGATAGATTCTGGCTTGAACGATTTGTGCTTAACGGCTGAGTGAATCATTTTTACTAAGTTGTAGATAAAAATTGGTACATAAATGATGGGCGTCCATATGTCTGCAGCAACTCTAGCTAAATCATCAGCGTCTGACGTATTTCCCGCGCTGGACATCCAAACAGCCCAAGGAAAAATTATAGTCGCAAAACCAATGAAGACACTGATCAATCTATTTTTTTATGAACCCCATTCTATCTCCACTTTGTAGCAACGTTTCTGTAGTTATATTAGCACTCATGCAACTGGTAGCAGTCTGGCTATAACATTTTTGAAAGATACTGTCCGGTATAGCTCTTGTTGTTTTTGGCCACCTGCTCCGGCGTGCCTTCTGCCACCACTTGGCCGCCGCCGGCGCCCCCTTCTGGGCCCATGTCTAGTATCCAATCGGCGTTTTTAATGACGTCTAGGTTGTGTTCTATGACCACCATGCTGTTGCCGGCATCTACCAGGGCGTGCAGCATTTGCAGCAGTTTGTCTACGTCTGCCATGTGCAGGCCGGTGGTGGGCTCGTCCAAAATGTAGAGGGTGCGGCCAGTGGGGCGCCGGGAAAGCTCTGTGGAGAGTTTAATGCGCTGCGCCTCGCCGCCAGACAGCGTGGTGGCGGATTGGCCCAGGCTAATGTAGCCTAAGCCCACGTCTACCAAGGTCTGGAGTTTGCGGGCAATGGCGGGCTGGTTTTTGAAGAATTCTAGGGCTTGCTCGCACGTCATGGCCAACACGTCAGCGATGGTTTTGCCTTTGTAGTGAATTTCTAGCGCCTCGCGGTTGTAGCGCTTGCCGTGACAGACTTCGCACGGGACGTAGACGTCTGGCAGGAAGTGCATTTCTATTTTGATTATGCCATCGCCGGCGCAGTTTTCGCAGCGGCCACCTTTGACGTTAAAGCTAAAGCGTCCGGGGGTGTAGCCGCGCAGTTTGGCATCTGGCAGGCTGGCAAACAGCTCCCTAATAGGGCCAAACAAGCCGGTGTAGGTTGCAGGGTTGGAGCGCGGCGTACGGCCAATTGGCGATTGGTCAATAATAATGGCTTTGTCCAGTTCTTTGATGCCCTCTATGCTGTCGTGCTTGCCAGGAACCGTACTGGCCCGGTGCAGCCGGGCCTGCAGTTCTTTAGCTAAAATATCGTTAATAAGACTGGACTTGCCGGAGCCGGACACGCCGCTGACTACCACTAATTCTCCTAGTGGGATGTCTACAGAAACGCTACGCAGGTTGTTTTCCCGTGCGCCTACAATACTTAATTTTTTGCCATTACCTTTGCGCCGTTTGGCTGGCACGGCGATTTTTTTACTGCCCTCTAGGTACTGCGCGGTTAGGCTGTTTTTAACCTTCATGACTTCTGCTGGTGAGCCGGCCGCCACTACGTGGCCACCGTGAATCCCGGCGCCGGGGCCAATGTCTAGCAGGTAGTCTGCGGCGCGGATGGTGTCTTCATCGTGCTCCACCACTAGGACGGTGTTGCCTAAATCGCGCAGGTGTTTAAGCGTGTTGAGCAAACGGCCGTTATCGCGTTGGTGCAGACCAATGCTGGGCTCATCCAAAACGTACAGCACACCCATCAGGCCGGAGCCGATCTGGGTGGCTAGTCGAATGCGCTGGGCTTCGCCGCCACTCAACGTATTGGCAGCGCGTAGTAAGTTTAGATAATTGAGTCCCACATCTTGCAAAAATTGCAGCCGAGCACCAATTTCTTTTAAGATTAAGTGCGCAATTTTGGTCTCTTTTTCATTGAGTTTTAGGCCGTGGAACCACTTGAGCGCGCTGTCTATGTCTAGCTGGCAGACATCCATAATAGAGCTACCCTTGACCGTTATGGCCAGGACTTCCGGCTTAAGACGCAGACCGCCGCAAGCGTGGCAGGGCTTTTCTTGCATAAAGCGCTCTATGTCGCGCCTAATAAAATCGCTCTCTGTTTCTTTATGCCGACGCTCCAGGTTTGGAATGACACCTTCATAGGTTGTGTCAAAATGACGACCGCCACTGAGGGAAATCCGATATGTCTCATTGCCTGTGCCATACAGCAATTTGTCCATCTGCTCTGCACTAAGCGTGCCGGTGGGTTCATGCAAACTAAAACCATGCCGATCCGCCACTGCCTGCAATTTACGCATGTACCAGTTGTCTACATTGACGCGGTTGTACGGCCTAATGGCGCCCTCTGAAATAGTTAGCCGGCCGTTAGGAATCACCAGCTCTGGGTCTACCTCTAGTCTGTTGCCCAGACCGGTACAAACCGGGCAGGCTCCTTGGGGACTGTTAAAACTAAACGTCCGCGGCTCCAACTCCGGAATGGTAATTTCTGGGTGCTGCGGACAGGCGTACATTAAGCTGTAGCTGGTGGTGGCGTTATTAGAGTCCGCATCCAGAATAACCAGGCGGCCCTCTGCCACCTCAAGCGCCTGCTCTACAGACTGGACTAAGCGGCCGCGGCTGGCTTCATCGTTTACCAAGCGGTCCACCACTACTTCTATACGGTGACGTTTGGCTTTGTCCAGCTCCGGGAATTCATCCAGCGCGTAAACCACGCCGTCTACCCGCACGCGGGCAAAACCGGCTCGCTGATACATTTCTGGCATATGTTCAAAGGCACCTTTTTTGTCAATGACTACTGGCGCTAGCACCATAATGCGCTTGCCAGTAGTAGAGGCCACAATCTGGTCCACAATACCGGCGCTGGTCTGACGCGTGACTGGCGTGCCATCTACCGGACAGTGAGGAATGCCAATGCGGGCATACAAAAGACGCAGATAGTCGTAAATTTCCGTAACGGTTGCCACCGTGGAGCGCGGGTTGCGGCTGGTAGATTTTTGGTCGATACTAATGGCCGGGCTTAGGCCGTCTATCTGGTCTACGTCTGGTTTCTCCATAAGCCCCAAGAACTGCCGCGCATAACTAGACAGGCTCTCTACGTACCTGCGCTGCCCCTCTGCGTAAATCGTATCAAAGGCTAGAGATGATTTGCCGGAGCCAGACAAACCGGTCACTACCACCAGCTTGTCACGCGGAATAGTAACATCTATATTTTTTAGGTTGTGCTCGCGGGCACCTTTAACTACGATTGCGTCGGCCATACTCCCCCTAATTCGTCATGGCAGTATAGCTTATTTTGGTGATTTTTTCTAGTGCTTGCCAAGTGTTTTCCCTGCCGATTTCTAGAAGCACACGAATAGCCCACCCTGAGCGTCCTCTATGGTCACCGGCGTGGGCTTCTTGATTTTGCTACTTTTTTACATCACAAAACCATAAACATTTTTAACAATACTATTGACGATTGTGCTATTTCTGTATATAATGCCGCTCACAAAAGGAGAAAAGTGGTGTACGATATCTTGGTTTTAGGACAAATTCCTGGCACGAATTTGGTCATAGATTTTACCATGTGGCTGCAGCTAATGGCCCTATTGATTGCCGTTATCTTCTACGTCTCTGCGCACCGTCGGCACGAACACCGCACCACTCTTTCACTAGTTCAAGCTCAGAACGATTTACAGCAAATGCTGAATCACACGCTATAATTCCGGAGTAATTGATTCTCCGTATAGTTGCAGCTCAGTTAGCAGGTATTCCTGCTGGCTAGTCAGCGACCCAGCGGCCAACTGTTGTAGCCGATTAAAATACCGGGCCAGTGGGCTGGCCGGACCGCCAGTTAGGAGCTTATCTTTTAGGTGTGCTTCCCAAGCCTCGCGCTGCTCGCCACTCAGGCTTGATGGGTAGTTGCGCGCCTGGTAACGCGGCAGCAGCTTCTGAAGACGTTTATCTTGTAGTTTTTCTGTAAATTGCGGTAAATCTTTGGCCGGAGCAGCCCGCAGTGCACGGCTGGCCAGCTTGTCTGCATCAGATATAAAACCGTCGTAGAGCTGCTCATCTACATCGCCGCTTACGCGGGGACGCTCTGTATCCAATATTTCTATGGCCGCCAGAACATTGGCCGCAAAGGTTTTTTGACCGGCCTTTAGGAGCGTAAGGTTTCTGGTTATTGTGTCTGTATCTAATTGCAGCCGCTGCTCTGCACCTTTAAGCACGCCTAAAGGAGCAACCGCTGGGCAGCGATTAAACTTAATAGTTTTGACGGGCAGTGGCACATCTTCTGGTGAGCGGTCTTTTTTATAGCGCCAGGCATCGGCCAGCTGCTGGGGAGTCATTTTTAGAAACGGCGTAGGGTCATGCCGCAAATCGTACACCAAGGCCTGATCCTTTTGTGCATGATCTGCCAGCTTAACCACGGCCGTGGTATGTCCGGTGGCCGATGGGTACCGCCCGCTGGTATAGATAAAAGGCTGCCCAGCCCCCACCAGCTTGGCCACTGCCTGCTTGCTGCGCCCATCAAGCAAATACTTAAACAGGTCTGGCTGCTTATCTTTAATGAGTTTGGCCACAGCAATGGTGGCCATGACATCACTTAAGGCGTCGTGCGCGGCCTCGTGGCTCAAGCCGTTGGCTTTAGTCAGCATTTCTAGCCGATTTGCCGGCTTACCGTCTGGTGTAAACGGCCATTCTATGCCGTCCGGCCGGAGAGCGCGCGTCATGCGCACCAGATCTAATAGGTCCCAGCGCGAACAGCCGTTTTGCCACTGCCACTCATAGGGGTCGTAGAAGTTGCGGTAGTGAAGGAAGCGCATAAACTCATCGTCAAACCTAATGCTGTTAAAGCCCACAAAAATGGTGCCGGGCTGCACCACTTGGTCATAAAATTCTTGTAAAAACTCGGCTTCTGTCAGGCCGTCCTGCAGGGTTTGCTGCGGCGTTATGCCGGTGAGCAAAATGGCATCCGGCTCCGGCAGTACGTCTGGCGTGAGCTTGATTAACAGATTAACAGGGTCGCCAATTGGCTCCAAATCAAGATTGGTGCGTTGACCGGCAAACTGCATAATCCGGGCCGATCGCGGCCGTATACCAGATGTTTCTAAATCGTAAAAAAAGAAGCTACCCTCTGCCATGGGTCCTATTGTATATTTTGCCGCCCTTGTTTGCAAATAAAAGTTAATAATTATTTAATAACTTATTGCTTGGGTGTGATTGAAATTACTGGCTCAGCTGATGAGTTAATGATTCTGGCCCAACATATGGGTACTAAAAACCTTTTGGGAAAGGTTGGTTGCAACACTAAAGAGATTGTTCTAGGGTCAACTCCCACAACTTGTCCAGATACATGTTTCATGTTTGAAATATAATCCAGATACGCAAATTCATGGCGTGAACCAGGGAATGATAAGTGAATAAGGGGGTCATACGTATGTAATGGGTTCCGGGGCGCCCATGCAGATAGCGTGGGCAGCTCATCTTCCGCACAGTCGCCAATCTTTTGCAAGGTGACTTCTGATCCTACCAGTGATTTTGCAGCTACACAAATCCCGCTACAACGGACCGCCCAATCTTGATTAATAAATGTTTGTCGCTCTCCGGCGAGCCCCACTTGCTCATCAAGCTTATTTACTTGGGCAGTTAGGGCTTGTATTGTACCTGATATCTCAGACATATTTCCCTAATATTTAAGCTTACCCACACCGGCAATCTTAATGGTGTTACCGGCCTCAATGCCGTCGCGCTCCAGTTTGTGCATAATGCCCATTTTGCGCAGGATGTCGCGCAGGCGCTGGACAGCTTCATCATTAGTAAACTCTGTCCGCTGGGCAAACTTCTCTATCTTCCGACCAGTAACCATAAAAGTCTTGGGTCCCAAGCGTTCCACCCGCCAGGCGGCAGCATTATCTGGCAATGTAATGACCGGCAAGGCCGATTCCGACTCTGCGGCAGCCGCTGCTGCCAAAGCTCGCTGCTCATGCACCAACTTGGCGGCGGCATATAAGAGGGGCCTTAGGCCCGTTCCCGCAGCGGCAGAAATAGACATAACAGGGGTGTTTTTGCCGGCGGCTTTTTGTAGTTGGCCAGCGATATCGGCCACGATTTCATCATCTAGACCGTCTATTTTGTTAAGCACCACAATTTCCGGCCGACCCGCCAGCTCTGGGCTATAGGCGGCTAGCTCTGCCCGAATGGTCTTGTAGTCTGCGGCCGGATGATTGCTGTAGGCGTCCACCAAATGCAGTAGCACGGCCGTGCGCTCTACGTGCCGCAGAAAGTCGTGGCCCAGACCCTTGCCTTCGGCCGCGCCTTCGATCAGGCCGGGGATGTCGGCCACCAACAGTGCGATGTCTTTGTCTACCGGCGCCATGCCCAGGTTGGGCACCAGCGTGGTAAACGGATAGTTGGCAATTTCTGGCCGGGCGTTGGAAATGCGGCTCAATAGAGTGGATTTGCCGGCGTTTGGCAGGCCGATTAGGCCAACATCCGCAATCATTTTAAGCTCTAGTTTTAGGTCCCGACGCTCCCCCGGCTCGCCCTTTTCTGCAAAGTTTGGCGCCTGCCGTGTGCTGGATAAAAAGTGAGCATTACCAAAACCGCCGCGGCCGCCGCGGGCCACAACTGCTTCTTGTCCGTCCTCTGTTAAATCGGCCAAGATGCCTTCTGGGCCAGTGGCAATGGTGCCAACAGGCACCTGAACCAGCAGGTCCTGGCCACTGCGGCCATGTTTGTTAGACGACCCGCCAGGCTGGCCGGGCTGCGCCTTAACTTCTTTTTCAAATCTAAAGCGCGCTAAGGTATCTTGGTTGCGGCTGGCTACTAACACGACGTTGCCGCCGTGGCCGCCATCGCCGCCATCTGGGCCGCCTTTAGAAATAAACTTTTCCCGCCGCCAACCCAGCTTGCCATGGCCGCCATCGCCTGCCTGTACCGTCACCGTTACTCTATCTACAAAACTCATCTCTTTAGATTATAGCCGATAGACGCTAGATTCTAGAATCAAAGAAAATGAGCGAGGCTTTTATAGGGCGCGCAGAAGCCGCTCTACAAAAGCCGGCTAGTAGACGTATTGGTAGCCGGCTGCTGACAAAGTCCGATAGTTCTGCACATTCCACCCCAGACGGTTCATCTCAGAAATCGTAATAGTGCCATCGCCATTCACGCTAGTAACGTAGCCTACATGTCCCCAGCCGCTTGTACCAAGCACAACAGCGGCGCCCACGCGCGGTTCAGAGCCGGTGGGGATTCCCATAGCAGCAGCGCGGTAGCCCCATGTGGCGGCATTGCCTAAGTTTGTTGGCACAGGATTGCCGGCGGCGGCGCGCATTTTGGCCACCCACCAGGTACAGTAACCGTAATCATAGCCATTGTAACCGCCAGCTACAGAGTAGTTGGCGCTGCCGCCCCAAGCTGTGCTACTTGTTGCAGCTACTGGACGCGTGGCCGCTACCACTACGGCGGCAGCTTTGGTGCCGTCTGGTATAAGGATGCGTTGTCCGGGTTGGATACCGCTGATTTCTGCATCGTTAAAGGCAATAATCTTATTTTGGTCAGCCTGATAGGTAGAGGCTAAGCTGGCCACTGTGTCGCCCTGTTTTACGGTGTAGACAATGCCGGTTACAGGCGGCACCAAAATTTGCGCGCCAGGGGTTAGCACGTCGCCGCTGATGTTGTTGGACCAGCGAATACTGTCTGATGTTACGCCGTACTTGGTGGCTACAGACGTGACGCTATCGCCTTCTGCGACTGTGTAGGTAATAATGTCGCGATTAGAGGCAAAAGAGGTAGTTTTGGCTGGGATTTGCGGCTTGGCCACCACGCTACTAGTAGTTGGCGATAGCGCGAGCTGGGTGGTCTCACTGTCTGCCTGGTTGCTAACTGCGGTAGCCTCTGACAGTGCAGCCACTTGGGCCACGCTACGCGCTATGCCGGCCGATGCAACTTGGTCTAACGGATTAATCACACTACTGCGCTGACTAGGGCGTGCAGCAGCAAGTGATGTAGTCGATTTGCCACTTGGAGACCCCTGGAGCAAAAAAACAGTGGCGGCAGCAATAATAATCGCTGGCACCACAATTAGTTTTACGGCCGCAAGAGGCCTGCCAGTCAGAAAAGTTGGACGGGCTTGGAGCTTGGCTTGAATCGGCTCTAAAGGAGCGGCGACTCTTTGAATTGTCTGTTGAATACTACTCATAATTGGACGGGTGCGACATGCCCACCATGGCGCTCGTACCTGCAAAAATGGGGCCAAAAACCACATCTCTACCCCTGTAGTATACCAAAAATAAGCGCTACTGGCAACCTTAGGGGGCTGCGCAGAGTTTGTGGCAGTAGGCGTTGGTTGCGGCCTGGTGCTCAGCCAGAGTCTTAGTAAAGTGGGTAGTGCCGTCGTCGCCTGCCACAAAATATAGCCAAGAAGT
>ENA-UOYA01003403-UOYA01003403.1-activated-sludge-metagenome-genome-assembly--contig:-NODE-3403-length-14255-cov-11.183873_pt1 | contig 14255 bp, 14 predicted proteins | sample MGYA00238163_ERZ764804 | MGnify/ENA primary metagenome ERZ764804 (study PRJEB28919, sample SAMN05720223) | activated sludge metagenome | isolation source: Anaerobic digester | place: Hong Kong...
CATACGCCCCCGCTTGTGCCATCATCACTTTGTTTTCGTTGACCAGAGAGTCGAGTAATCCCGTCTTGCTGTCATTTGATAGCAGGGAAATGGCTAAATGAAAAGCCTCGTAATCTTTGTCTTTTTCGCCTGGAGCACGGAAAACACAGCCTGCCGCCTTGATGATGGGTATCGGTGCTTTCAGTTTCAGCACATCGTCGGGATTCAGTTTCGCCATGGTGTACGTTTCCCTTGTGGGAACCGTCCCAGCTTTTATCCTGCCGAAAGTCTTTTCCAGAAGCGGCATGATGGAGTCGGCTTCGAAGTCGCCGCACAGCACCAGCCCCATGTTGCAGCCCACATAATATTTGTCATAGAAAGCGCGCATCTCGCTCTGTCGCGGATTTTTCAGGTTGGTTGTGCTGCCGATGATGGAATATTTGTAGGGCGAACCGTCGAACACCCGTGCCTGTGCAGCCTCCAGTGGACCCATCAGCATATTGTCGGAATACATGTTTTTCTCTTCATATACCGTTTCCAGTTCTCCTTGGAAAAGACGGAAGACGGGATTGATGAGTCGTTCGCTGTTCAGTTCGCACCATTGCGCGATGTATTGCGGGGCAAAGGAATTGTGGAATACGGTCTCGTCGAACGACGTGTATGCGTTGAGTCCAGTGCCGCCATACGTTGAAATGAGATTTTCAAACTCGTTGGGAATGGCATATTTTCCAGCCTCCTGACTCAGTCGGTTGATGTTTCGTTGGATGGTGAGGCGGCTCGCTTCGTCGGTTGTCTTTGCCAACAGGTCGTATTGCGTGGATATGGAGTCGAGCCAAGGCTTCTCCGCTTTGTAATCCACGGTGCCGATTTTATCAGTGCCTTTGAAGAGAATGTGCTCGAAATAGTGGGCTATGCCCGTGTTGGGACAGTCTTTCGCACCTGCTTTCACAACTACTGCACCGAACACTTTCGGTTGTGAGTGGTCCTCGTTGAGCCACACCGTCATGCCGTTACTCAACTTCTTTTCTGTCACTTTGAGTGGGCCGGCGGTTTGCGCTGATACGGCAATGAATGCAGAGAACGTCAGCACTAATGATAAAATCCTTTTCATATTGATTGTCTTCCTAATGTTACAGTCTGAACTTATAGCCAATGGTGATGGCGAATGTGCTGTTGCATGCATCGTCATAATCCGTATTCGTTTTGTTCGCATTTGTCAGTCCGAGCATGTATCTCGCATCGAGTTCGATATTCTTATATTCGTAAGCGATGCCGATAGGCAGACTGATGCAGCCGCTATGCATCTGACTCTTCACGCTTTCGTTGTCTTTGCCGCTGACATTCACCTTTGTCCCTTCTCCAGGTCCGTAAAATTTCTCCGGATCTGGATAATATGTAATGTATCCGTCGTATTTGCATTTCATTTTTGCACTGGTCAGATAGTCCAATTGAAGACCTGCTTTCAGTGTTAGCCCGTTAAATACATGGAAGTTTGCCAACACTGGTAGACTGAGGTAATTAAGGTTGACTTTGATGTCTGATAATTTCAGGTATGTAGGTTGTTCCTCCGCGCCTTCCGATATTTGTATGTTGCACTTCGCACCTTGTACGGTGTAAATCAATCCTGCGGATATACCGAGCCAATTGTTGGTCATGTATTCCGCTTCCACGCCACCTGCAAAACCGACCTTGGAATCACAGTCGTCGCTGTTGGTTAAAGTTGATACCGTGAAGCCTGCACGTGGGGTGATGTTCCATTTACTTACTTTGTTTTGAGCGTTTACTGTTGTTGCCATCGCAATCATGGCCGCCATGAGAATTAAGTTTTTCATTTATTTGGTTTTATATTACTGTTTATTATATCATATCTATTTACAAAAGTACAAAAAAGATATGTTATCCAACTATCTGTTAACTTTCTTTGTCGCCTTTTTATTCTAGTTTGTACTATCTGATGAGGATGTAACACAAATGAAAGCAAGATGTAAACGCTTCATCATCTGATGGAAATCATGATGAAACATCTGGGTCGTAACTTTGCAGCGTGATTCAGAAACAAGAAATCATATTAATTAAAAAACGAAAAAGATGAAAAGAATTTTTATTTCAGTGATGGGTATTATGCTCGCTGCAAGCGGCATGGCACAGGAAACAACGACTACGTTCAAGCCAAGTGGCAAACCGGTGGTCACCGTATTCACTGATTTCAGAGTGCAGTCCACCGACGGCAAAACAAACACTGCCTTCGAGATTTCAAGAGCTTATTTAGGTTATGCTTACAACTTCTCACCTTACTTCTCAGCAAAGGCGGTGATGGATGTCACAGATAAGAACAACGGCTATCAGGGTTCCGCCTACACCGCTTATATAAAGAACGCCTTCGGTGAATACCACAGAGACGGACTCACCCTCGACTTCGGTTTGATTGGTACCAACACATTTAATCTGCAGGAATCCCTTTGGGGCAAACGTTATCTGTTGAAATCGTTTCAGGATTTGAATGGATATGCTTCGAGTGCCGACCTTGGAGTTGGTCTTCAATATCAGGTTGTTCCGGAGCTGAGCTTCGATGCGCAGATCGTGAACGGCGAGGGTTATAAGTCGCTTCAATCGGACAGTGCAGTAAAGGTTTCTGCCGGACTGACATTCCAACCCATCAAGAAACTCTATCTGAGGGTTTATGGAGATTATCAGAAAAAGCATGAGGCGCAGACCACATTCAATGCAATGATCGCTTATAAGGATGACAAGTTCACCGTGGGCGGAGAATACAACTTGCAGACAGGTCACAGCAAGGTGAAAGACCATAATCTGAATGGTATTTCCTTCTGGGGGACCTATAATCCAAGCAAGACCTTGGCTGTCTTTGCACGCTATGACAACCTGACATCAAAGAAAATAGGCGATGCAAGCGAAGGATGGAATGCAGCCAAAGATGGTAATCTCTATGCAGCAGGTCTGGAAATATTCCCAGTGAAAGGCATAGCCATATCTCCGAACGTGCAGATCAGCGACCCGTCGAAGTCGGGTGCCAAGTCCACCACAAGTTATCTGGTCAGTTTCAAGTATAGTTTGTAAAGAAAGTGTGTAGTAGAAGGAGTTAAAGACAAATGTTTTATCGATACCGGATAGTTACAGTACCCCTTGTAAGGCATATCTTTAACTGCCTTGACTCCTAAAACATGAAATAAATAAATCATTTAAAGATAAAAGATTATGAAAAAGAGTATTATTTTAGTTGCATTGTTGAGTCTGATGACTCTAGGCAACAAGGTTAGCGCGCAGTCGATTTCAGGTGCAGGGGCAACATTCCCACAGCCATTCTATAATGCCGCATTCGTGACTTATGAGAAACTCACCAATGCAAAAGTTACTTACGGAGGCATCGGCTCTGGTGGTGGCATCCGCAGTTTGAAAGACAAAATCGTGGACTTCGGCGCATCCGACGCCTTCCTCAGCAATGCGGAACTCAAACAGATGCCGGCTCCCATCGTTCATATCCCTACTTGTAGTGGTGCCGTAGTTGTGGCTTATAATTTGCCGGGCGTGAAGCAAATCAAACTGACACCTACTGTTTTGGCTTCCATCTTCTTGGGACAAATCAAGAATTGGGATAATGCCGCTTTGAAGAAGTTGAACCCCGGTGTGAAGTTCCCCAACAAAGAAATTACTGTTGTTCACCGTTCCGATGGTAGTGGTACCACGAACATGTTTACCGACTATCTGACCAAGGTGAATGCAGTGTGGAAATCTAAAGTGGGCGCAGGTAAAACAGTGAACTGGCCTGTAGGTATCGGTGCTAAAGGAAACCCAGGTGTAGCCGGAACCATTCATCAGACGGTTGGTGCCATAGGTTATGTCGGTTCTGAATATGCTTTCGCTCAGCGCGAACCATCTGCCCTCATCCAAAATAAGGCTGGTAAGTTTATCAAGGCTACCGTGGCATCTACAAGTGCAGCAGCAAAGGGCAAAATCCCTGCCGACACCCGCGTGATGCTGAACAACTCTTCCGCTCCAACAGCTTATCCTATCGCCGGTTTCACTTGGCTCATCCTCTACAAGGAACAGGCTTACAGCAATCGTTCTTTCGCTCAGGCTCAGGCAACATTGAAACTGATCGACTGGATGCTGGGTCGCAACGCTCAGGGACTCGCCACAAAAACCAACTATGCTCCGCTGCCTGCTGGTGTGGCTGCACGCGCCAAGGCAATATTGAGAACAGTGACGTATAAAGGAAAGAGAATCCTGTAATAATTGAGAATTGAGAGTTGGGAATTGCGAATTATGATTACTCTAGTGAAATAGTGGTTTAAGGAAATGAGCATATCATAATTATCAATTATCAACTCTCAATTATCAATTAAAAACATTGTCAATTATCAACTCTCAATTATCAATGAATAGTGATAAGATTTTAAAACGCGTATTGTTCGCCTCCTCGTTGGTTATCGTGCTGATAGCCGCGGCGATGGTGTTCTCGCTGTTTGAGAGATCGCTGCCGTCGATGTCCAAGTTTGGATGGCGGTTTCTGATTTCCGACCAGTGGAACCCTACTCAGGGGAGTGAGGACTATGGCGCATTGCTCTTTATCGTCGGCACGCTGCTCACGTCGGTCGTGGCTTTGGTCATCGCCATTCCATTGGCATTCTGCACGTCTCTCTTCGTGGCAGAATACTTCCGCGGTACCAAACTTGCTTCCATCGTCGGCACGTTGGTCGACCTTCTGGCTGGTATCCCATCTATCATCTACGGTCTCTGGGGATTCTATATCCTTTGTCCGCTGGTTGTCAAATTGGGATGGAGTCCGCAAGGGTTCGGCGTGTTCACATCGGCTCTGATACTGGCGATCATGATTGTGCCTTACGCCACATCGTTGAGCAACACCACGATAGCGATGGTGCCCACCGACTTGAAAGAAGCCGCCTACGCACTGGGCGCAACGAGGTTGGAAGTGATTCGCACCGTTGTATTGCCCAATGCCCGTTCGGGAATGACGGCCAGTTACATCCTCGCTTTCGGCCGTGCCATCGGCGAGACACTGGCGGTGACCATGCTTATCGGTAATGAAAACGTGATACCTCATGGCATCTTCTCCACCGGCAACACCATGGCGAGTGTCATTGCCAACCAGTTTGGTGAGGCTAGTGGGTTGCAGTTGAGCGCGTTGATAGAACTCGGTTTGCTCCTCTTCGTGATCACCACGATTATCAATGCCATCGGCAAATACATCATTAAAAAGATAGGATAATGGATGATACTATGAATATAAAGAAAATGGCAGGGCTTCTATCGTCAATTGGTTATAGAAAAGCGAAAAACAACATCTTTAGGATAGCGGTCATGCTGTTTTCTTTCCTCACCATATCGATGGTGTTCCTGATTATCGGGACGCTGTTGGTGAAAGGTTATAAGCAGATCAACTGGGCGTTCTTCACGCAGGTGGCTCCCGACACGTTTACCGCGATGATGGCAACCTCTAGTGGCGAAATCATTCCGGGAGGAATTGCCAACGGCATACTCGGTTCTGTCTATTTGGTTCTCATTGCGTCAGTGCTCGCCATTCCCATCGGAATCGTCATTGGTGTTTATCTTTCTGAAAATGAAAAGAAGAAATATGCTGGTGTGATACGCGACATTGCCGATATCCTGCAGGGCGTGCCTTCCATCGTCATCGGTCTAATCGCCTACATCTGGGTTGTCGTCCCTTTGACCAAAGGTTACTCCGTGTTGGCGGGCGGCGTGGCACTTGCCATCATGATGCTGCCGCTGATTGTACGCTCCACGGAGGAATCGCTCAAGATGGTGCCCGACACACTCAAAGAGGCGGCCATCGCCCTTGGCACACCTTATTATAAAGTGATATGGCACGTGCTGATACCCACGGCCTTTTCGGGCCTGATGAGCGGCATCCTGCTCGCCGTGTCGCGCGTGCTGGGCGAGACGGCTCCGCTGATGCTCACCACCCTAGGCAATCCCGACATCAACTGGAACATCATGAAACCAGGTTCGGCTGTGCCGCTGTTGATTTGGCAGTTCTACAACGACCCGAACATGGTGAACCTGATATGGAGTTCCACCATCTTCCTGATGGGATTTGTGCTGATACTCAATCTGATTTCAAGATGGATTGGAGCAAAACGAAAATAACAAATAAACGATGAACAAAAAAGAAACAACAAATATGCCGGCTCTGTCGATAGATGACATATCCATCAGCTATGGCGACGGCAAATACGCGGTGAAACATGTGTCGGCAAAGATAGACGACAATTCCATCACCGCCATCATGGGACCTTCGGGTTGTGGCAAGACAACGTTGCTGCGAGCTGTCAATCGCATGCACGAGCTGTATCCCAACATCATTACCGAGGGCAAGATATTGCTCGGCGGCGACAACATCTACGATATGTCGACTATCAACGTGCGCCGCAAAATCGGCATGGTGTTCCAACGGCCCAACCCGTTTCCCACGCTCAGCATCTACGACAATGTGATTGCAGGCTATCGCCTCAATGGCATCCGCATGAAGAAGCAGGAGCGTGATGAGATTGTGGAGAAGTCGCTTCGCGACGTGGCTCTGTGGGATGAGGTGAAAGACACCTTGCATAGCAGGGGCAACTTCCTCTCCGGCGGTCAGCAGCAGCGCCTTTGCATCGCCCGTACCATCGCCTTCCGACCGAAGGTGATATTGCTCGATGAGCCCACCTCTGCACTCGACCCGATATCCACTTCGAAGATAGAGGATCTGCTCGTGGTGCTGAAGAAGAACTACACCATCCTTATGGTCACTCACAATATGTCGCAGGCGGCGCGTATTTCTGATAAATCGATGTTCATGTATCTCGGCGAACTGGTGGAGTATGACAACACCAAGAAAATGTTCACCACACCGACAGATCCACGCACAGAGGCATATCTAACGGGAAAATTCGGATAAAATAAATAAAGAATGAAGAATAAAGAATATGGAATAGCGCTTACATCATGTATCTGCGTAATCGTATTCTTGTCCTCACAAGGGCGCGAGCCCATTCTTCATTCTTTATTCTTCATTCTTAATTTAAAAATTATGGCAATAACAAAAGACAATGCATTACATTCCATTCTGAACCATTTCAACGAGATGGTGGGATTGGTAATGCGCCAGTTGGAAATTGTGGACCAGTTGCTTGTTAACGGCACCATCGACATCCCGGCTGAAATACAACAACAAATTGAAGACAACGAGAACCGCATAGACGGTTTCGAGACAAGTCTTGGTAATGAAATCATCGATATCATCGCGCTGCAAAATCCTGTGGCATCTGATATCCGCAGAATAATCTCGGCCTATCAGATGATTTCAAATCTGGAACGCATCGCCGACCAGGTGAAGAATATCGACAAGTTCCTGCCACGCATCGAAGACAAACAAATCTTCCAACAAATGGCACCAGTGATTTCAAATATGATGACTTCCAGCATCATGATGGTGAAGAAGTCGGTTTCCGCCTTTATGAATGATGACAACGAGGCTGCGATATGGACCATCAAGAATGATGATGTGGTGGATGAAATCAATCACAAACTCATTAAGGACACCATCCAGAAGAGTCAGTACTCTGATGACACCCGTCATCTGCTCTTCACTTTTATCAATCTCAACGGCATCATCTCCAATATCGAGCGCATCGCCGACCATGCCACCAACATCGCAGAGGCGTCCGTCTATACCAATGCAGGCGAAAACATCCGCCATCCAAAGGCAATGAAAACGAAGGATGAATGAGAATGAAAGACGGATGAATGTATAACGTCGTCTCAAAGCATAAAAAACGCCGACCAATATACCCCTGTATTGGTCGGCGTTTTGATGCTTTTGACCTTGCGTTTTGATGTTAAACGCAGACCAATATACCCCTATATTGGTAGGCGATGTTTATGCTTCGTCGCGCAGATTACATGATTGCTATCTGAGATGTTACCTTCTTCCACCGCCGAAGTGACCGTTCATCTGTGTTTCGTTGCTTTGCATTCTGCTGTTGCTCATCCCGTTTCCGTTGTTGCTAAATGAGCGATTGCCATTGCCGAATGACATGCTGCGGTCGTTATTCTGACGCTGAGTATTGTTGCCCATGCTCATTCCGCGGTTGTCGTTCTCATTGCGGTCGTTGTTGAATGACATGTTGCGGTTGTTATTCTCATTGCGGTCGTTGCCGAATGACATATTGCGATCTTCATTCATGTTACGTCCTTCATTCATATTGCGGTCGTTATTCATGTTACGTCCGTTGTTGTAACCCATACCACGGTTGCCGTTCATGTTGCGGTTTTCGCCATACTCCATTCCGTAGCCGCGGTCGTCATTCGTCCTTCTCATATTGCCATATTCCATGCTGCGGCGGTTGCCCATACGGTTCATCGCCATATCGCGCTGTGGATATCTGTTGTAGACGTTGAGGTAGAAATCACCGTTGCGCCATTCCAGAGGGCGATAGAAGTAGTTGGCTCCGATGAATCTCGTCCACTGGTTGTAGCTGAAGATCGTGCGGAAAGCGCGGTTGCGGATGTTCCATACGTTGGCGTAGATATCATCATAGTCGTCAACTCCTTGGAGATAAGCCAGATTGATTTGGTAAGCCTCTGCATACTGCTCGTCGTCGAGTCCGAGTTCGTAAGCCATTTTGTCTGTGAGATACTGTGCCTCGCTGCGTGCCTCTGAGTAACTCATTGCGCTTGCTGATGCTGTGATCATCAAAGCTGCTGCTATTGTCATGATAAAACGTTTCATAATTGTAAGTTTTAAATTGTTCTACATTTTGTTTCCGTCAGTCGGGCTTTTGTTTCCTTTCTGATTTCTGCTGCAAAGATGCAACATTTTTCTGAATGTAGCAGGCTGTTTTTCCCTAAACGTGGGGGATAAAATCCCTACACTTTCAGAGAAAAAGTCTATGCGAAAAGGGGATATTCTTTATATATCGGTAATGGCAGCGATGGTTGCCTTCACCCTTTCCGCTGATGTGATGTCATGTGAATACTCGTCGGCGCCTTCGGCACCCATGTAAACATTGCGGTTGATATACTGCATGGCGCTAGGTATTCTTTTGCGGGCAGAGAAATGATATTCGTGGATATCCGTGTTCTGGTATATTCTGCGAATATTATTTTCGTTTACTCCGCAACCGGCAAGGAGGATGATTCTGCCGTCAGCTTGCACGTTTAAGACTTTTAGAATGTCTATGCCCTGTTCTGCCGTGGGCATCAGGCCCGAAGTCAGAATCCGTTGGAATCCGAGACTGATGATATCTTCCATCGCCGATGGGACATCGCAGCAACAGTCGAATGCACGGTGGAAAGTGGTGCTCATGCCTTTGGCGTGTTCCATCAGTCGGGCATTCGCGTCGGTGTCGATGGTCCCGTCCATGCGCAGACAACCGAATACCACGCCGTCGGCACCCAGCTCACGGGCAATGTCAATATCGCTTTCCATCCGTTCTATTTCCAAAGGGCTATAGAGGAAGTCGCCTCCGCGGGGACGTATGATGACATGCAGACGGGTATGTGTGAGCATTCGGCGTGCCACGCGTATCTCCCCATAAGATGGCGTGGTGCCGCCTTCGGGTATTCCTGCGCATAGCTCCACACGGTCGGCTCCGCCCTGTTGCGCGGCGATGCAACTCTCCACGCCGTTGGCGCAGACTTCGAATTTGAAATCGTTTCTCATTGCTTCTTCTGTTGGATGTTGCAAAGATATAAAATTATTTTCTTCATAGTGCATGCCGATACTCCTTTTTCTTCCTCCGTTTATAAGCAGAAAAAAGAAATATCAGATAAATGAAGGCAGATAGAATCCTTTTTTGTATTTTTGCGACGAAGAACAGATTTGGATGTTGGCCGATTTCGCGTGACGCATATCGGCAATCCAAGAAAATAGAAGAATATGATGAGACGATTTTCTTTTCTTTTTATCCTGTTAGCGGGTATCATGCTGTTGTCGTGTGGCGGTGGCAATGATGACGATGCGAATATCATCAATCCTCCCGTCGTAACGGATCCTGATACGACAAAGACTGACGGCGCATCGGTTCAGAGTCTGGAATTGGCAGACTCTGGATATATCAACAGTTATCTTGTGCTGAAGTCGGTGAGCGTGGAATATTTCGACGTGCGCTATTATTCTGTGGCACTGCCCGTAGGGAAAGTGAAGGTGAGCGGGAGAATCTATATCAGCAAAGACTGCATGACGAGTAAAAGTGTCAAAGGTATTGTGCTTGCCGACCATTACACCATCACCAAGGAATCGCAATGCCCCACGGAAGATACAAATTATTACGAGTCGATGTTTGCCACATTGGGATATGCCGTTGTGGTACCCGATTACTATGGCTTCGGCGTCACCAAGGATTATCCGCAGACGTATTTGTGCGAGGAGACCACGGCCAGACAATGCCTCGACATGGTGAAGCAGACGCAAAACTGGTTGAAGAAAAGAAAAATCGATACAGCGGGGAAAGTATATAATATAGGATATTCCCAAGGCGGAGCTGTGGCGATGGCGGTTCAGCGTCGCGCGGAGGCAGAGGGCATGACGATTGATAAGACTTATGCCGGTGCAGGACCTTATGATGTGGATGGCACATACACGTATATGGAGAAACACGATGATACGGGGATTCCGGCGGTGGTGCCGCTGATGCTGATAGGGATGAACTATGCTTACAAACTGAATCTCGATTTGCCGAAGATATTCAAAGAGCCGTTGGCTTCCAATTATGCTGACTGGGTGAACTCGAAAAACTATACCGTCACGGAAATCAATCACAAAATCGGGACCAGCAGACTTTCTAATATGTTGCAGCCCGAATTTCTGGACAGTACGTCTGCGGCGAACATCAGTTTCAGAAAGATGCTGAAAGTCAACTCGCTGATTTCGGGTTGGACGGCTAAGGCGAAAACGCCCATTTATCTATTCCATAGCACGGAGGATGACATCGTGCCAACGCTCAACACGTATGAAATGGAAAAGAAGTTGCGTGCCGATGGGTATACAGATAAAAATCTCACGGTGGAGACACTGCCCTGGGGCACTCATTCCACGGCCCTGCTGGCTTTCTACTTGAAATGTTATTACGACCTAATGGATCAATGAAGACTTGTATGAATAAACGAAAACGGTACAAACCCCGATTGGGATTTGTACCGTTTTTGTCGTTATAAAGATTTGATTATAAACACTTCTCCATGCGTTGCAGAGCCAAATTCATTTGAGCTCGTGGGCATGCAATGTTGAGGCGGATGAAACCTTCGCCCGCCGGTTTGCCATACATGGTGCCGCTGTTGACCATCACCTTGCCTTCCTTGAGCAGTTTATCGGTGAGTTCATCAGAGGTCATTCCTGTGGCGCGGATGTCGAGCCATACCAGATATGTGCCTTCCAGTTTCAATACTTTGAGCTGCGGCAGATGCTGGGCAACGAAATCGCACAGAGCCAGATAATTGGCATAGATGTATTGGTTGAGGTTGTCGAGCCACTCTTCACTTTCGTTGTAGGCCGCTTGCAGGGCGATGACTCCGAAAGGATTCACGTCGCACACCTCATTGATGTTGACGGCCCTGTCTATGCGTCGCCTCATGGAATCGTCACTACAGATGATGTTGGAAATCTGCAGACCTGCGATATTGAATGATTTGGATGGCGAATTGCAGGTCACGCTGTTGCGCAATGCGGATTCGGAGATGGATGCAAAGGGGGTAAAGGTGTAGCCTGGCATCACCAGCTCGCAGTGAATCTCATCGGCAATCACCGTTACAGAGTTATTCAGACAGATGTCGTTCATGCGCTCCAGTTCTTCACGTGTCCACACACGACCAGCCGGATTGTGAGGGTTGCAGAGCAGAAACACTCGTACAGACGGGTTGGAAGTCTTGCGTTCGAAGTCTTCCCAGTCTATATGGTATGTGCCGTCTTCATAGATTAGGGCATTCTCTGCAATGCCGCAGTCATTATTCTTGATGGAAGTGAAGAAACAATTGTACACGGGAGTCTGGATGAGCACTTTGTCGCCAGGCTTTGCCAAGGCTTTGATGATGGCGGAGATGGCAGGCACCACCCCTGGTGTATAGATAATCCATTGGCTGTCGATGCGCCACTGGTGGCGACGACCGAACCAGTTGACAACGGCCTGATAGTAGCTGCTGGGCACTCGGGTATATCCGAATACGCCATGCTCCACACGTTGGCGCAGTGCCGCTTTTATCGCCGGCGCTATTTCAAAATCCATGTCGGCCACCCACATCGGAATCACTCCGTCTTCTTTTGCCACGTCCCATTTCACGCAGTTGGTGCCGCGTCGGTTGATGGCTTTGTCAAAATCGTATTTCATTGTTTCGTTAATTGAGAGTTGAAAATTGAGAATTGAGAGTTGAAAATTATAACATGTCCTTTCCTTTGGACTTTTATGCTACAAAAGTAATCATAATTATCAATTATCAACTCTCAATTCTAAATTAATTTATGCTGTCAATGATTGTTCTCGAATCTCTATTTTGCAGTCGGCAGGCTGTTTGATGTTTTCATCGATGGTGACGGAACCGATGCCATCGGCAGTTATCTTGCCACTCTTCGGGTTCTTGATGTTGGTGATGGTACCGCTGATGTCTGCCTGAAGCGTGGAATCCTCGAATACTCGGTCGCAGTCGCCACCGAATGTGCAGTTCTCCAATATCAGGTTTTCGGCATAGCACAATGGCTGTTCGCCTGTGATATGGCAGTTGACCAACCTGAGGTTTTTGGAGTGCCAGCCCAGATATTCACCATCGAGAACGGAATCATATACGGTCACATTCTCTGTTTCCCAGAACGAGTCCTTCGTCGTAATCTTTGCATTGCGTATCTCGGCGTTCTTCACATATTGGAATACATATTTGGAGTCGCTCACCAGTCCGTCTACTTTGATGTTCTTGCAGAACATGAATGGATAGGTGCCGTCGTGCAGCGTCACGTTATTCAGCGTGAGTCCGTCTACGCGCCAGAATGTCTCGTCGGCATCGTTGATGGTGACATTGCTGAGTTCTAGATTCTTCATCTCACGGAAGAATTTGGGTCCGTCGATGATGGAGTCCGACATTTTCATATTGTCTGAGTACCAGATGGCACTGCGTGAACCTGGTGCGAAATAACAGTTGGTTATCACGGAACCATCCACGTGCCACCAAGGATATTTGCCATAGAATTTGCAGTTGTCGGCTTCTATGTTAGAGCAGCATTTAATGCCCGATTCACCATCGGTGATGACAATCTTTTCCAACCGAGTGTTGTTGATTCCAAACAGAGGTCTCTCGCCTCCGAACGATTTGTTCTTTATCAATTCCATATTTGCTTACCTGTTGTTTTCGGATGCAAAGGTACAAAAAGCGTGCCACAGACAGGTTAAACGAATTACAGATAAAAGTACCACAATTGCGGTTTGATGTTCAGAAACAGTAACCGGTGGTGAACGAGATGGATATGTTTTTGGGTTTACTGCCAAATAAGCAGGCAGATAATATGTTTTCAAATGTATTTCCCATGTATAATTCATCACATACAGGCAATAGACCGTATTCCCCTTCGATGCCGATGATGAAGCGATGAATGCGGAAATCAATGCCGTAAGCTACGCCGGCATCGAAGCGGTTGAACTTGGGACACAGTATCTGATTGCCGTCTTCGTCGTACGCAGCATTGTCATAGTCGCATTTTTCGCGGAAATGATTTTGTCCGAAGGTACGACTATAGTCGGTATCGCGAAGTTTCATTGTGGTTTTTCCTTTCATGCCATAGGCGATGTAAGGACCCATCTTGAAAATGATGTAGGAGTCATTGCCGATGTGTACCTTTGATGTCGCCAATATCGGCATCTCCAGATAGTTGAGCGTAGTGCTATATTTGGCATCACTCATGATGTCGCCGACGAGATAATATCCGTTGAATCGGATTCCTTTTTGCGAGAAAAACAATCCTGGTTCTACGGCGAATCTGGATTTCCCGATAGGTATGCTCGCGTCTGCACCTATTTTAAAGGCAACGTGAGTGTCGGCGTTGGAGGGGCTTAGCATGGAACTAAGGCCGAGACTGGCGCGGACATCATATTTGATTTGTGCTGATGTGGCAACTACACAAGTTGCGAGTAAGACGACTGATAAAAATAGTCTTTTCATAAGTTTCAGTTTACTGTTTTATTAGTAAAACTGAAACTCATGAATATCTTGCATCATTTCTTTGATATTTTTATATTCAAAGTCTCTTCGATGATACT
>ENA-UOYA01003404-UOYA01003404.1-activated-sludge-metagenome-genome-assembly--contig:-NODE-3404-length-14254-cov-5.742588_pt1 | contig 14254 bp, 14 predicted proteins | sample MGYA00238163_ERZ764804 | MGnify/ENA primary metagenome ERZ764804 (study PRJEB28919, sample SAMN05720223) | activated sludge metagenome | isolation source: Anaerobic digester | place: Hong Kong...
AATATTTGTTAACTAGGCGGTTCTAAGCTTGTTTTTTACTTTGACGGGGCCGTGAGTAATAGCTCCCCATTTTACACCAAATGAACAAAAGCTACAATTCATTTTACATGGCTGATAATCAATTCCAATAGAAGCCCAGACACTTCCCTTGTTGTTTGCAAATTTTGATGCCACTTCTCTGGCAGATTCACCCAATTTCTCTACGGCTTTAGAATCAGGATCAATCTCTAAAAGCGCAATCAATGTTTCTCTGTCTAAAAGCTTACCCTCAAGAGAATTCTCTTTCGCCTTTTTAATAAGAATATCATAGTTCATAAGCTTAAATTTTCATCTCCATCATAATAGGTTTAATTAATAAAATCAATAACAACTTCATTATATTTGCTAATATTAATATTCAAGTTTGACACTTTAATTTTAAAAACCCTTTAATATAACCATATCCCTGTCAGCTACCATGACAATACAACTTGCTCTACATCAAGTACCCTAAAACTCTACTTTTCAGCTTTAAAAATTCATTATCTGCAATAATGGATATCTGGCGTGGTCTCTCAAAAGGTACAATTATCTCATCAATAATTTTCGCTGGTCTTTTACTTAAAACTATAGTCTTATCCGCTAAAAAAATAGCCTCTTCCACATCATGAGTGACAAACAAAATAGTCATTTTAAATTTATCCCAAAGCTTTAGTAGCAGCTTCTGCATCATAATTCTTGTTTGGTAATCCAATGCAGAAAATGGTTCATCCATGATAAGCATATTGGGGCTTAATATTAATGCTCTGGCAAGTGCAACTCTCTGTTGCATACCGATAGATAACTGATTTGGATAAAACTTTTCAAAGCCTTCAAGATTAACAAGTTTAATAAAATCACTAACCTTATCTTTTATAACTTGTTTATCCTCTTTTTTTATATTAAGGCCAAAAGCAATATTTTCCGATACCGTAAGCCATAGAAACAATTCAGGAGCTTGAAAGACTACCGCTATTTCAGAATTAGGTCCGAAAACTCTGGTATTATTATAGTACACTTCACCTCCATCCGTTTTTTCAAATCCCGCTACAATGTTAAGCAAAGTGGACTTCCCGCAGCCACTCGGTCCTACAATACTGACAATTTCGCCTTTCTTTACACTAAAAGAGAGCGAATTCAACACATGTACTTTTTCCGAATCTTCGCCTGCCGCATAATTTTTTTCGATATTATTAATCTTTAAGATCGTGTCGTTAACCTTCATTAAATCTTATCATCACCTAACGTCGGGAAAAACACCCTCATTAAAAGCTTCAATACCTCGTCCGTAAGCTTCCCCCAAAATGCAATACATATCATACTTATAATTATTATATCAACGTGTCCAAGCATCCTTGCATCCATCATTACAGCACCTAAACCACTATTGACACCTGTCAATTCACCAAGAACTAAATATGCCCACGATATTCCCAGCGCTAACCTCATTCCAGTGAAGATTGAAGGCATAGACCAAGGTAAAATTATCTTACAGAAAAGAAGTATATGCCGGGCACCCAGCATTTTACCCGCTTTTATCAGATTAACGGGCACCGATTTGGCACCCGCAACTGAATTAAGATATATTGGGAAAAACCCTGCAAGAGAGATTAAAAAAATAGCAGTCTTGGTCCCTACTCCAAACCATACCATCGCAATTGGAAGCCACCCAATGCCCGGTATGCTTCTTACAGCATTAATTGTTGGATCAATTATCTTATATATGCAAGAAAGCCTACCTGTAATAAGCCCAAGTGGAAGTCCGACAGTGAGTGCAATTATAAAGCCTGATAAAACACGTCCTAGACTAACAATCGAATGAGCAAAAAAAGTCCCCGAATATGAAGTAAGCTTAAGACTTCCGGTAACAAAATCAAACATTACAAATATTAGTTTTATGGGTGATGGCATCATATATTCAGGCGCTTTACCAGTAACAGAGACTAAATGCCATATCAAAACCAAAACAGCCGGAAATATAATTGAAACAAACGATATTTTTGGTGCTTTATTTCTCACTTATTTAACTCTTTTCTAGCTTGATTCACAAAGCTTAAATCAAATAAGCTATCAATGTCCGGCACTTCTGATATCACACCAATTTCTTTCATTCTTTCAGCTAATTTTCTTGCCTGATTAATATATTTTTGATCGATATCCCAGGCAAGCTCCATATTATCCTCAGCAATAAGCAGAACTTCTTTGACCGTCCCAAATTCAGCTGCCTTATTGAGCCAAGCATCCTTGTTGTTAGTTAAATACTCTGTCGCCTTTACATGAGCTGTAACAAGCTTTTGTATCTTTTCCCGTTCATTTTTAATTTTTTCATGTGTGGTTAGCATACCTGCGTTAATATAACCGATATCTTCCTCATAATATGGGTACTCAAGTATACGGCCATAGCTATTGGAAACTGCTAATGAAGGATACGGTTCTCCGCTACAAAATGCATCCACCTCACCCTGTGCAAGTGCTTGTCCCATATCAAAAAAATCAATTCTTTTTAATAATACATCCTTATCGGGGTCAAGGCCGGCGCGTTTTAAAGACTCCAATAACAGTATATGATGCATTGTGCCTGGAACATAGGCGATGGTTTTGCCTTTCAAGTCCTTGACAGATTGTATCCCGGAGTCATTCCCAACGACAAATGCTGAGCACTTATTACAAAGTCCACTCACAATAACAACGGGTTCTCCTTTAGAAGCAGAAATTATGGCTTGCACCAGTGTTGTTCCACATAGATCTAAATCGCCAGCTAAAAGAGCAGTTTTTTGGTCTCCGGGATTCGTAAACGGTAAAACCTCAATTTTATAGGTTCCATCAATATACTGATTATAAAAAAATGGTTGTATAGTTTGTGCTGTTTTCCATGTACCCACCTTAACAGTTGTCTGATTTTCCTTGTTAAAGTATTGATAGCCGGAATAAATCAACAATATTAGAATTAAAAATAATGTTACTCCTTTTCTCATAATGCTATTCATCTCCTATACAGAAATTTAATCCCGGAGAAGCTTGACTAATAATTCGCTGGGATCAAGCACTTTTACTTTGCCTTCCACTTCTGCTTTTTCCTTAACCCCGTCCTCCAGCATAGTTATACAGAAAGGACAATTGGCCCCGATAACATGCGGGTTTTTAGCCAGGGCCTGTTCAGTGCGCATATTATTTATGCGCTGGCCGGTATGTTCTTCCATCCACATGCGGCCCCCGCCCGCCCCGCAGCAAAAACTGCGGTTGCGGCTGCGCTGCATCTCTACCAGTTTTACGCCGGGAACTACTTTAAAAAGCTCCCTCGGCGCGGTATATTCATTCTGGTAACGGCCCAGGTAGCAAGAATCGTGGTAGACAACCACCTGTTCTTCCAGGGAAACGTCCCTTTTTAACTGCAAGCGGCCGCTCTTAATCAGCTCGCAAATCAGTTGAGTATGATGCACTACCTCATAATTTCCGCCAAAGGCAGGATATTCGTTTTTCAGGGTGTTCAGACAGTGCGGGCAAGTGGTGACAATCTTTTTTACTCCGTAGCCGTTGAGCACTTCCACATTCTCGCAGGCCATGGACTGGAAAAGATATTCGTTGCCGGCCCGGCGGGCAAAGTCTCCGGTACACTTCTCTTCATCGCCCAGAATAGCAAAGTTAACCTTGGCGGCTTTTAATATTTTGGTTAGCGCTACGGACACCTTTTTAGCCCGGTCATCAAAGGAGCCGGCGCAGCCCACCCAGAAAAGATATTCGACATTGCTTTCCTGGCTCATCAATTTTACATCCAGATCCTTCGCCCAACTGGCGCGGTCGGCCCAGCCCACGCCCCAGGGGTTAAAATTCTTTTCAACATTGCGGAACGCTGTCTGTAATTCCGGGGCAAAATCACTTTCCGTCATAACCAGGTAACGGCGCATATCAATTATTTTATTTACATGCTCATTGAGTACGGGACACTGTTCCTGGCAATTCATACACGTCGTACAGGCCCAGATTTCGTCTGCTGTGACAACATCTCCAATTAAAGACTTTTGCAAGATCTCCGCCGCCTGCGGATCTTCACCGGCAATTTTCTCCAACTCCCCTGCAGCGTCTTCACCGGTGGATTTTAACCCTTTTTTAAGCATCATCGCGCCCTTTTCCAGCATGTGCTCTTTAAGTTGGCGGCTGATTAACTGCTTGGGGTTTAAAGGCTTGCCGGACAAATTAGCCGGGCAATTGTCCATGCAGCGGCCGCATTCGGCGCAGGCAAGGCTGTCCAGCCGTTGCTTCCAGGTAAAATCTTCGATCCTGCCCACGCCAAACTCCTCAATGTCTTCGTCTTCCAAATCCATAGGCCTCATTTGACCTCCATAAGGCTGCAAGGATTTAAAAAAGGCGTTAAAAGGCGCGGCCAACAGGTGCATGTGCTTGGAAGACGGGATGTACACCAAAAATCCAAATACAATAAGTACATGCGCCCACCAGAATATTTCTTGAACGGCAGTCAAAGAGCCTGCGCTCAAGCCCCGCAGCAGGGAGGCAAAAGCATTGTAGACAGGGTATGGAACGGTGGAATTGGTCAGGGCTATCCTGGCTCCGCTGGTTAACCAATCTGTAACTATAACACCAAAAATAAGCAACAGAATAACAGCCGCGTCCAAAGTGCGGTATAATCGCGACGGCTTAAGCACCCACCTCCGGAACGCCGCTATGATCAAAGCAAGAATGACCAGAGCAGACATTATGTCTTTAAGGTACAAGAAATAAAAATTAGTTCCTAAAAAGGGGAATTTAAAAGAAGGAAACAGTCCTTCAAAAAACAACGGCAATTCGCCCAGGGCAATAAAAATGAAACCCGTAAAAATAAAGAAGTGAACTATACCGTAAGGTTCGCCAAAGGCGCATTTTCGCTGGGCTATTACATAGAGAAAAAAATTATAAATCCGCCGGCCGATGTTATCCCAGCGCATTTCCTTTTGGCCAAGGGTTAACACGCTTATCCGCCGGTAAACAGCGTAACCGAAAGCTGCTAAAGAAACTAGAACTACCAGTGCAAAAACAATTATCCATCCTGTACGCACATCAAGAACCTCCTCGTATAATGGTTTTAGAACCACTGGATAGCCTAAATTCCAATTGAGGAACTATATGAATGGGTGGGTGGTTGGGTTGCGCCTGCTTCTGCATATCACTCAGAAAGCAATTTTCTTAAAAAAAAGTGGTAACCAGAGAATAGACGGCTAAAAATGCGACCAGTATGGGTATTCCCCGTTGAAAAAAATCCTGTGATATCCGCGGGAAGATAAGAAAACCCATTAGATTCCCCAATAAAGCAAAAGGTAAAAGGGAAACAGCAATAATAATTATTTGCAGATTTAATACCTGCTTACTTACAAGAACGATAATACTCACCAGATAAACCAGACTGAAGTAAGCAGATACGGTGGCCCTAAAATGTTCTTTCGGCAAGCCCTTGTAGTTTAAAAAAAGCACCACGGGTGGGCCTGGCATGCCGACACTTGTTCCTAAAAAGCCACTTGCCATCCCTACCATGGTCTCCGCCAGAAAACCGGTGGACCGGTTAGGCACCAAATTCAGGTAAAGCAGCAATGAAAAAACCAGAGTGGTTAAGGCGATAATTATTTTAAGCCACGTGGCCTCAAAAAATATAAACGCGTAAGCCCCACAAAAGATTCCCACTATACTTCCGAGAAAGAGGCGACTGACCATCGGTATTAAAATTTCTTTCCGCACACGTAAAGAGAGAAGCGCTAGTGAATAAAAAGCAATGATCATGGTCAATTCGATCGCCGTATGCGTATCGTATATAAGAACTAACAGCGGCACCAGAATAAGCGCCGACCCAAAACCTGTCAGAGCCTGCAGCGCCATGGCCAGGATCACCATCAGGGCGGCTATAAACCAGGAAATTGTAAAAAAGGTCGCCATAATTTCCTCAACTCTTTCAAAATTAGTTTTTAAGGCTTTGGAATCTTATCTAAAAGATGTTGGATATGAGGAAATTTATCTCCAGCATGCGGGAAAGCCATGGCTGCAACAAACCGCTTCTGGAAATCAGGCTCAATAGCCGTTTCAATGAATTCTATCTCCCTGGCGATCCAGGCCGCCTCTTCGCGCTTATCCACATCAAACAATGCCAGCTTGGCGCCGTCACCGGCGGCGTTGCCGGCAGCCACGACGTTTGCCAGGTCGCAATCCGGAATCATACCTATTACCATGGCGCTTTCCCTGTCTATGAAATTTCCGAAAGCGCCGGCCAGGACTATGCTATCAATACAGTCAACACCCAATTTTTCCATTAAGTAGTTGGCTCCCACATACAACGCCGCCTTTGCCAGTTGAACAGCACGCACATCAGCTTGATTAAAGGTGATGTCCTTGCCAATAGATGTTTCCTCTGCCCAAGCCACAACGTATTCCGGCTTACCGTCTTCACCCTTTCTGATACGGTTGGAATTTAAGCTCATATTAAACCGGCCGTTCGATTGAATTATTCCCGCTTTAAAAAGCTCCGCGACGATGTCAATAATCCCCGAACCGCAAATTCCCTTGGCCCCTGTTGTTTTTAGCTCAGGATAAAATTGCTCCTGACCGATTACTTTATATGAAATTTCTATTGTTTCCGGATCGATTCGCGCCTTTTCAATCGCTCCCGGCGCGGCACGCATGCCAAACTTAATTTGAGCGCCTTCCAGGGCAGGCCCGGTAGCGCATGAGGTGCATAACATCTTGTCAGCGTTACCAATGTCTATTTCACCGTTAGTTCCAATATCTATACACATCCGTATTTTTTCTTGCTCTCTATAAGGCTCCTCGGCAATCAGCACACCCACGTTGTCCGCCCCGACAAAGCCGGCTGCTATAGGCAGGGTATGGACATAAGACGTCTGACATACTTTAATTCCCAGATCGCGCGCTTTAATATTCATAGAGCTTTTCACCCCGGCAATAAAAGGCGAACGGCCGAGAAATTTTGGTTCTATGCCAAGGGCAGCATGTTGCATGACAGTGTTAAAAACCATAACCACATCCACGATATCTTCCGGCAGAAATCCGTTTTTTTCAGCCAAGCGGCAGGTTAGTGTATTAATACCTTCAATTATGGCGTCACGCATGTGCCGCATGCCGCTCTCATTCATCATCACGTAGGATATCCGCGACAGAACATCCTCCCCGTAGCGTACCTGGGGATTCATCATGGAATCCATATCCAGAACTTTCCCGTTTTTCAAGTCACACAGGTACGCCACAACGGTCGTTGTTCCAACATCTACGGCCAGCCCCACGCAATGTTCAATAAGGCCGGGTTCAACCAATATGATCTCTCTGTTGTTCCATATGGTAACAGTTACATTCCAGGTATCTTTAGTTAAGGGCATGCCTTTATCAGTGATACGCCTGTTTTTGCTTCTCTCGTATCGTAAAATATTCGGAAGATTGCACAAAACAGGGAAGTCTATAGTTAAATCTTTTGTAAGCCCGCAACTTGCCGCTAAAGCGTCACGGATCCGCTCAAAGTCACCCCGCAGGTCACCAAGCGTAGCCGCTTCAACTTCGAGGGGGATTTTGCGCACAGCCGGATTAAGCTTGAAAAGACGCTCCTTTCCCTGCTCCAACACTACTTGTTTTTTTCCCCGGCTTTCTTCAGGCACAAATACCAGCACATCTCCGTAAATCCGGGTAGAACAGGCCAAACGGTAATTTTCTGCTATTTCTTTTTCTGTTAAGACTCCCCGTTCTTCTCCCGACAACCCGGAAAGGTGACTCATTTGAGAGTCCAGGTTAAACTTGGCAAAATAGCCCGCCTCGATTTTTACTTTGCATTTTCCACAAATTTCGGTACTACCGCAAACGCTTTCGATGTCTACACCTAATTGGCGAGCAGCCTCTAATAAAGAAATCCCTTCCTCCACCCGGCCGCGCAGGCCGGACGGTTGAAATATAATCTTAACGGCCATTAAACTCACCCATACTTCCCGAGATATCGATTAAGTTTGTTTTTTGCTGATTACCATGGTCGCGGTCTGAGGCAAAGCTATGCCTGCGGCAACTTCCACCGTTTTCAGAATACCCGGCAGGCCTGGACAGCTTGGATGCGGAATATATTTGGAAAGAACCTGGTAAACCGCCCCGAGGTGTAGTTTCTGGAACATTTCACGGTAGGCGTCCACCTCATGCAATTCATCCATGACTTTAAGGTAATTAGGACATTCGCTGTCGATCTTTATTTTGACATGCCTGCCGTCTTGGGAAACAGCTTCAACATTAATTTTGTAACCGCAGATACCGCTTCCAATAATTCCAGTAACTATAGTTCCAGCATACTTTCCCACTTGTTTTCACCTCAGCAACCGGCCCGTCTTATTTAAAAGTATATTTAAAATTCTTTTTTTACAAAATTATAGCTACCCAACAATTGTTCCAGCGCATCTTGGGCTTCGGGCGCAAAGATAAAAACAAGTATGTTATTCAAGATTTCTTTTGCCGCGGCAGACTGTTCTATGATGGTATAATGACCCATTACGTAATTATAAAGAAACACCTTGGCGTCAGCCGTTAGAAAACCCTTGGCGCGGACCACTTCTTTAGGCAACTGACTGGACAACGACCATATGGATGAAAGATCTCCCCCTTCCCAGGAGAAAGCGGCGGACATCAAAATATCCGGTGGAGTTATAGACGCCCGCGGGTCATTCAGCAGATCCTCAACATACTGGTCCAGTTCCGCTTCGGTCATTTGCCGGCAGGCGGCGCTGGTTTCTTTTTTTTCCGGCGTCTTAACAAGACCTAATATTCCGGCTGTATCTATATTGGCGAAGGTGGTTTCATAAAATATTGGGGAGGGATGGTACTTGCTGACCAGGTTTTTTGTTTCAAGTATTTCCTCCTGTGTAGCCAGATCGATCTTATTGATAATAAACCTTGTAGATGATGAAATCTGTCTTTCCACCGAAGCAAAAGTATTAAATTCATCTAAAATATTGGCCGCGTCAATAATGCAAAACTGTTCCTTGAACTTAAAGCAGCCATTAAAAATAGGCAGATTTAAATCCTTTTTCAGGTCAGTAGGGTTAGCTACGCCGGTTGATTCTATAACCAGCAGATCAGGTTTGATCTTCTGGGCAATCTCAAACAGACCTTTGATAAAATCAGTTTTGACGCAGGCACAGAAAATAGAACCTTTACTGATTTCGAAAATCTCCAGGTCTTGCCCCTCTACGAGCGCTCCGTCCACCCCGATTTCCCCAAATTCATTCATTAGAATCATAAGCTTACGGTCCCTGGGGAACTGGTTCACCAGCCTGTTTAAAAACGTGGTTTTGCCGCTGCCCAAAAAACCGGTTATCAGATATACGTCAGTTGTGCTTGACACATGGTCTACCCCCTAACCTTAAACAGTTTATATAAGCTCTGCGCAGTTTAACTGCGGAAATTTTTAAGAAGCAAATGTAATGCTTTTAAGTCCATTTAATAAGAATACCTTTTTGAATGGCTGAACCTCTATATTCCCTGATCTTATCTCCTTTTTTCGAGCAGCAACCTCAAGTACTCTTCCAACTCCTCCACCGGCGGAATTTGACTGAATGCAAGTTTGCCGTCAATAAAAATAGACGGGATCGGCGCGTGGCGGTGGTATTTTCTGACGTTCTCTTCCCCGTAAAGCGCCACGGATAAATCATAGAAACGTCTGGAGCCTTCTTTTTTAAAAATCTCTACAATGGACCATGTAAGCTCATTTTCGAAAACGGAGGCCGCGGACTTCACTGCCTCCACCATGTAAAAGCAACAAAGATTTTGATCCCCCGCATAAATGACTTCTAAATGTAACGGTGTCATATTTTTACTACCTTTTCACCAGTAATTTCTCTTGGCCGGCTTTTTATTTATAAGACACCTTGCCCCGGCAATTTACCTCTTTTCAGCCTTGACTCAATCTGACGGAAGATCACTTCTGCAACATACTTTATTGAAGGCACTAAAAAGTCAGGCTTTACTTTAGCCAGTTGATCGTAATCATTGCTGCCGCTACTATAAATACCAATGGTCCATGCTCCGGCATTACGGCCTTCATAAATCCCCGCCACAGTATCATCAACCTTAACCACCGCTTCAACCGGGTAAACATTCGCTTTATCCATACAATCAAAAACCATAAAGGGACTTGGCCTTCCTTTTACTGTTTCAGCATCAGTAGTTACGTCGAATACAAGATTGTATTTTTTTTCCAGTAATCTTCTCAAGGCAGTTGACGCTTCCCTGGTATAACCTGTATCACTGCCAACAACTATCCCGGCTTCTCTTAATGCTGCTATACATTCTGATGCGCCTTCAATTGGCTGGGCCAATTCTTCCCTAACAATAACCTCATTAAGTAATAGTTCATACTCTTGAAAGATCTGATTAAAATCTTTTTCAGAACAATCATGTCCATACTCTTTTATAAATTGGTTTTTAACATTTTCATCTTCAAGAAGCAATTGCAAGTGAGTTTTTTTATACAGCCCCATATGTTTTCTGATGGTAGCCCAGTCAACAACAATATTATGCTTGAGCAAGACCTCTGTAAAAGGAATAATCGGGGCTTTGCATCCTTTTAAGTCATCACCGGGATAAATATGCCTTAGGTCTTGCGGCCCATCACAAACAACACCAGCCATATCCAATATGACTAATTTGATTTTCCCAGCATACCTGCTCACTTTTTTACCTCTCGTTCCCCAATGTTTACTTAAGTTACAGGTTGCAACTAATTAATAATTCTCGAGGAAAGGCCTCTTAATTGACGCGCGCTTTCTTCCAGATCTTGAAGTATACCGGCAACATTTTGTATGGCGGAGGCCTGAGAGTCAGTAACATCAGAAATCTGCTTTATATTATCCAGGAAACCGGCTATATTTTTGTTGACAGCGTCTAAATTCTTTGAGGTTTTATCAACATTGTTCCTGGTACTTTCCGCCAGCTTGCGAATTTCTCCGGCCACTACGGAAAAGCTGCGGCCATGTTGGCCCGCCCGGGCGGCCTCAATAGCCGCGTTTAAACCAAGCAGGTGCGTCGCTACAGATACTTCATTGATTAATTCGAGCATTTCCCTCATTATATCTAACTCTTTTTTTATTTCATCCGCGTTTTTAACCATTTCACTGGTTGAGGCGGCTTGTTGCTGGGCTGCCGCGGAAAGTTCGGAAGCTTCAGAAGTACCGCTAATAATCCTCTCTTCCAGATCGCTTGAAATCTCCTGAATTTTATCAACTATGGTTGTTTCAGTAGAGTATACAATACTCCCCACTATTCTTCCCATTTGATCAGTAACAGGAACACCGACACCCATAAAAGGAACCCCGTGCAATTCCTTTGATATAAAGCGCACCTGCCTTTGGGCGGAGCGTAAGGCTTCATGCGCTATAGAACCCGGCTTAACCGGGTCGTTGACCTTTATTCCCAGCTTTAAATTACCTTCCGAGTACCAGACAAATCTCTTAAGATCGGTAATGCCTAATGTATAGCCTGGTCCTAAAAGACTTTTAAAAAAATGAGCAACGTTGACTATTTTATCTAAAACTTCCATAACTGAAAACTCTTAAACCTCCTTTCAACAGTAAAAACTGCGGGTGGTTTATACGGCTAAAAGTAAAACGGCTTATAGTCACCCCTTCATGATATGTTGCAGCAACTAAAGAGAGACCCCTGACATGGATAATCTCCTTTCAGGCCTGTACCAGGAAAAGTTTTGACCTATTTTAAAGGTTATCCATGTCAAAGGAATGTAAAGGAAAGGAGAGAGATATATATGGATGCAAACTATCGCACTAACTGAAAGAGGTTAAATAATAACCTCAAGCTCAAAACTGGCCAGCGCCTGCTTTTTGCAGATTTTCTTTAATATTGTCAAAATTAAATCCCACTTCACGCAATGACAATAACCGTTCTTTCATTTCAGGAGAGGAGGCCCGCTTCGCCAGTTCGTCAATAAGCTCTTCATACTGGGGTATGATGCTTTCAAAAACGAGATCTCCTTCAATGCAAATCGTCGGGAGCACCTTACCTTTTAGCTCCATGAATTTACCGATACCGTCATTGCCCTTGATTGACCATTCCTTGTATTCAATCATCTCCTGGACATCGGGAGGCATGGCCGCGATTGATTCCATCATGTACCCGCAAGCGGCGCACTGCACACTGTCCAGGGTTAAAACATCGATTTTAATTTTTTTCTCAGGCATATTATTTCCTCCCGTCTTACCAGGATGCCGGGTACTTGGGATAGTAATTGTAGAACCAGTCTTTGGCGTCTAAAACCTGCTGCATATGTTCCGCAGGAACATTAAAGGGCATGTCTCAGCCGGGGGCAAGAGTGAAACCCTCCGTACCACCCGCCGCCAGGCTTACGATGGCGTCCTCGCGGGGTGACAAGATACCAAGGGAAAGGGCCAGGGTCAACTTGAGGTTGCCGGCAAATCCAACCTTGTATTTGAGGGCCAGGTCGCGGACGAAATTCATGTTCATCTGTTCGTCAATCCCGAACCCGTGGGTGCCTAGCTGGCAGACAGACTCAAGCACTTTGGTGGCGTCCCCGCAAATAAAGAAAACAGACGTTCTGCCCAACCGGTGAATAGCGGCGATTGCGCTTTGGCTATAAGTGTGGACAAATTCCTTAAATGTTTCATTTTTAATCTGGGAAGCCACCGGATCTACGAGGGCAATAATTTCACAGCCCATCTCAGCATACATTTCCACTGATTTCTCCACGACTTGCGCGCAGAATTTCATTACACTGTGTGCTCTTTCCTTCTGCTTGACAACGTCGGTAAAAAACCTCACTCCCGCCAGGTGACTGGCCAACGTAAGCGGCCCGCAAGCAAGGCCCAGCAACGCGCAGTCTAATTCATCCAGCCGGGGCTTGGCGATCCTGGCAGCTTCAAATAGTACCGGCCAGCGTCCGTCAGCGGGCCCCGGCACCTTCAAACCGGCCTCGTCGACTGTTTTATTAGACAGGGGGTGGGACTGCACCGAAGGAACATTGTCATTCCAATATTTGATTTCCAAGCCCATGGCTTCCGCCTCGACAGACAGGTCAAAAACCAGGGGGATGCCGTCCGCTTTGTACTTTCTGGCTGTTTCCACCAAACCTTTTGCCAGCAGCTGCGGATCTTTCAGGTACTTGTCGGCCGGCTCATTAATCACCTTCGCGCAATGCACGCCCGCATAGGGAAGCCATGGCGCCGTGTCGGTCTTCTTGCCCCGGAGGGCGTCAATCAGCATCTGTTTGGCCACTTTTTTAACCTCCTTATGGTATTTTGAGTATTTAACTAATCATCTTATTGCTTAAGTAACCTTTAGCAACTGAGATGGTTTCCCGGGCAATCATTTTTTCCTCATCGGTGGGAATCACAAGCACTTTTACCGTTGAATTTACCGTTGATATTTCAATTTCCGTCCCATTTTCTAAATTCAATTGCTCATCAATTTCAATTCCAATGTTCGCAAATTTCTCGCATATCCTCCTGCGTATTTCTGAGGAATTCTCTCCAATACCGGCTGTAAAAACAAGGACATCAAGACCGCCCATGGCCGGGATTAAAGAGCCGATAGTCTTTTCAACCCTGTAAATAAACATATTCAAGGCAAGTATAGCCTTTTGATTACCCGCCTTAACCGCTTCTTCAACATCCCTAAAATCGCTGGAACTGCCGAATATTCCCAAAACACCACTTCCTTCATTAAGGACCTTTATTACTTCCGCCAGGCTTAAATCTTCTTTTTCCGCTATATATGGTATTACGGCGGGATCTATATCACCGCAGCGTGTACCCATCATTAAGCCGGCCAGCGGGGTAAAGCCCATTGTAGTGTCTATGCACTTACCACCCTTCACTGCACATAGACTGGCGCCGTTTCCTAAGTGGCAGGTAATAATTTTGAGATCCTCAATTCCGGCATGTAACATTTCAGCAGCCCTATGAGCCACATACTTATGGGAAATGCCGTGAAATCCATACTTGCGTACCTTGTACTTTTCATAATACTCATAAGGTAAAGGATACAAATAGGCGTAATCCGGCATTGTCTGATGAAAATCAGTATCGAAAACAGCCACTTGTATGGCATGATTCAATAGACTTTGGCATACTTGTATTCCCGCAATATTATGTTTCATGTGGAGTGGCGCGAGTTCGATGCATTGCTGCAGCGATTTTACAACATCGTCGTCTACCGCAACCGGCCGGCTGAATTTTTCCCCGCCGTG
>ENA-UOYA01003410-UOYA01003410.1-activated-sludge-metagenome-genome-assembly--contig:-NODE-3410-length-14240-cov-5.602467_pt1 | contig 14240 bp, 11 predicted proteins | sample MGYA00238163_ERZ764804 | MGnify/ENA primary metagenome ERZ764804 (study PRJEB28919, sample SAMN05720223) | activated sludge metagenome | isolation source: Anaerobic digester | place: Hong Kong...
AAATTCGATGGTATCGCCAATTTTGTAACGCCACAAACCACCGCTCGTTGAGATGACCAGGGCATATTGCTTTCCAACCTCTACCTCCGAGAGTGTCACGGTCTGCGGGGAGACCTTATCCCACTCCCCTACCGGCAAAAATTCATAATACACCTCGTTATCCAGCAAGAGCAACATCTCATTGGACCTGTCCGAGAACTGGACTCCGAAAAAACCTTCCGAGGCGTTGTAAGTTTCCCAGTAGCGCATCCTGGCTGAAGGAATCAGTCTCTCATATTGCTGGCGGAACGGGGTGAAACTTACTCCGCCGTGAAAGAATACTTCCAGATTTTTCCACAGTTCGGGTAACTCCTTTCCGGTCTCCTCTGAAATCTTCTTCAACAGAACCAGCATCCAGGAGGGAACCCCGAGGAGGGCACGGATATCTGCTCCTTTTGCGTATTCAGACAGCCTCTTCAACTTCTCCTCCCAGTCGGGCAGCAGGGCGATCCTCTCCGGCGTGCGGGCCAACTTGACAATAGCGGGGAGGTTCTTCATCAGGATGGCCGAAATATCACCGGTAAATGTGCTGTTCCCGATGCTGTTTACCTGCTTGCTCCCACCCAGTACCAATGTCTTTCCCAGAAAAAATTCCGTATCGGGATAGCTGTTGGCGTAGAGACCCAACATATGGTACCCGCACCTGTAGTGGCAATGTTGTAACGACTCCCGTGTAACGGGAATATATTTACTCTTGTCCTCGGTAGTCCCGCTCGACATGGCAAACCACTTCACGGGCGAGTCCCAAAGCACGTTCCGCTCTTTTTCCCTGATGATCTTATTGAGGTAGGGCCGTAAATCTTCATAGGTTGTAACGGGAACTCTCCTTTGAAAATCGGAGACAGAACGGATCTCATCAAATTGATGTTCCGAACCGTAACGTGTATTTCTCCCGTGCTCCAGCAGGTAATTCAGAATTTTCTCCTGCGTGGCGTGGGGATGGTCGATAAACTTCTCGACCGAATTATAATAAGATCTGAAAACAGCTCTCGTAATTTGCTTGATCATCAACAACGATGTTTTGATTTGCCGGCACAAAGGTAAGAAGGAGTTTCGGAACCCGCAAAAGTCATTGCCCCTTTTTCAGTTCCAGGTCAAATCCCAGCAACATTCCATCATACAGATCGGCCATGGCAGCCAACACTTCAACCGAGTTATTTTTTGTAAACATGCTGGCTGTTTTCATCATCTGTAGAAACCCGTCGGCATCAAACAACAGTTTCAGTCCCGAACGCGACCGGATCGGATATGCCTTCACACTGCCCAGACCTTGCAGGTAGCTCATGGAGAGGATCTTCCCTTTTTCATCCACCCTGAACTTTCCCGAGAACTTCAACAAACCAAGTTTTGCAGTATAGGTACTGTCTTCCTTGAAAGTAAATTCGCACTTGCCGTCCTTGATTCCGATCCGGGTGCAATATTCGTCGAATGTTTTTTCAACTTGCGATGCCACTACCGCACCTCCGGCCTTCTTCAACAGGTTTTCGGTCTCGAACATGCAGGCTGTCCTCCTGTATTCCCAACCACCCACAAGATCCCTCTCCAATAGCGAAGAGCCTGAAAAGAGATCCCTCATCTGCTGGAGGATACCCCTATTCTCCACCTTCTCCTGGGCCGATACGCCGAACATCAGAGTCGACAGCATAAAAACCAGAACAACGGCATCAATCTTTTTCAGGAATGGCATATCGCGTACATTCATCTTATTTCTATCCTATTTTGCTTATTTTCAATAACTTATCCTCGTCAATTATTTTAATCTTCCTTCCGTCGAGCGATATGATCCGCTCGTTTACAAAGTTGGCAAGCGTCCTGATGGCATTTGCTGTAGTCATATTAGAGAGATTGGCCAGGTCTTCGCGTGCGAGATAGATGTTTATTGTTGCCCCATCCTCTTCCAGCCCATAGCTCTCTTTCAGGAAGATCAGCGATTCGGCAAGACGTCCCCGGACATGTTTCTGTGTAAGATTAACCACACGGTTATCGGCCACGCCCAGATCGCAGGATAACATTTGAATGAAAAGGAGGGCCAGGTTACCGTTTTTCCTCAGCATCTCCTCGATAAGCTCCATCGAGATCAGGCAGACGGTAGAGGGTTCAAACGCCGATGCTGCCGTAACATACGGTTCACGCGCAAAATAGGCCCGATACCCGAAATACTGGATGGGGCGTATCATTCTGATAATTTGAACTCTACCCCCCACCCCATTTTTAAAGATCTTCACTTTTCCCTTCAGCAAACACATCAGGTCCTGCGGTTGCTCCTCTTCAATATAAATAGCTTCATTTTTCTTATAATGAACGAACCTGGCATTTTTCCTGATCAAATCTCGCTCCTCTTCCGACAACACACGCCATATGTCCGCCAACGAGGATGATAAATCGATAATTTCTTTTGCTTTTCTGCCCATCACATGTTTGAAAACTATGTTATAGAACACAAAAATAAGAAATTATTCACTTTAAAATCAAAAAAAGGAGAAAAACTTGACAATAATGGGATGGGAAAAAATCGGCGTGTCAAAAAACTGTTCTCTTTTGAAAATTAATTAGATTTGTAGTCCGAAAATGAAAATCAGAGAAGCCATATTGATATTGTCGGTTTTTTTCGTTTCAAGCTTGTCGGGTCAGACGGTGATCCCGCTTGATACCGTCTTGAAAAGATCGATGAGTGCAGCAGAGAAATACAACGGTCTGGTTGAACAGTACACGGCCGATGTCTACATGCGTACTTATGTAGAGACTTTAAAAAAGAACTTCCTCTATAAGTATACGCACCTCGTGCCACGTTTTGTGCTTCATGATCCCAAATCTGACGAGGCGGTGATTGAGACCCTCAGTACCCTGAGATTCGATTATCCAAACAACTACCTCCAGGATATCAAAAACGTAACCGGGACACTAACCAGCAAGAAAGAGATCGACATGATTCCCTTCTACATGCTGAATATCAACGTATACGGCGAAACGACAAATACCGAAAGTTTCTTCATGCCTCTCAGGTTCTCCACTGCAAGATACTACACCTATCACCTGAAACAGGTAGAGTCTGACAATAACAGGACCTATTACACCATTGGATTCGACCCGATCTACAGCAATCAGAAACTGCTGAAGGGCAATTTTGTGATCGAGAGCGGCACCTGGCGTATTGTCCATTTCAGCGCGGAGGGGGTAGAGTCTTTTTCCGATTTCTCGTTCGAGATAACGATGGGCGATACATGGATAACCAACTATCTGCCGGTCCATTTTGTCATCTACCATACCGCCAGCTACCTGGGAAACGTGGTGGCCAGCCGGCACCTTGCTACCCTGAATTACCGTGACGTCAAGTTACGTGAAAAGCAGAAAAAGGAGAAAATACTGAACATCAGCGATTTTTTCAGGGTTAGACTGGATTCGGTTCCGGTCAACAACGATTCGGCCTTCTGGGCCCGGCACAGGGCAATACCATTGCAAGCCAGGGAAGCGGAGGTTATCCGGAACTTCAAACTAGCAAACCAACAAAAACCGGTCGGCGATACGGTGAACAGCTCACAACAAAACGGAAAGAGGGTTCAGTTGTTTGCTCAACGGATGGCTTTGAACTCGAAATATAAGGTTAAGTCCACCATGATCGGGTACAGCGGCCTATTGAATCCGCTCATGTTGGGCTACTCATCGATCGACGGCGTCACCTACAGGCAGAAACTCTCGTTCAACTTCGATCTGAAAAAAAGCAGGACATTCAATGTAAATGCCTTTGCCGGTTACATGTTCAGACGTAAGGAGTTTTTTACCGACGTGACCAGCACCTGGAATTACGAACCTTTCTATCAGGGGAACGTCTCCTTGTCGGCAGGAATAGGGAATCCCACCTACAGCTCACTCTTTATCGATGAAATCGAAAAAAATCTGGAAAACAGCACCATTCAATTCGAGGACATCGCAGTAGATTACTTCAAGGACTATTATGTGAAACTGTTCAACGATTATGAACTGTTCAACGGTTTTGTCTCCACCATCGGTGTCGAATACCACATCCGGCAGCCACTAAAAAACAACCGCCCTGCAGCCTCTCCTGTCTCAAGAGAGGAAAATCCCATTGAGGATATCCTGGTAACCAAAAAAGCATTTGCCCCTTACCTGAGGCTCAGCTGGACTCCGGAACAGTACTACCGGTACGAAGGCCGACAGAAGATCTATGTCCGCTCCCGTTTCCCCACATTCAAGATTGAGTTGTCAAGAAGTTACCGGGATGTTTTCGGCAGTACGTCACAATACAACCGGATAGAGTTTGACATGAGTCAGAACATCCCACTTGGCCCCATGAGTTCGTTCCAGTATCACGTAGGTGCGGGACGGTTTATCAATCAGAGCACCGAGTATTTTGCCGACTTCACCTTTTTTGCCAAGAACAACTTCCCCGACAACTGGCAAGACGGGATCGGAGGCACATTCAGCCTGCTGAACCGCCACCTCTACAATGCGTCAGACTCCTATATCCAGGGGCACATCATGCTTGAAACCCCATTCCTGATAGTACGTAATATTCCGTTGATTTCCGACTACATCAACCGGGAACGGCTCTACGCAAGTCAGTTATACACTCCCAACATCGGTTCCTACACCGAGTTTGGGTATGGCGTTGGCAACCGTTTTTTCAAGACGGCCAACGCCGCAATCTTCTGTTCATTCCATAGGACCAATTTCAGGGAAGTAGGGTTCAAGGCATCGTTCGAGCTGTAGATGACCGCCTTCTGCTTATTGCACCTCATCGAAATAGGTAAGTACTTCCGCTTCTTCCAACCGGCTTTTGAGCCACTCTGCTATCTTCTTCTTATCGGCAGCACGCAACGTGTTCCGGGGCAGGGTGAAAACAACGAGCGGAATTCTCTCGCTGCGACGAATGGTATCCTTTTGAAGAGAGTAAGAGAAAGTTTCCGTATAGGAACAACCGCTTATCTGAGGATAGAGCGGCTCAATCTCCGATAATAACCTCTTACCCAGGGAAGGAATATTTCTTATGCTGTCTACCCTGGCTTCGGCCTGCTTCAGGGCAAAGGTTACAGCATTCAGTCTGTTACTAAGCAGTTCGGTTTCAGACTGATATCTCCTTGTATTTTCCTGCACGAACGAGGCATCAAATCCCTGACTGATTCTCAATTTCGCAGTATCAATCTTGTTAAGAAATGCGACCATCTTGATGGAATCGATGATTTTAGTTGAAAGCCCGTAACCGCTATATACCAAATCTACATGTTTATTCGACGGGGTTACGCTGCTTTTTTGGAGGTAGTTTCCCTCCACTACCGAAACTTGACTGATAAAATTTTCGGCGTGCTGGCTAAATTTTTCGTTCTGCACAAGTTGATATCCGAAATAGACACTTGGGATTGCGGTAATCAGCATTACAGCCGATAGAGCCTGATTTACACGCTTCTTTCTGTCGGGATCAACAATACTTCTGATGGGAAATTTCAGGTACTGGCATACGAGCAATGCCGCAAATGCAATAAAAACCGTATTGATCGTGAAGAGATACAATGCGCCGAAGAAGAAGTTGAATTGCAAGGTAGCCAATCCATACCCGGCAGTACAGATAGGGGGCATAAGCGCTGTAGCAATGGCTACTCCGGGGATGACGTTGCCTTTTAGCTTGCTGCTGATGGCAACAATGCCGGCTAATCCGCCGAATAGCGCTATCAAGACATCGTAGATTGTGGGACTGGTACGTGCGAGCAATTCAGAGTGCGCCTCATTTAACGGGGATAGTAAAAAATAGAGGGCGGATGTGAGCAGGCTTACTCCCACAGCATAGACAAGATTCTTAAGTGAACGCCTGAAAAGGTAAAAGTCATAAGTTGCCAAACTATACCCCATCCCGTTTATCGGACCCATCAGCGGCGAGATAAGCATGGCTCCAATAATTACAGCTGTGGAGTTCATGTTCAACCCCACCGATGCTACAACGATGGCAAACATCAGGATCCAGAGGTTGGTACCTTTGAACTGGATCCCTTTTTCGATTTCGTTGTGAATGGTTTCGTAATCCTCCAATTCCGAATGAAGGTTGAAAATTGAAATAAGTTTCCGGACCTGTTTTTCCATAATCATGCTATCGTTTCTACAAAACTACAAAAAAAGGTGATTTTTTCCCTTTTTTGACAAAACAACAGCCGGAAATCTATCCGGCTGCTGTCTGAACACATGAAATTATTAATGCAAAAGTAGAATTTACATAGAGTCTTCAAATCTTACCGTTTTGTGCAATCCCCCATTTTCGAGGATATACTCTTCATCATAATCCCAATCGAGCACCTTATTCTTCCGGTTTTTTCTCAATTTCCGGTAGACGGAGGAGTTTGTTTCAAAATCATCGTAATCGTCCAGTCTCTCATCAATCTCGATCTTCTTGCCCTGAGGCACCTCGATCTCCACAATCATTCCCTGTTGGCGAAAACCTTGCGAAATTGGCACTGAGAAAAATTCAGGCAACAAAAGCAATGAGTCTCTCAATTGCAACGGATAGGTGAACGATTCGGTATTCTTTCTGGCAACCTTAAGATCCTTGCCCGCGCTCGAGGAGATTGTCCTCACCCGATACAACGAGTCTGGGCTCTGCACGATCAACAACTCAATGTTTGAAAACAACAGTGAATCTTTGTTGATGGTGTAGTAGGGAAAGTCGTCCAGGTCGAAATCAGATCCGATTCCACGGTTGAAAGAGTAATAATCATTGGGATAGACAGCCATGTCCACATAAAGTTTGTTGCCGTTGAAGCCGGCAAGTGTCTCAACTTTCTCGGTCGACGACTCCACACTGAATTTTTCGGCAACCTTGAATCCAAGAAGCGAAGCTGTTATAACGCCACCGATCCAGAGTATGATTGCCACTATTCCGATGAGGGGACGCGACTTTGCTTTTACCGACCGGCGTATGATCCATACGACAACTGCAATCAGGGGAACCGCAAACAGAAGCCCTGCAGAGAGCCACATCAGGCTGTTCTCATAACCGTGATCGATAAAGAGTGATTTCAAGGGGACAAAGCTGGTACCTGCAACCAGGAAAGCAATCACGATCCCGATCATTGTCAAGGCAAAGATTCCTGCAAACGCAAAGAAGAGAATTTTAAAAAGGATTCCCAACGCATTCAGACACCCCCCACTTCCGGATCCGACAACTGCTCCATTTGAGGCACTTTTTGCCACGCGCTGTTTCGGAGGCTCGGGCGGCATTGATCCCACGGCCACCTTGCCAGGAGTCTCATCGGTTCTGCTCTTTACGCTCGCCACATTGTCGCTTACAGTCTCCCGAATGGATTTGATATACTCCTCCTCACCCATCATCTCCAGTTTCTGCTTTACAGTATTTGCTCTCGGTATGATAACCCAAAGAACGGCATAGATCACCACTACCGACATGTTGATCCCCCAGTTAAAGTCGATATCATCCAAAAACCGGCTCCACGGAAAGAAGGGCATCGATACCATACCGATCATATTCACAAATAGTGGCACGACAAAGAGTAACCGGGGAATCCAGGTTTCGATCTTGAGGTTAGCCGCAATTCCACTGCACACACCACCCAATATCCGATTGTTCGGATTCCGGTAAAGCCTTCTGGCCACATTGGTCTCCAACGGTTTTGATTTCAGAATAATCCATAAGATAATATACACCCAGAACAGGGCACTGGAAAGTATGACAAACAGGATTCGCATCCATACCGGATCGAGCTTGAAATAATGCGCCAGACCGCTGCAGACACCGGCAATAACCTTATCATTACTGTTGCGATACAGGGTGTGCGAACTCCCCTCTCTACCAGTGGCAGGCTCAGAGTGGTCGGCTCCCATGGCAGTATTGGAGTGGCCTGAAGCTGATCTGCCACCGATGTAATCTGACTCGACATATTCGGTATCGAAATCCTCCGGTCTCCCTATGCTGGAAATAATGGAATGGACATCTTCATCGGTGATGCAGTTGATTCCGAGTTTCAACCGGTTTCCAAACAGTTCGGCAATACGGTTCTCAATATCGTTTACGATCTCATCTCCCCCATCTTCGCGCGAAAAATACCTTTTCAGACTCTCTATATACTGTTTCAACAATTCATATGCAGTCTCCTCAATTGCGATGACCTGCCCCTGGAAATTAATGTTGATTACTTTTTTCATTGTTCGGTGGTGTTTGATTCATTATCTGCTTTTTTGTAGTTGGCTTTAACAACGGCTTCAACTCCGGATGACAGCTCAATCCATGTCGCCTCCAATAGTTGATAAAACTCTTCACCTTTCTCTGTCAGAATAAAATATTTCCGTGGAGGGCCAGACGTACTCTCTACCCAACGGTATGTGAGTATCTCGGCATTCTTCAACCGGTTGAGCAACGGGTAGAGGGTCCCCTCAAGAAGTTGAAGCCCCGCACTTTTCATCTCGTCGATTATATCGCCCGGATATGCTTCGTTCCGCCGGATTATCGCCAAAATGCAGTACTCCAGAACCCCCTTCCTCATCTGACTCTGGGTATTTTCTATATTCATTTTTGTTTTTTTTATATTTATACTGCTATCAATAGCGCAAAGTTAAACTAAACAAGGTAATATGCAATGCAAAGTACCAATGATTATTCTCATTTTAACTTTATTTAATAAGATTACCACTGAAAAATGAGCCATTTCCGAACTACAAAATGGTATCGGATACCGTGCCCACAAAGGGCAATCCCCCGCATAATCGGAAGCCGTTTGTTGGAATTTAGCGCTTTTATCCTTAAGTTTGCACAACAAACGCAATTTATGAAACCCAAGAGACGAACACTATATTTTTCATTTCTCTTTTTGCTGGCACTCACTTCTGCCTCTGCACAATCCTACACAAGTCCGTTGAACGTCACCCCGGCACTGAGTGCCAATTTCGGGGAGTTACGGAGCAACCACTTCCATTCGGGAATCGATTTCAAGACAGAACAGGCAGTCAACAAGCCTGTACTGGCCATCGACGACGGGTATATATCGCGAATAAGTGTATCTCCAGGGGGATATGGCCTGGCGCTCTATATTGAACACCCCACCGGACACACCAGCGTTTACGCGCACCTGAACAGTTTCTCGCCTCAAATTGCAGATTATGTCAAAGAGAAACAGTATGAACAGGAGAGTTATCGGGTTGAGCTCTATCCCGAGCCAGGGCTTCTGGAGATAAAAAAGGGGCAACAAATCGGACTGAGTGGAAATACAGGCAGTTCTGGAGGGCCTCATCTCCACTTTGAAATACGTGACACCCCGTCGCAAGACCCGCTCGATCCGCTGCTCTTTTACAGCCCGATTATTCCCGATACACAAAATCCCGATATTCGGGGCATTGCATTTTATCCGGTAACAGGCAAGGGTGCGGTGAACGGCAGCAATACCCCCCTTCGACTTGGAATATCGAAAAGCAAGTCGGGTCAACCGATGGCGCTCTCCCGGCCGATAGACGCCTGGGGCAGAATCGGCATAGGCGTAAGGGCGTACGACCGGATGAACGGCCAGTCCAACATCTATGGAGTGAAACATGTCAGGCTCTATGTGGACGAAAAGCTGGTGTTTAGCAGTACAATCGACAGGTTTCCATTCAGTAAGTCGCGCATGCTCAACTCTTTTATCGATTACGAGACTTGGAGAAAAGAGGGTTCATTTTTCATGAGATCCTTTGTGGAACCTGGCAACACCCTCGGCTTCTACAACAGTACCGGCAACGGATATATCGATATCGACGAGGAACGGGACTACCGGATGCGATATGAACTGGAGGACCACCATGGCAATATTCTCGTCTACCCTTTCCTGGTAAGGGGGAAGCAACAATCCATTTCACCGCCGCCCATGTGTGAAACATTCATGCCGTGGACATTGCATAATAGAATCATGAATGTCGACTTCATGCTCGACATCCCGCCGGGCAATCTCTATAACAATGTCTGCTTCTCGTACCGGAAAAGTGCCTCCACTGCTTACTATTCCGATATACATCAGGTGAACAGCTCGCCGGTTCCACTCCATCACCGGGCTACATTATGGATAAAGTTAACTGCAGACACACTCGACAACAGACGACAGTATGGCATTGTAGAGGTTTCGGAATCGGGCAGGAGCAGCTGGATTGGAGGAGTCTACAAAGGAGGGGGGATGGAGACCTCCATTTATGAACTGGGTAGGAGATATGCCGTAGACAGGGATACAGTTCCCCCAATGATCTCTCCCGTCAACCCTGAAAAGTGGGTGAATGGCAGAAGGATAGAGATCCGGCTGACAGACGATAAAAGCGGAGTCTCTTCATTTAGAGGAACCATCAACGGAAAATTTATCCTCTTTTCACACGATATGAAATCATCACTCTACACCTATATCTTCGATGACTCCAGACTCGAAAAGGGGAAAAGCCAGGAGTTTCACTTCGTGGCCACCGATGGAGCAGGCAACATTGCTGAATATGGTTACTCATTCGAATATTGAACAGCTTGCAGTTTTAGCCTTGTAGCGCCAATGTCTCCATTGCCAGGCGTATCTCACTTTCGCTTCCGGTGTGTTTCCCTTCCACGTCCGAGAGCTTAACGCACTCTTGCCACTGCTCCTTCTCGGTCATCTTGCAACGGAAGAGCTTCATCACGATGTTCATCCCCTTGATGTTGTTGCCCACATCATTGGTCAGGTTGGTTCCAATGCCGAAGGTAGCCCCGATACGCCCGCCACAGTAGTTTTTGATCTGAATGGCCCTCTCCACGTTCAGGCTGTCTGAAAAAACAATATATTTCAGTCGCGGATCGATCCGCAGCTCTTCATAACGGCGAATAACCTTGTCGACAAAAGCCAACGGATCACCGCTATCTTGCCTTAGGCTGGTAAAGAGCGCAGCATGTTTCTTGCTGAAATTCCTCAGGAAAACATCGGTGGTATAGGTATCGGTCAGCACCGTTCCCAGATCGCCATCATAGACGTTGATCCAGTTTTCCATCGACATGTAGTTGGCCATCTTGTAGCCATAGACCGATCCATGAAACTGCACCCACTCGTGCGGGTGTGTACCGGAAACATTCACATTGTGCTTGTAGGCCAGGTAGACATTGCTGGTGCCGAAGAATGCATCGCCGGCATGCTCCTTCATCAATGCGGTGACCCGGTCCTCAACCTCGAAACTGAACCGGCGACGCATGCCGAAAAGCGAAAAGGTGATATTGTTCTCTTTCAGTTTTAAAGCCTTGTCAATGGCAACTCTCTCCATATACTGCAGGTCGGGGTATTGACCTTTCTCCCTGAAATAGAGTTCGGAAACTGTTGCAAGAATCGGCGTTTCCCACAGCGTAACGCGGTAAAGCAACCCTGTGGCGCTGATTTTCAGTTTACGGTTCTCCAGGGAGACCTCCACCTCCGATGGATCGAAGCGAAATCCCTTCAGAAAATCGATGTAGGTGGGCGGCAGGTATGGCATTTTTTTCCTGACAAACTCCTCTTCCTCCCTCGTCAGACTCAACTCCTTCATATTATTCAGCTCATGCCTCACCAGTTCATCAAAACCTGCGGGATAATCACCGTTGTTCCTGTCCACAAACATAAACTGGCCCCAAGCACGTGGGAAAAGTTTGCTGTAAGCGTAACCTGTGGTAAATTTGTAGAGGTCTGTATCGAGAATACTTTTTATTATCGCCATATTTGCAACTGATTTATTTCAGTTTTAAACACATGAGAAGAGAATCGGTTCACACAACAAGATCGACTCGCGCTCGCCATCAAACCGACATACGAACAAAAAAATCAGTTGCGTTGTTTAATCGACTCTTTCACCGGATGTACGAATGAAACGTTTTCTCAATATTCTCATCAATACTGCCATAGCCAATACCTCCACCTTCTTTCTGTGGAGTGCACTCTCTTTCTGGCTCTACCTCGAAACCCACTCGGTACTGATCCTCTCGCTACTCAGTGGTACCTTCATGATACTGGTTACCCTGTCGGGCATGTTTTTCGGCACGATTGTGGATAAACACCGGAAGAAGCGGGTCATTGCCGTTTCGTCTGCAGTTGCCCTCATCTTTCTGTTGCTTGCCGTTTCGCTTTTCCTGGTTTACGACCGGGAAGCGATTGCCGATATCTCGTCGCCCGCCTTCTGGATCTTCTCGCTTTCCATCCTGTTGAGTGCCCTGGTTAGTAACCTTCGTGCAATAGCGCTGTCCACCACTGTATCGATCCTCGTACCCAAGGAGGATTATGCCCGGGCAAACGGGATGGTGGGCATGGTACAAGGCTTTGGCATGATTGCCAACACTGTTTTCAGCGGACTGGTCATCGGAAGACTGGGAATCGAGTGGGCTACCTTCATAACGGTTGGGTTGTCGTTCGCGGCACTGATCCACCTCTTCTTTGTCCCGATACCTGAAGAGCGGCTGCATCACGATCCCGAAGTATTGAACAAGCAGGTGGACTTTAAAGGGGCCCTGAAAGCGATACATTCTGTTCCGGGATTGATGGCCCTGATCATTTTCACTACTTTCAACAACTTCATTGGCGGTATATTCATGGTTCTGCTCGATCCGTACGGACTGGAAATGTTTTCGGTGGAGTTGTGGGGCCTCCTCCTGGGCTTCACCGGCACAGGTTTTATTTTCGGGGGCATGGCGATTACCAGAAAAGGATTGGGTAAACAACCGTTACGGACGTTGCTCTACGGCTACGTGATCGGAAGCCTTATCTGCCTGCTCTTCACGATCCGCGAATGGCCATGGCTCTTTCTGGCAGGAATCTTTCTCTACATGTTTTCCGTACCGTTTATTGAAGCGGCAGAGCAGACCATCATACAGACCGTTGTACCCAAGATCAAACAGGGCCGGGTTTTCGGTTTTGCCCAGACAGTGGAGTCGGCAGCCACACCCATTTCGAGCTACCTGATTGGCCCTGTCGCACAATTTTCCATCATTCCCTTTATGGAGAGTGGTGCTGGCAAAGAGGCGTTTGGCTGGCTGCTGGGAGAGGGCGATGCCCGGGGTATCGCGCTCACCTTCCTCCTGTCCGGAATCTTCATGCTTCTCCTGTCGCTGCTGGCTTTCCGTACCAAAGCCTATCACCGCCTGTCGGAATCGTTCAGGAAATCAAAATAGGGTCACCCAACAATTGCCTCCGTCAGTTCATCCAGCGAGAATCCGGCAAAGTAGTGGTTGAACCCGATGGTGGAAAGTGCTTCACGGACATCCTCAGGGGTATACCTGACCCCAACGAGCAGATTCTCCACTTCCGACAAGTCGCTGTTGTTACCGAAGAAGGTTCCATAAAATCTGATCTGCTGAATCTTGGCATTCTTCACATCGGCAAAGACCTGAATCTTTCCGGCCGTGAAACGGGATTGCCGCTCGATACCGAATTTGGGAGAGTGTCCGTAATTCCACTCCCAAGTACCAAATTTAGTGGCCCGCAACTGCTCAATCTCGGCCAGTTCCTTTTCAGTAAAAGAGTACCCGCGCATCTCCGGGAATCTGGTTTTCATCTGCTCCAACAACTTATCGGCAAACTCATTGATCGTTATCTTTTCCGGCAAGTGAGGCAGAATATTGTCCACCACGCTGCGCACCGATTTCACGCTCTTGCTCTCGATCTTGTCTTTGGGTACCTCAAGAGCTTTGGAGAGGACGGTCAGGTCGGTATTGAAAAGCAGGCAACCGTGATGCATGACCCTACCCGGAATATATGCCTGTGCATTTCCGCAAATCTTCTTTCCATCAATGACAAGGTCGTTCCTTCCTGTAAACTCGGCTTTTACACCTAATTCGGCCAGGGTGTCGATAACCGGCTTCGAGAAACTCCTGAAGTCGAAATCTGCCCCCTTGTCCTCGTTTGAGATGATGGTATAATTGAGGTTGTTCAGGTCGTGATAAACCGCTCCACCACCCGATATGCGACGCACCACATGGATGCCGTGCTCTTTCACATATTCGGGATTGATCTCCTCGATCGTGTTCTGATGCTTCCCTACAATGATGGCCGGCTCATTTATCCACAGGATAAATATCTTATCGTGCTGCAGCAATCGTTTAAAGCAATACTCCTCCAGTGCGATGTTGTAATCGGGTTTTGTAGACTTGTTGACGATATAGATCATTTGCTTGATTTTTTACCACAAAGATAGCTATTTTTAATCGAGTAGGTAGGGGGATTACTCCCCCGCCCTCTCACACCACCGTGCATGCT
>ENA-UOYA01003412-UOYA01003412.1-activated-sludge-metagenome-genome-assembly--contig:-NODE-3412-length-14235-cov-7.795275_pt1 | contig 14235 bp, 8 predicted proteins | sample MGYA00238163_ERZ764804 | MGnify/ENA primary metagenome ERZ764804 (study PRJEB28919, sample SAMN05720223) | activated sludge metagenome | isolation source: Anaerobic digester | place: Hong Kong...
CTTATGAAATAAAATCAACTGATGATGATATTTTTTCAACAATTACAGAAAAAAGAAATGTTGTATTAAAGGATTTGCAAGAATCTTTCACAAAATTCATGTCTAAATCTGAGAATTTTACGGATGAAACAATAATGGAAGGCACAAAATCACTTTCTCCAAATTTAGCAACTGGAGGAGGACTAGCAATTATAGGTGTAATATTGTCAGCTGCAACCAAAGCAACAGTATTTGATGTTACTGGAGGAATATTGGCAACTATTGGGATATTGTTTGCAGGAATTACAGTTGGATGGCAACGAAGTAAGGTGATCAATGCATTTCAAGAAGAAATTGATAAGGGTCAGCATCTACTTCAAGAATTGTTGGATACGAAATTAAAAACCTATGTAAAAAATATAAAAACCAAAATAAATTCTAACTTTAATGACTTGGATGCCCTATTTGCAAATGAAGAACTATTGTTACAAAATATAACAGAAACACATCATACGATTCAAAATAAATTTGATGAACTACAAAGAGAATTAAATATAGAAATTGAACAATCTAAATTGAAAAATTAAGCGACTGACATACAAGTAAGTACAAAATGATATTTATATTAATAGTCTGATTATAAATCTTTTATATATATCCAAAAACTCATATTAGCAAAATTAAAATATTAATTTTTTTTTAAATTTGTTATGTATAGATAATTTTTTTTAAGACTTTTGCTAGTTCCGAAGTATAATATTTTTTGTCTAAATCTGATAAGTCATTTCTTTCATGAATAGTGTAGAGATACATGATTGTAAAGTAATATGGGATAATTGTTTGAAGACTATCAAACAAAGTGTGAATCAACAAAGTTATAAAACTTGGTTTGAACCTATTCGTCCTGTAAAACTACAAGATGCTGCACTTACCATTCAGGTTCCAAATAAATTTTTTTACGAATGGCTTGAAGAACATTACATTAATTTACTAAAAGTTACGATTAGGCAAGAACTTGGGGAAAAAGGAAAATTGGAATATCAGATATTGATGAACAAAGCCAATGATCCTAAACCTGTTAAAAGTGAAAATTCAACTCCTCAAGAGCTTCAGTCAAATGGATTGTTGGATTCCAAGCAAATAAAGAACCCGTTTGTAATTCCAGGAATTAGAAAAATAAAAGTTGATGCACAATTAAATCCAAATTATACTTTTGAAAATTTTATTGAAGGGGAATGCAATCGATTGGCAAGATCAGCTGGAAAAGAAATTGCTCAAAAACCAGGCTTAACTGCATTCAATCCATTAGTTATTTATGGTGATTCGGGTTTAGGAAAATCTCATTTGGTACATTCAATTGGCAATGAAACCCTGAAAAAGTTTCCAAACAAAAATGTGCTTTACGTTTCATCAGAAAAATTCGTTACTCAAATAGTACAATCTATTAAGAATCAATCTATTAACGATGTGACTAATTTCTATGAAACTATAGATTTATTAATCGTTGATGATATACAGTTTCTTGCTAATAAAAAAACTACTCAAGAAATTTTCTTTCACATTTTCAACCAACTTCATCAAACTGGCAAGCAAATAATCATAACTTCTGATAAAGCTCCAAAAGATTTAGAAGGAATAGAGGAAAGATTAATTTCTCGATTCAAATGGGGACTGACAACTGATTTGACTATTCCTGATATTAACACTAGAATGGCGATTTTAGAGAAAAAGTTAGAAAAAGAGAATGTAGCTTTAGATAAACACATTACTGAATACATCTGTTATAACATTACAAATAATATTCGGGAGCTCGAAGGAGTAATGGTTTCAATTATAGCGGAATTATCTTTAAATAAAAAAAATATCGACCTCCCTATTGTTAAGGATATTATTAAAAAATTTGTCAGAAATACGACCAAAGAGTTGACATTCGAGCATATATTAAATATGGTTTCAACACATTTGAATATACCATTAGATAAAATTCAAGGTAAATCGAGGAAAAGGAGTTACGTAGAAGCACGTCAATTGACAATGTATCTTACTAAAAACCTAACAAACCATTCTTTAAAATCAATAGGGCAAATTTTTGGTGGGAAAGATCATAGTACAGTAATATACTCTTGCAAATCAGTTGTTGATATGATGCAAATTGATTCAGATTTTAAAAACACCGTCGAAACCATCGAGAAGAATATTAAAATGAGCATTAATGAATAATTTTTTAGTTCGTATAATGCTTTAATTTTTAGTAAATTAGAAAACACATATCCAATTTCTTTTATTTTAACCAAAAAAAGTATTCGAAAAATTTGAATATATCGTATTCTAGATAGTATATTTGCATCGCTTTTGACAGAAATTATATTGTCAGAAGGAGGGATGGGTGAGTGGCTGAAACCACCAGTTTGCTAAACTGACGTACGGGTAACTGTACCGAGGGTTCGAATCCCTCTCTCTCCGCAACTTTTTTCTGAAAGTTGTAAGCAAATTTCGGGGCGTAGCGCAGTCCGGTTAGCGTACCTGCTTTGGGAGCAGGGGGTCCCAGGTTCGAATCCTGGTGCCCCGACTAAGAAGCAAGAATTTCTGTTGAAGTTCTTGCTTTTTTCATTTGAGCAATTTTCAAATTTGTAGAATTCTATAAAATAAAAATAGTAGCGAAATATTTTTATTACATCAAACAACATTTTTCAAATTTATCATATCTTTATTGTAGTGTTTTTTTTTACATTATTCTGTGAAAATTTTGAATTTGTAAATATTTCATTCTATGAAATCCAAATTATACAAAATATTTATTAAATTCGCAATTATTTTTAAAAATTAAATTCCAAGCAAGATGTCGTCTTTTGCCAATCATGCTTCTCCAAATGTCACACCTCCTCCAGCAAACGATTTAAACCAATATGCAGGTCCTTGGGGCAGAGAACAAGTCACTCATTTATTAAAAAGGACAATGTTTGGAGCAAAAAAGGCAGATGTAGATTATTTTGTAGGGAAGGGTAGAATTTTAAGTGTCTTAGAGCTTTTGAATGATAAATCTAGCCCAGGATTTCCATTAAACTATTACGAATCCGATAAAGTTGATACAGTTCCATTAGGTCAGACATGGGTGAATGAACCAAGAAGTGCAACTACTGAAGGATCTAGATTAGAATCATATAAATATTGGTGGATTGGTCTTATGATTAATCAAAAAAGAAGCATTAGAGAAAAGATGGTTCTTTTTTTATCCAATCTTCTTGCAACAGAAGATAATGAAATTGGGTATGCAAGATATGCTTATAAATACAATAAATTACTGAGAGATAATTATTTAGGCAATTATAAGTCACTTGTTAAAAGTATAACTTTAGAGCCAAAAATGTTGATATACCTCAATGGAAAATTGAATAAAAAAGCTTCACCTGATGAAAATTATGGAAGAGAATTACAAGAATTATTTACAGTAGGGAAAGGTTCTGGTTCAGGTTATACAGAAAATGATGTAAAAGCTGCAGCTAAAGTTTTAACAGGATATTCAGATGATATTAATACAGCAAATTATATTTTTACTTCTAGTAATCATGATACAACTAATAAACAATTTTCATCTTTTTATGGAAATAAAATAATCACAGGAAAAACAGGTGCTAGTGGTCAGGAAGAATTAGATGATTTAATGGATATGATTTTCAGTACAGATGAAGTTTCGAAATATATTTGTAGAAGAATCTATAACTTTTTTGTCTATTATGATATTACTCCTGAAATTGAAACTAATATCATAACCCCTCTTGCAGCAAAATTCAAAGCAAGTGGATATAGTTTGAAGACAGTGATGGATACGTTATTGAATAGCAATCATTTTTATAATAAAAGCATTATGGGTTGTGTCTTGAAATCCCCACTTGATTTAATAATTGGTAGTGCTAGAGAATTTGAATTTATTTTCCCAAGTTCTTCATTAACAGATATTAAAAATCAATATCTTTCTTGGAAAAATTTATATACTATAGCAGGTAACATGTTACAATCACTTGGAAATCCACCAAATGTTGCTGGCTGGCCAGCATATTATCAAGCTCCACAATATCATGAAATATGGATAAATTCTGATTCTTACCCTAAAAGAAATACTTTTACAAATACTATAGCAAATGGAGATGGTTATCCTTATGGAACATATAAAGTTGGTGTAAATATTTTAAATTACATTAAAGGATTCAAAACACCAAGCGACCCCAATAAATTAATCGTAGAATTGGTGGAAAGAATCTATGTTCGTCCATTAAGCCAAGCTTCTTTAAATTCACTTAAAACCTTACTAATTGGAACACAATCAGATAGTTATTGGACATTAATCTGGAATGATTATTTAGCCAATCCTACAAATACGACTAAAGCAGATTTAGTGAAAAACAAATTAATAGCATTACTTCAAAATATGATGAAATATGCTGAATACCAATTATCATAATTTCTAAGTAGTATAAATTGTGCCAATTATGAAAAGAAGAAATTTCTTAAAATCTATACCATATGCTGTTCTGCCTTCAGTTCTTGGAGGTTATTCTATTCAAGCATTCGGATCAAACCCATTATTAGATGCACTCTCTGCTGCTTATACAGAAACGGATAAAGTGTTGGTTCTTATTCAGTTATCTGGTGGAAATGATGGATTGAACATGGTGCTACCACTCGATCAATACTCTGGAATGTCAGTTGTAAGAGGTAATATATTAGTTCCAGATACTAAAGCATTAGTGCTTCCAGACAACCCCAATACAGGGTTGCATCCTGCAATGACGGGTTTGTTTGATTTGTATAAAGATGGAAAAGTTAATGTTATTCAAGGTGTTAGCTATCCAACACCAAATTTTTCACATTTTAGGGCAACAGATATTTGGATGACAGCTTCAGATTCCAATCAAGAATTAAATACTGGTTGGGCTGGAAGGTATTTAATGAACGAATATCCGAATTTCCCTGTTGGATTTCCTAACTCTACTATGCCAGACCCCTTAGCAATACAAATCAATGGTTCAGTTTCGAGTGTTTTCCAAGGAGTTTCAAACTCTATGGGGATGGCTATTTCAAGTACTACTTCTACATATACATCATTAACAGGTCTTAATGATCCAATAACGAATGATTATTATGGTAAAGAAATTGCACATACTAGGACTGTAATGAATCAAACACAAAATTTCTATGCTGCAATAAAAGCAGCATCTGACAAGGTAACTGTACAAGGTAATTACCCAGCTGCACCATATAATGCATTAGGCAATCAATTGAAGATGGTTGCAAGATTAATTGCTGGTGGGTTGAAAACAAGAATTTACATGGTTTCTATGGGTGGATTTGATACACATTCAATACAAGTAAACGCTACGGATAAAACCTTAGGTGCTCATGCAAACTTATTGAATACCTTATCTCAAGGTATTAAAGCATTTATGGATGATTGTAAAGGTTTGAAAATTGATGATAGAATAATTGGGATGACCTTTTCAGAATTCGGTAGAAGAATAAAATCAAATGCTTCAGATGGAACAGATCATGGTTCTGCTGCTCCAGTTATTATGTTTGGGAACGGTATTAAGGGAGGAGTAACTGGATCAAATCCAGTAATAAAAGATACTATGACAGCAAATGATAATGTACCGATGCAATATGATTTCAGATCAATTTATTCAACAATTATGGAAGATTGGTTCTGTTTGCCAACGAATGAAGTTGATGGAGTACTACTCAAAAATTTCCAAAGATTACCATTGATTAATAATATTTGTACTAGAAATGAAACTGTGGCAGAGGCGAACAAAAAAGCAGGGTTAGAAATTATTTCTTGTTATCCAAATCCATTTACCGACAAAACTACTATTAAATACACGACATTTGGTGGTTACACCCAATTGCAAGTATTTAACAACCAAGGTGTTTTAATAAAAACTTTAATAAGTGAGAATGCCGAAGTTGAAGGAACTTTCGAAATCCAATGTGATTTGGAAGGTATGCCTCCCGGAATATATTATGTTCGATTAGAAAATAATGAATTGCAACAAGTGAAAATAATGTCTAAAGTTCAATAAATTAAGAATCTTACAATAAATTGGAAATGAGCTATCTGTATTAAGGTAGCTTTTTCTTTTTTATAGTCTCTATTTCTGGATTTTCGTTATAACTCCAATAAAAGCAGGGTTTGAAACTTAATATCACATTTGAATTGTATATCCCTGATTGGTAAAGCGTAGTCTGTTGAGTTTCAAACAATCTATTTGGAATTTTGTCATAATTTTTTCCTTCTAAAATCAAATCAATAAATTTCAATGAAGTTGCAGCAGTTGAAAATAAAGAAATCAAAGATTTTGTTAAAAAAATATCCGAATTTTCTCTAAAAGCTAGTGGTAAAAGCTCACTTTCAAATTCATCCTGATAATACTTTGTGTTGCAGGCATTGAAAAACCAAAATCTAGATTGCTTTTTAAAATTAGATTCAGTTAATTGCTCTATATCATTATTTGCAGTTTTTACAATCGTATAGGATTTGTCTCCAGGTAACTTTAATTTTTCGGATAAATGCAAATTTGACTTATCACCAATTACGAAATTTCCATCTGTTTCATTGATATCATCAAAATCGGGTCCGAGCCCTCTCCTACCATGCCCTTGATATATTACAATTTCATCGTTATAAAAACTCTTGATTAATTCATTTTTTGACTGTTTGCTTGGTGTAATTAATTCTATTTTAATCTTAATTAATCTAGATGTGTCATTATTATATTTCGTGATATAATTGATCCATCTTTCTTTTTCGAAATAAAGTATTGTCGAATCTACATTATATCGGGTAACATATTGATTATTTATAAAATATGATTTAAAATAATTGATATTAATATTATGCAAATAATCTAAAGAACCATCTTTTAGCCTTTGTTTTTCTTCAATAAATCCTTGTGCAATAGTAATATTTACTATCCCATCTTCAATAATATTCAGAAATTTTCTATTTGAAATTTGACAAAATATTGGATTAATAATTTTAAAGATTAAGAAATATAAAAATATTTTTTTTGACATTCAATTTAATTTAAGACTTTTCAAGGTCAAAAATATTAAAACAAATTAAACTATTTAAAACATATTTTTCTTAAAGTTGTATCTTTATCGCATTATTTCAATACTTATGAATCGAATTCGCATTTCTTTTCTTCTTTTAACGCAATTAATGTTGCTATCTTTTGTTGATGGACAAAATTATCGCTGGCAACAAGCCGTAAATTACAAAATCAATTTTGATTTGAACAATGAGAATCATCAATTCTCTGGAAATGAAGAACTTGTATATACCAATAATTCACCTGATACGTTGAAAAAATTGTTCTTTCATTTATATTTTAATGCATTTCAACCTTTTAGTGAAATGGATGTGAGAAGTAGATGGATTGCAGATCCTGATGGCAGAGTGAAAGATAGAATATCAAAGCTAAAACCGGATGAAATTGGAATTCAAACTGTAAAATCAGTAAAAGTAAATGGGAAAAAACAAGAGTTCATTACTGAAGGTACTATTTTGGAAGTGAATCTTAATCAACCTATTTTACCGAACAAAATTACCAAAATAAACTTAGATTTTTTAGGGCAAGTTCCAGTTCAAATTAGAAGATCTGGAAGAAATAATACCGAAGGAATTGACTATTCAATGGCACAATGGTACCCAAAACTTTGCGAATATGACGAACAAGGTTGGCATTCTAATCCTTATGTTGCAAGAGAATTTTATGGGGTTTGGGGCAATTTCGATGTTTCGATTAAGATTGATAAAAAATACATAATAGCTGCAACTGGATATTTGCAAAATACTAAAGAAGTAGGCTTTGACGAGCCCAATCGATTAGAGAAGTTAAAAAAAGACAAAATTGAATGGGTTTTTAAGGCAGAAAATGTTCATGATTTCACTTGGGCTGCTGATCCAGAATATACTCATACTGTTAGAAAAACCAATTTTGGAACGAATCTTCATTGTTTCTTCAAGAAAACAGATACGAATAAAGATGCTTGGAATAAACTACCAGAAATTATGGAGGAAGCAATGAGCTATGCTAATCAGAAATTTGGAAAATACCCTTATAATGATTATTCATTCGTTCAAGCAGGCGACGGTGGAATGGAATATATGATGTTGACTTTCATCACTGGGGAAAGACCTTTGAGTAGTTTAGTTGGCGTTGCAGCACATGAAATGATGCATAGTTGGTATCAAGGTCAGCTTGCATCCAATGAAAGCTTATATCCTTGGATGGATGAAGGATTTACAGATTATACTGAAACGAGTATAATGGAACACCTAAAATCTAAAAAATTGATTGAAGGAGAAGTTGAAAAATACCCTTATGATGGCTCTATTTCTACATACATTAAATTGGCAAAAAGTGGGAAAGAAGAACCCATGAGTACTCATGCCGATCATTATCAAACCAACTTCGCTTATTCTATTGCATCCTACGTAAAAGGTGCATTGTTTTTACATCAACTCAGTTATATTATTGGAAATCAGCCATTTAATAACGGATTGATTCGTTATTTCAATGAATGGAAAGGTAGGCATCCTAATCCAAATGATGTAATCAGAGTTTTTGAAAAAGAATCAAATCTCGAATTGGATTGGTATAAAGAATATTGGGTAAATACCACAAATTCAATTGATTATTATTTGAAAAATGTGCAATATCATGAAAGGAAAGAAGCAAAAATTCAAATTGAAAGATTGGGCAAAATGCCGATGCCTATTGACGTTCAGATAACTTTACAAGATAGTACTAGAATACTTTATCATATACCAATTGATTTGATGAGAGGAACAAAACATTTTGATAAGAACGTCAAATATGAAGTTGCAAAAGATTGGCAATGGACAGATACAAAATATGATTTGATCATTCCTTACCGATTCAAACAAATCGCAAAAGTTGAAATTGACCCACAACATGGAATGGCAGACATCAACAGAGAGAATAATGTATTAAATATTATCATTGATACTAACGATAATGATGACTAAAACGATGGAAATTAAAGAAGATAGATATAGTAAAAGAGGCGTTTCTTCTGATAAAAAAGAAGTTCATCAAGCTATTAAGAACATTGACAAAGGATTGTATCCCAATGCTTTTTGCAAAATTTTACCCGATGTGGTTGCCAACCAAGATGAGTATTGCAACATCATGCATGCAGATACTGCGGGGACAAAAACTAGCATTGCATATTTATATTGGAAAGAAACTGGAGACCTTTCTGTATGGGAAGGGGTAGTTCAAGATTCAATAGTTATGAATTTGGACGATATGGCTTGTGTTGGGTGTACAAATGATATTTTACTATCATCAACAGTTGGAAGAAATAAATTTTACATATCTGGTGAAGTTATAAATTCGATTATCAATGCAAGTGAAAAACTTAAAAAGCATTTATCCAACTTCGGAATTAATTTACATTTGACAGGTGGTGAAACAGCCGATGTGAACGATATTGTTAGAACTATTGATATTGGATTTACAGCATTTGCAAGATTGAATAAAAAACAAGTGATTGAAAATAATATTCAACCTGGAAATGTCATCGTTGGCTTGGCGAGCTATGGAAAAGCAACTTATGAAACTGAATATAATAGCGGTATTGGAAGTAATGGGTTGACCTCTGCAAAGCACGATATTTTAAATAAAATATATGCACAGAAATATCCTGAGTCTTATGATCAGGCAAATTTACAAAGTGATATTGCATTCACAGGCTCTAAATTTCTAACAGATACACTGTCAGTTGATAATCAAAAAATTACAATTGGTAAACTCATGTTGTCGCCTACAAGAACATTTCTTCCTGTGATGAAAAAAGTATTAGAATTAGATCATTCTAAAATTAATGGAATCATACATTGTACTGGTGGTGGGCAAACAAAAGTATTAAAATTTACTAATAATGTACACATTATAAAAAATAACTTGTTTGAAACCCCTCCTATTTTCCAACTTATTCAATCTGAATCGAATGCTTCTTGGGAAGAAATGTATAGAGTGTTTAATATGGGAAACAGAATGGAGTTTTATGTCGATGAATCTATTGCAGATCATATTATTCAGATTGCAAACCAATTTGATATTGAGGCTAGAATTATTGGAAAAGTGGAGCAATCACAAAAAAATGAATTGACAATTAGATCAAATGAAGGTACATTTTATTATCAAAACTAGAGTATGATTGGCGTAATCACAGCAACAAATAGACCAAATTCTATTTCACAAATATTTTCAGACACTTACTATAACAAATTGATTTCTAAAAACATAGATGTACTTCAGTTTAATTTAACAAGTCTTCCTTATGACATGTTTCATCCAGAGATGTATTCTGGACATGGTATGAGTGATAGTTTGAAAGAGATTCAAGAAAAATATATTTTTCCTGTTCAGAAATTTGTGATCGTTGTACCAGAATATAATGGCACATTTCCTGGAGTATTCAAATTATTCATCGACTCTATTTCAGTTAGAGAAAACAAACGAAATTTCTTTGGAAAAAAAGTTATATTGGTAGGTGTTTCAGATGGTAGAGCTGGAAATTTAAGAGGATTGGATCAAATCTCGAATTTCATGAACTATATGGGAGCGAACATAATGCCCAATAGATTGCCATTCTCAAAAATAAATAATTTGATAAATAATAATCAAATTGTAGATCTTGAAACATTACATACGATTGACAACCATATTAATGAAATAATTAACTATTAATAATAATAACCATGAGTGCAAAAAAAATAGTAGCAGGAAACTGGAAAATGAATAAAACGCTATCTGATGGATTAGTTTTAATTGAAAATGTATTAAAAGGTAATTTACCAGACGATGTTTTAGTAATTTTTGGAACACCTTACATCCATCTTAATGATGCCATAAAATTAGTTAAACATAGAAAAAATGTGGCTATAGCTGCTCAGAATTGTCATCAAGAAGATAAAGGTGCTTTTACAGGAGAAATTTCTATTGAAATGCTAAAATCAATTGATATTCAATATGTTATTGTAGGACACTCAGAAAGACGACAGTATTTTGGTGATACAGATGAGATAGTCGAAATAAAAGTAAAAAAATGTTTGGATCATCAAGTTGTTCCAATATATTGCTGTGGAGAAGCATTAGAAATTAGAGAATCTGGCAAACATATAGAATATGTTATTAATCAGATAAACAATAGTTTAGGTAATTTATCCAAAGAAGAAATTGCAAAAGTAATCGTAGCTTATGAACCTGTTTGGGCAATTGGTACTGGTAAAACAGCAAGTCCAGAAGAAGCTCAAGAAATGCATGCTGCAATCAGAAATTACTTTACTAAACAATTTGGTGTAGAGGTCGCAAACAATATTTCGATATTATATGGGGGAAGTTGTAATGCAAAAAATGCTCAAACACTTTTCTCCAAAAAAGATGTAGATGGTGGATTAATTGGTGGTGCTTCATTAATAGCAGATGATTTTCTATCTATTATAAATTCGTATTAAATATAAAATACCATTATTTTTGTATATACATTTAAATATATCCAATTTTTGTTTTTAATTCATTCCATTTATGAGAAATATTCTTTTGCTCTTTTTTATCATAATTTACTCAAATTTATTTGGACAACAACCCAATTTAGATTTTGCCAAAAATTACATCAACAAAGAACTTCAACAATTTAATCTTGTTGAATCTGATGTTCAAAATATTAGAGTTAGTGATGCTTATTATGACAAGCTGTTGGGCGTTGATCATATTTATTTGCAACAGCAATTGAATGGAATTGATATCGAAAATGCAATAATCAATCTACATCTGAAAGATAATAAAGTGTATTATTCTGGCAATAGATTTGTTAATAATATCAATGCAAAATCTTCAGTTGCTATTGCTTCTATTTCAGCTAATTCTGCTGTTGCATTTTGTGTATCTGATTTGGGAGTTTTCACCAGAAACAATTTAGAATTAGTAGAAAAAGCTGATTATCAAGAATATATATTTGACAAAGCAGATGTTGCAGCACAAAACATTCATGCCAAGCTTCAATATATTCTAATTGATGAAAAATTGAGATTAGTTTGGAAAGTGCTAATTGAACCAATCGGACAATCAGATCATTGGAAATATTATATTGATGCCAATACTGGCGAAAAAATTGAAAAATCATCCATTACGATTCATTGTAGTTTTGGAGTGCCGAATATTGATGGATGTGATAATATACCAAAAAATCAATTTAGTGAAAAATTATCAGAGCTATTGCCTCCAAATGGCGATGGGGCGAAATATGAAGTCTTCAAATTCCCATTAGAAGCTCCAACTTTCGGTAAAAGAAGTATAATTTCTGACCCAGCAGACCCTATTGCTTCTCCGTATGGCTGGCATGACACTTCAGGAGTAGCTGGTGCAGAGTTTACTATTACAAGAGGTAATAATGCACATGCTTACCTAGATACTGATGGCAACAATAAAACTGATGGAAATGAACCAAATGGCGGAAATTCTTTAAATTTTTTATTTCCTTATACAGATTCTGCCGAACCAGATAGCATCAATAAAGCTGCTGTGATTAATTTATTTTATGTAAGTAATTTTATGCATGACTTTACCTATAATAATGGATTTGATGAAGTTGCTGGAAACTTCCAACAAAATAATTATGGAAAAGGTGGAAAGGGTAATGATTATGTTTTGTCTGAAGCTCAAGACAATTCAAAAACAGCTTCTCCGAGTTTGAATAATGCTAACTTTAGCACTTTAGCTGATGGTCAACAAAGTAGAATGCAAATGTTTTTGTGGAACTCTACATCATCAAAAATATTTAAAATTAATGCTCCAAAAGGTATTGATGGATATTACGAATCGAGCCCTGCAACATGGGGAAAACAAATTGATAATATCCCTATAAATTTAGATTTGGCAATAGCTTATGATAATACAAATACTTTGTGTTGCGGAGATATAGTTGCCGATGTTAAAGAGAAATTAGCTTTAGTAGATAGAGGTACTTGTACTTTTGGAGAAAAAGCTTTTAATGCTGAAAAAGCAGGAGCCAAAGCAGTTTGTATATGTAATTTCGAAGAGGCACTTGTTCAAATGGCACCAGGGGCAGTTGGAAATTCTGTTACGATACCTGTTTTTATGATGAAAAAATCTGCTTGCGATAGAATAAAAGAACAATTATTAGCTGCAAAAACCGTTTCTGGCACGTTGGTGTTACCACCTGATTTAACTGGTCCAAAAAACTTGGATGGCGATTTTGATAATGGTATCATTGCACATGAATATGCACATGGCATCTCCAATCGTTTAACAGGTGGACCATCTAATGTTGGATGTTTGGATAATGCCGAGCAAATGGGAGAAGGTTGGAGTGACTTTTTCAGCCTTGTGACTACTGCTAAAGCAGGTCAAAAAGGAACAGATGCTAAAACAGTTGGCACTTTTGCACTCAGACAAGATACTAATGGAACAGGTATTAGAGCTTATCCTTATTCTACGGATATGAAAATCAATCCTAATGTATATGATGACATTATTGGTGCTGAAATACATCGATTGGGCGAAATTTGGACATCTTGTACTTGGGATTTATATTGGGAACTTGTCAATCTTTATGGATTCGATGAGGATATTATTTATGGTAATGGAGGAAATAATAAAGCAATAAAATTAGTAATTGCTGGTATGAAGTTGCAGCCTTGTTCTCCTGGCTTTGTAGATGGAAGAAATGCTATAATTGCTGCTGATAAATTATTATACAATGGAATACACGAATGTCTGATCTGGAAAGTATTTGCAAGAAGGGGTTTAGGTTTTTATTCTAGTCAAGGATCTTCAAACTCAACAGTGGATGGAGTTTCTAATTTTGAAACAAAACCTGCTTGTATTAAGGAAATTAAAGTAATAAAAACTGCTACTCCTTTAGTAGATGCAAACCAAGAAATCACTTATACTTTGCAGATTACCAATGATAAAGACCAACCAGTTAGTAATGTACAAATTAATGATAATATTCCATCAGGTACTACTTATGTAAGTGGATTCGGAACAACTCCATCAAATGTATCAAGCAATACTATCTCTTTCAAAATTGACCAATTAAGTACAAATGAATCAAAGACAATAACTTATAAATTAATGACAAATAGTAACAAATCATTAAGAACATTTTTTGATGATATGGAGCAAGGACAAGATAATTGGG
>ENA-UOYA01003414-UOYA01003414.1-activated-sludge-metagenome-genome-assembly--contig:-NODE-3414-length-14230-cov-7.400071_pt1 | contig 14230 bp, 13 predicted proteins | sample MGYA00238163_ERZ764804 | MGnify/ENA primary metagenome ERZ764804 (study PRJEB28919, sample SAMN05720223) | activated sludge metagenome | isolation source: Anaerobic digester | place: Hong Kong...
GCATGCTATATCGAATGTCAAAAGGGAAGCTTATTTTTGCTGTTATTGGTGAAGTTATCGGAACAGGCATCATCGGTGCGGTTGTTTCTTACCCTGTAATGACCTTCATATGGGGAAGAGAAGGACTGTCATGGCTGTTCTATGTTCCGCCTTTTATATCGGCAACACTCATTGGCGGCAGCATTGCATATGTTTTTCTCAAACAGTTAAGCAGGACAAAAATGCTTGTAAAAATGCAGAAGGCTCTTGGCTCTGCTGCATATGAAACAAATGACAGCGTTTTTGCTGATTCGTTGGGAATAGCCGCACTGGGAGTTATAGGCTATCTTGCAATACTTATCATTGTAAAGCTTATACTCGATATATCGAGTGGCTGGGCTTTATATCTTCCGTACATACCTCTTGCAGGGTTAATGATTATAGCCGTTGTGTACTTTTTTGTCAAGCAAAATAAAATAAGCAAGGATTAATTTATGAACGATATTATAAATAGAATATGTTCAATAGTGGAGCAGGTAAAAAAATCTGCTCCACTCATACACTGTATAACAAACCCTATTTCAATAAATGACTGTGCAAATGCTGTTCTGTCTGTAGGCGGTAAGCCCATAATGGCACAACACCCAAATGAGGTGAGTGAGATAACGGCTGTTTCAAATGCCTTTGCTGCAAATCTTGGAAATATTACAGATACAAGACTTAAATCAATTATGCTGTCTGGTATGACTGCAAAGAAACACAATATTCCGCAGATAATTGACATCGTCGGCGTATGTTGCAGTAAGCTGCGGCTTGAATATGCACAGGATTATATTTCAAAGGTTCACCCTGATATTATCAAGGGGAATATTTCTGAAATAATGGCACTTTCAGGTGAAAAATATACCGCCAATAGTATTGACGCAGCTAAAAGTGATATTTGTCTTGAAAATAATATTGCCACAGTAAAAAAGCTATCACTAAAAGCTGGTGCTGTAATTCTTGCAAGCGGAAAAACTGATATAATTTCAGATGGAACAGAAACATCTCTGATTTATAACGGATGTGATATGCTTCCTCTTATAACAGGAACAGGCTGTATGCTGAATGCTCTTACTGGGGCATATCTTTCAAGCGGCGATATACTTGGCTCGGCACTTGCAGGAGCAGCTGCTTTAGGCATTGCAGGAGAAATGTCTGCAAATGCTCACGGAACAGGCAGCTTTAAAGTTGCATTGATGGATAATCTTTATAATATTGACAGCAGCGTTATAAGAGAAAAAATAAAAATAAGCAGGGTGTGAATATATGCTTCTTGATACAACATTATATCTGGTAACAGACAGCTCATATCACGAAGAATGCAGGTTCCTTGAAATTATTGATGAAGCCTGCAATGGCGGAGTTACTCTTTTGCAGCTGCGAGAAAAAAATATAACCGGCAGAGAATTTTTAAATCTCGCCTTTAAAGTTAAAAATATTGCTGACAAGCATAATGTTCCTCTTATTATTGACGACAGAATTGATATTGCGTTAGCCTGTAACGCTGCAGGAGTTCATGTCGGACAAAGCGATATTCCTGTTTCATATGCAAGGAAAATGCTTGGTGCAAATAAAATTGTTGGAGTTACTGCTAAAACCGTTTCACAGGCAGTTGAAGCTTATGAGCAAGGTGCGGATTATCTCGGAACAGGAGCAATTTTCCCTACAACAACAAAGGTTGTTACAGTTATTACTGATGTTGGAACGCTTAACGATATATGCAAGGCTGTTCCTATTCCCGTTGTTGCTATCGGTGGGCTTAATTATGACAACATGGATATACTTAAAAACAACCCTATTTCTGGAGTCGCAGTAGTTACTGCCATAATGAAAGCTGATAACCCGAAATATGCCGCTAAAAAAATAAAAGAAAAATATTTAAGCTTTAAGGGAAATCAAAAATGAAAAAGGTTTTGACTATTGCAGGTTCTGATTGCAGTGGGGGAGCAGGCATACAGGCAGATATAAAAACAATGACTGTTCATAAGGTTTATGCTATGAGCGTTATTACAGCTCTCACTGCACAAAACACTATCGGTATTACAGGAGTATTTGATGTGCCTGCTGATTTTATAGCTAAACAGCTTGACGCAGTTTTTACAGACATTATGCCTGATGCTGTAAAAATAGGAATGGTTTCAAATGCTGAAAATATTATCTGTATTGCTGACAGTCTGAAAAAATATAATGCACAAAATGTTATTATAGATCCTGTTATGATATCAACTAGCGGAAGAAAGCTTTTAAATGATAATGCTATTAATTTGCTGAAGAAAAACCTGCTTCCTCTTGCTTGCCTTATTACACCAAATATTCCCGAAGCGGAGATTCTCAGCGGTATTGAGATACATAATAAAAATGATATGGAAAAAGCAGCAGAAATGCTATATAGCTTTATTGGCTGCAATGTTCTTATAAAAGGCGGTCACAGTATTGGCAATGCTGATGATCTTCTGTATACAGGCAAATTAGTTTGGTTTAATGGAAACAGAATAAAAAACAATAATACTCATGGAACTGGCTGTACGCTTTCTTCGGCGATTGCATCAAATATAGCAAACGGCTTGGATTTAATTCAAAGCGTTAAAAAAGCAAAAGAATATATATCCGGTGCAATTAACAGCAAAATGGATATAGGAGTAGGAATAGGACCATTAAATCATTATTATGATTAATAATAACAAAATTAAAGAACATATATACGTCTGAAGAAGCGAATATGTATATTTTAAACTTTATCATTTAAACGCATATGATTAAAAAAATATTTTAAAAAAATAAAAAAAGTGCTTGACAAATCAATATCATCATGCTATAATAATTAAGCTGATTGATTGCGAGTGTGCTGGAATTGGCAGACAGGCACGTTTGAGGGGCGTGTGTCTTTGACGTATGGGTTCAAGTCCCATTACTCGCACCATATTATTTGAACCGTAAGGAATGCTGATGTGTTTCTTGCGGTTTTTTATATTATTACATTTATCAGGATTGTAACAGCTTTATTAAGGGCGGAATTTGATTAAAGGTGATTTATTATGAATAACTACTATATAAAATATCTTGAGAATTTGTTTAACATAAACCTTACCGAAAAAGAATGTGGAATAATAAACTTTTCTTCAAAAATAATAGAGTATAAAAAAGGCTTTATTCCTATAATACAGGGAGATGTTCTTACTAATGCTTATGTTATTGTAAAGGGTTTGGTAAGAGGATTTTATATTGATGAAAATGGAAACGAAGTAACAAAATGCTTTAGTTGTGAAAAAGGTTTTTTTTCATGTGAGGGATTGATTTCTTCAAAGACTGCCTCTTTTAGTATTGAATGCCTTGAAGATGTTTTGTGCATTTCGATACCATATGAAACGATAAAAATTTTAAAGGAAAGTAATTCAAAAATAAGCGGGGCTTTTCACAATATTATTTTAAAAGAATTTGCTATTCTTGAAAAAAGGTCGAAGGATATACTGCTTGAAAATGCGGCTGTACGATATCAACAATTTATATCTGATTATTATGAATTGTCAAAGCGCCTAAAGCAAAAGTACATTGCTTCATATCTTGGTATCAGTCCTGTTACATTAAGCAGATTAAAAAAACCTAAAAAATAAATATATGTTAATGAAAAATAATACTCCTCCGTATAAAATCATACTAAAATATTTTATATGGAGGAACATTTTATGCAGACAGTACTTATCACAGGCGCTTCATCAGGTATTGGAAAAGCCTTTGCCTACGAATATGCAAAAAGAGGATACAATTTGATTATTACATCAAGGCGTGAAGAACTGCTTGACAGCATTGCAGAAGAGCTGACTGACAAATATAAAATTGAATGTATAGTAATTCCACAGGATTTAAGTGAAGCACATTCTGCTGAAAAGCTGGTGTCCGAAATTAATTCAAGAAATCTGATGGTTGACATTCTTGTTAATAATGCCGGATTTGCTACAAAAGGGCTGTTTTCGTCAGTGGATTACGATAAACAGCACAGGGAAATAAATCTGAATGTTTTATCGCTGACAGAGCTTACATATCTGCTTATCGGGGAAATGGCGGAGCGAAATAGCGGAACAGTAATTAACATTGCTTCTGTTTCGGGTTTTAATCCTATACCATATAATGCTGTATATTCTGCAACAAAAGCATATGTGCTGTCATTTTCACAAAGCATTAATTATGAATACAAGGACAGGGGAGTATATGTGCTTGCTGTTTGTCCTCAGGCAACGAACACACATTTCTTTGATAGCTTTAATAAAATGAAGGGCAAAATGAGAGAACCTGAAGATGTTGTTAATTCCACATTTAAAGCAATAAGAAAGAAAAAAAGTATTTGTACAGATGGCAGACTGAGTGTTATGCAGTCCTTGATGCCTCATTTTTTATCAAGAAAGATGTGTGTAAGTATTTTAGGGCGTATTGGGAAGTCAATATGGGGTAAAACAGTTTGATTAAAATACTATATTATTGCATAATGGATAGAGATATAACGTAATTTTTCATGTGTCTATTTGTCCCTTTTTTACAAAAAAATAATTAGAAATTTCACTTTTCAAAATGGGAACAACTAGCAGAAAGGACTATTAAAGAATGAAAAAGACTAATGAGAACAAACATAGACTTAACGTAATAGGAATGACAGTGCTTATCATACTGTTTGCGTTATCGTTATACATTGTAGAATGGAGCAGTATTGGCAGCATGGCAGTTGGCCTGTATAATAACGGATACGGAACTTTTGATATGAAATCGTATTCTCCTGATATTGTGAGAAAAGTATTAAGTGAAATGGAGCCTATGGGCTTTGACGTTTACAGAAAATACTTTGCTGCGGATTTCTTCTTTGTTCTGACTTTTGGAACACTGCAGACTGTATTGTTAAGCATGGCTTATAGATGGGTTAAAAATAAAAAAATATTATATGCTTTATGTACTGTTCCAGTTCTGCGTGGAGCTTTTGACACAGTTGAAAATATACTGCTGCTTAATGCACTTAATCAGTTCCCTGAAATAAATGAAAGAGCAGTTAATATTTCAGCGGCTTCTACGGAGCTGAAATTATTAATGATAAAAATTTGGGCAGTTATATTTATTATAGGAATTGTCTGGGGGGTAATAATAAGGCATAAGAAATAATTTTACACGTTTAAAAATGTTATAGTTATTGGATAGTGATGGTATATAACGTTAAGCAGACATAAACATTTAAAATATTACTGTGCATTATTTATAAACTTTTAATTAAAATGTGTCTAATTGCACAAAATTTTAAGTATTTTGTTTACTTATTTATATAAAATGATTACATCGTTAAAATAAAGTGGTAACATAACTATGTTAAAAAACTTCTTGCAAGAGTTGTTGCGTAACACATTTAATGTTAATCTAAAATTTTGAGGAGGATAAGTATGAAAAAAATTTTCTCGATTTTTCTTGCACTAACCTTTGCTTTGACTATGGCAGGATGTTCATCAGGTAATGCCGGAAAAAGTGATACTGGAACAAGCAGCACTGAAGCAGGCACTGAAGCAACAACTGAAGCAACAAAACCTGCAAATGGCGGAAAGATAGGTATTGCAATGCCTACAAAATCACTTGAGCGTTGGAACCGCGATGGTTCGTACCTTGAGCAGCAGTTTAAGAACAAGGGCTATGAAGTAAGCCTTGTTTACTCAGACAATGATGTAACACAGCAGGTAAATGATATTGAAAACCTTATTGCCGATAATGTTAACATCCTTGTAATTGCTGCTATTGACGGTGAATCACTTTCAACCGTCCTTGATGATGCTGACAAAAAGGGAATTCCTGTAATTTCTTATGACCGTTTAATTATGAATACCAGCGCTGTTGATTACTATGTATCTTTTGATAACTATACAGTAGGTAAATTACAGGGTCAGTATGTAATTGATACACTTGGTCTTGATCTTTCTGACACCTCCAAGAAATATAACATTGAATTTACAGCAGGCGACCCTGCCGACAATAATGCAGGCTTTTTCTTCAACGGTGCATATGATACATTAAAGCCTTACCTTGATGCAGGAATACTCAATGTAGTTTCAGGTCAAACTAAGTTTGAACAGGTTGCAACTGCTTCATGGGATACAACAAATGCCATGAACCGTATGCAGAATATTCTTGCTTCCAATTATTCAGATGGTACACAGCTTGATATTGCTCTTTGCTCAAATGACTCAACTGCACTCGGTGTTACACAGGCTATCGAATCTGACTATGCCGGCAAAAATAAGGTTATCATAACCGGACAGGACGGCGACGAGGCTAACCTTGCAAACATTGTTGACGGCAAGCAGTCCATGACAGTATATAAGGCAGTTGCAAACGAAGCAGTTGTTACATTTGACATTGCAGTTGCAATTTTAAATGGAGAAAAGCCTGATGCAAACTTTATTTCATCAGCAAACTGGAGTTTTGATTGTGCATACGACAATCAGTCTTACAACAATAATAAAGGCGTAGTTCCATCATATCTGCTTGTACCTACAGTAGTAACTAAGGATAATATCGATAAGGAACTTGTTCAGACAGGCTACTATAAAATGGGCGATGATGGATATCCTCATCCGGTAAGCTAAAAAACAATAACGGATTTGCGGCCTGAATATAAAGTTTAAAATGTATGACAGGCAGGGCTACGGTCTTGCCTGTTTTTATATTTATTCAGTTAGTCAGCTTTGCAATAATATATGGAGTTAGGGGGCATAGCCTTGTCAGACAACATCTTGGTAATGAAGGAAATTACAAAGCTTTATCCGGGCGTTAAAGCATTGAACAATGTTAATTTGACCGTAGAACGCGGTAAGATACATGCTCTTGTCGGTGAAAATGGCGCAGGAAAATCAACGCTGATGAATGTTCTCAGCGGCACCATTCCCCATGGTGAATATGAGGGAACCATTCTTTATAATGATAAGGAATGTACGTTTAAGAGTGTGCGTGACAGTGAGAAACTTGGAATAGTTATTATACATCAGGAACTTGCACTGATTCCGGAGCTTTCTATCTGTGAGAATATGTTTCTTGGAAATGAACGTAAGGGCAAATTCGGCATAGACTGGGACGAAACCTATAGTCAGGCGGAAAAGCATCTTAAGAGGGTTGGATTGAAAGAAAGTCCGTTGGTTCAGATTAAGGATATCGGAACAGGTAAACAGCAGCTTGTTGAGATCGCAAAAGCACTTTCAAAGAATGTTAAACTGCTTATTCTGGACGAGCCGACTTCGTCTTTGAATGAAGCAGATTCAAAAATGCTGCTTGATATGCTTCTTGAGTTTAAAAAGCAGGGTATGACTTCTATTATTATCTCACATAAGCTTTCAGAGGTTGCCTACGTTGCAGATAAGATTACAGTTCTGCGTGACGGTTCAACTATCGAAACGATTGATAATTCTGGTCATAATATTGATGAGGACCGTATTATTCGCGGAATGGTTGGACGTGAACTTACTGACCGTTATCCAGTAAGAGAACGTAATGTAAGCTCTGAAATCGTAATGGAGGTTTTAAACTGGAGTGTATACCATCCTGTGTATACCGAAAAGTGCTTAGTAAACAATGTTTCCTTTAATGTTCATAAGGGTGAAATAGTTGGCTTTTCCGGGCTTCAGGGTGCTGGAAGAACAGAACTTGCAAGGTCGGTTTTTGGTAAAAGCTATGGCACATCAATTAGCGGCACCCTTAAGCTTTTCGGCAAAGAGGTAACTCTTAGAAATGAGCGTGAAGCAATTGAAGCCGGAATCGCTTACGTAACTGAGGACAGGAAGGACAACGGTCTTATTCTTTCCGATACTATTGCCCGCAATACAACAATGGCGAGATTGGAAAAAGTTTGCAGCCGTGGAATAGTTGATGTTGACAAGGAAAACATGGTTGCTGAGGATTACAAAAACAAGCTTAGAACAAAAACTCCGTCAGTACAGCAGAATGTAGGAAACCTTTCAGGCGGAAATCAGCAGAAGGTTTTGCTTTCAAAATGGATGTTTGCCGATCCTGATGTGCTAATTCTTGATGAACCAACTCGCGGAATTGATGTTGGTGCAAAATACGAAATATATTGTATCATGAATGATTTGGTTTCTCAGGGAAAGGCAGTAATAATGATTTCTTCTGAATTGCCCGAGCTTTTAGGTATGTGTGACCGTATTTATGTTATGAATGAAGGCAGCATGGTTACCGAAATGAGCGGTGCCGAAGCTACACAGGAAAAAATTATGGGTGCAATTCTTCGCTTCGGTAAAAATCAAAATATAAACAAGGGAGAGTGAGAATGAATGGAAAATGCCACAAAACTTTTGAATGTTAAAAAGCTTTTAAAAAAGTATTCAATGACAATTGCTTTAGCAGTTGTTTTCATAATGTTTGCAATTTTAACAAAAGGTAAAATCCTTCTGTCACAGAATATATCAAACCTGTTGCTCCAGAATGCTTATGTTCTGGTAATGGCTTGCGGTATGCTGCTTTGTATTCTTACAGGAGGTAACGTTGACCTTTCCGTAGGCTCAACACTCTGTCTTGTAGGTGCAATAGCCGCTCAATTTATGTCGGCCGGTCTTAATCCAATCCTGACGATATTGATATGTCTTGTAATTTCAATGCTTATCGGTATATGGCAGGGCTTCTGGATAGGATACGTTCATATTCCACCTTTTATTTGTACATTGGCAGGAATGTTTCTATTCCGAGGTCTTGGGCGTGTTATTCTGTCTTCCAAGACAGTCAATATTGCAGATAAGACCTTTCTTGGCATATTTACAAACTATATAAGTGTTCCAGGGCTTGATGATGGAAATATAAAATGGTCAGCTTTTGCTGTTGGAGTAGCAATAGCAGTATTTCTTATTGTTTATACTGCTGTCAGCCGTGCAAAGAAAAGCAAAAAAGGATACACCATGTCCTCTTCGCTTATTGCCTATGGAAAAATTGTTGCCATTGATGCATTGGTAGTTGCATATGCATGGAAGCTTGCAAACTATAAGGGCATTCCTGTAATGCTACTCTGGATTTTGCTGGTGGTATTGCTTTATGCATTTATTACTTCAAAAACTGCATTTGGCCGTTACTTCTATGCAGTTGGAGGCAATGAAAAAGCAACCAAGCTTTCGGGTATTGATACTAAAAAGGTTTATTTTGTTGCATATTGTTCAATGAGCATTCTTGCGGGCTTTTCAGGACTTCTTGTTGCAGCAAGAATAGGTTCTGTAAACGGTGATATGGGTATGTCCTATGAGATGGATGCGATAGGCTCATGCTTTATCGGTGGTGCATCAGCTTATGGAGGTTCAGGTACTGTTCCGGGAATTGTAATAGGTGCGTTGCTGCTTGGCGTTATAAATCAGGGTATGTCTATCTGCGGACTTGATAACAACTGGCAATACGTGGTTAAGGGCGCTGTTCTTCTTGTTGCTGTTATTTTTGACGTAGTATCAAATCATAAAACTGGAAAGGCGTAAAATGTGTCTTACGGAGGAAAAATAGATGTTTCAGATACCTTCTGAAAAAAAATATAACGAAAAGCTGAAAAGCAAAGCTTATACAAGATTGGCAATGAGAATAGCTGTTGCAGGTTATATCTTTTATTTGGCATGGGCAATAGCATCAGGTTCAGTCAATGGTAAAAGCACAATGCCTCTTTGGTGTGTGATTTTGTTTTGTGGTCTTTTCGTTATAGGTGCAGTTTTCTTTGCAGTTTATTCTGCAAGAAGCTTTTTTAAAGCACTGAGGGCAGCTGAAATTGGAAATGGCTCTGATACATCTGATAAAGAGGAGCAGTAGCGTGAAAAATAAATTTTTCACGCAGCTATTTGTTCCTTTTCTGCAAAAAAGTCGGCAGAAATTTTGCTTCGCAAAACCGGAACAAATAGCAAAAAGGAATGGGTATTAATATGGAACACGCTTTGATTACTGCTCGAATTGACGAAATTTATGCTGAGTATGTTGCTGCTGTAAAAAAAATCAGGTCTAAACGCAAGTTTACAGATGGTTTAATGGGCTTCGGGGCAAGGGAGGATAGCTTTCCTTGCCATAACGAATTTATTGATAAGCTTGAGGATGAGCTGAATAAAATAGCCAGTAGTACGCCGGCACAAACTGAGGTTGCTGATGTGCTGAGATATGTTTATGAAGCACCGCTTAATAACAAGGACTGTCAATCGGCTTACTGGATGATGATGGCAGCGCATTCTCTTACGGAATGTCTTTTTCACTTGATTTCTGATGAACAGGCATTAGAGCTTGCTAAGTGGTATGCAGAAGCATATCCTAAACGTGAGCGCTTGCCTGCACAGGATAAGGTTTTAAAGGCTTTGCAAAATCATAAGTAGGACGAACAGGCTCATTTTGTTAATAGTAGCACTAATTTATAGCAAGGAATGTTTTGAAGTAATTATAATTTTGAACCAAAAATAACATATAAAAAAGCTGCAGCTATTACTAAATAGCTGCAGCTTTTTTATTATACTAAAGTAAATTTTAGTTATGTAATTTTACACATAAATATTTATAGGGATAATATAAGTTGTTGTATAGTATTATTATTGACAAATAATATTTGTAGTAATATAATTAACAATGCAAACAGATAACCATGTTAATTATTAATTGGAGGTAAAAAATTGAAATTGGTTCAACACTTTAAGTTATATGAATGTATGCACAGATTTCAAAGACTGAATTTCAGGATTTCGGCACCTTGTATTTCTCATAGTGAATTTTTTATTTTAAAAACTCTTATGCTTATGAGTGGTGATGATAATGCGGGTGTAACCGTTTCCGATCTTGCACTTGAAATAGGTGTATCGTCTCCGGCTGTGTCAAGGCGGCTGAACTCTCTTGATCAGAAAGGATTGACCGAGAGGTTTATTGACACAAAAAACAGACGCAATACATTTGTGATTATTACTCCTAAAGGTGTTGAAGCAATTAAAAAACGGGAAGATGAACTGTTTGCATTTATGACAAAAGTCATAAATACCGTCGGGAAGGATGATTTCGAAAACACTGTACAGCTTTTAAGCAGATTAATTGATGTTATGGAAAAAATAGCTAATGAAATGGAGGCAAAAGAACCTAATGATAAAGATACTGAAATACCTTAAAAAATCATGGTTGTCTGTAATACTGATATTTGTTTTGCTGATTATTCAGGCATACTGTGATTTGTCACTTCCGCAGTATGTATCTGATATAGTCGATGTTGGCATTCAGCAGTCGAGTATTAAGAATGCAGTGCCTAAGGAAATAAGAGCGTCAGAAATGGACCGCTTATTTTTGTTTATGGCGGAAGATGAGAAGGCTTATGTTAGTCAGTGCTATACTTTAAATAATGATAAGTATGAAATAAATACCATTGACAAGGATACAAACGAAAAGCTTAACGATATTTTTACTCTTCCGACAGTAATGACATATGCTTTTGAAAATCCGGATAAGTTTCCGTCAAATGACAGCAGCAAGCATGAAATGCAGGAATTACCTGAAGGAATGACGCAGTTCGATGTTATGATGCAGATGGAGCCTGAACAGAAAGCACAAATGATTTCTGGTATGCGTGAACAGTTCAGCGGTCTTACAGAAAGCATTTTAAACCAGATGGCAGTTGCATATATTAAAGGCGAATATGAAGCACTTGGCTTGGATATTAACAGTATGCAGTTTAATTATCTGAAAAAAGAAGGCTTGATGATGATTCTTCTTGCAGTTGTTCTTACAACGGCAAGTATTATTGTTGGATTCCTTGCGGCACGTGCAGCGGCTCTTTTTGGTATGGATATAAGGGAATTGATTTTTAAAAAGGTTATATCCTTTACTAATTCCGAAATGGATAAATTTTCGACAGCATCGCTTATTACAAGAAGCACAAACGATATTCAGCAGATTCAGATGGTTATTGTTATGCTGCTTAGAATGGTGCTTTATGCTCCAATCCTCGGAATAGGCGGAGTAATCAAGGTTGCAAACACAAGAACTGGTATGAGTTGGATTATCGGTGTAGCAGTCGGTGTTGTGCTTATGGTTGTTGCTATTGTAATGAATATTGCAATGCCTAAATTTAAACAATTGCAGTCCCTTGTTGACAGGCTTAATCTTGTTGCAAGAGAAATACTTACAGGTCTCCCAGTAATAAGAGCGTTTAACAGGGAGGAGTATGAAGAAAAACGTTTTGAGGACGCAAATAAGCAGCTGCTTAAAACACAGCTTTTTACAAGCCGAACAGTAGCGCTAATGTTTCCATCAATGATATTTATTATGAATGCCGTAGTTGTATTGATTATATGGGCAGGAGCACATGGTATTGACAGCGGAAAGCTTCAGGTAGGAGATATGATGGCTTTCATGACATATACAATGCAAATAATCATGTCGTTCCTTATGCTTACAATGATATCGATTTTTCTTCCAAGAGCGGCGGTATCAGCAAATCGTATCAATGAAGTTCTGGCTTCCGAGCCGCTTATTACCGACAGTGAAAAGGCTGAAAAGCTAGAAAATGTTAAGGGAACAGTATGCTTTGACAATGTTAATTTCAGATATGACGGAGCAGACGAAGATGTTCTTCATAACATAAGCTTTACCGCAAGACCCGGGCAGACAACAGCAATCATAGGAAGCACAGGAAGCGGCAAGTCAACGCTTATTAATCTTATTCCGAGGTTTTTTGACGTTACCGAGGGAAGCATTACAATAGACGGTATTGACATAAGAAATGTAACACAGCACAGTCTTCGCGAGCAGATAGGATATGTTCCTCAAAAGGGAGTATTGTTCTCCGGAACGATAGCCTCAAACCTGCGTTTCGGAAGAGAAAGCGCTTCCGATGAAGAAATAGCCGAGGCTGCTTCAATTGCACAGGCTGATGATTTTATTAACGAGAAAACCGAAAAATACGAAAGTGCAATTTCACAGGGAGGCTCAAACGTTTCAGGAGGTCAGAAGCAGCGTTTGTCAATAGCAAGGGCAATCGCAAAAAATCCGAAAATATATATATTTGACGACAGCTTTTCGGCACTTGATTACAAAACCGATATTAAGCTGAGAAAAGCATTGTATGAAAAGGTTGCCGACAGTACTGTAATTATCGTTGCACAGAGAATAAGCACTGTTTTGAATGCTGATCAGATAATTGTTCTTGATGATGGTTCTATTGCGGGCATAGGAACTCATAAGGAATTGCTGAGGAGCTGTGAGGTTTATCAGCAGATAGCAAAATCTCAGCTTTCGGAAGAAGAACTTGCAAGGGATATCGATTCAGGAAAGGAGGCTGAATAATATGGCGGAGCATAACAGAAAAAGAGGCCCTATGGGAGGTCCGATGGGTGGAATAGGTGCTGTTGAAAAAGCTAAGGATTTTAAGGGTACAGTCAGAAAGCTTTTAAAGTATATTAATGTATATAAATGGTCGTTAATTCTGGTAGTGCTTTTCGCAGTACTCAGCACCACGTTTGACATTTTGGGTCCTAAGGTTTTAAGCAAAGCAACCACTGAAATTTTTAACGGTCTTGTTGCCAAGATTAAGGGTACAGGCGGAATTGATTTTGTTTTTATAGGCAAAATTGTTCTTATAATGATTTGCCTGTATTTTATCAGCGCAGTATTCGGATTTATTCAAGGCTGGCTTATGACGGGAATAGCTCAAAAGGTTTCATTCAGAATGAGAAAAGAGCTGTCTGCCAAGATAAACAGAATGCCTATGAAATATTTTGAAAGCAGAACACACGGCGAAGTGCTTTCAAGAATAACAAATGACGTTGATACTTTAGGCATGAGCTTTAATCAGGCAATTACACCAATGATTTATAATGTTGCTACAATAATAGGCGTACTGATAATGATGCTGTCAATCAGTCCGCTTATGACAATTATACCATTTGTGATTCTTCCGGTAGCGGGCTTGCTAATGGGTACTGTTATGAAAAAATCACAGAAATATTTTAAAAGCCAGCAGGAGTATCTTGGACATATTAACGGTCAGGTTGAAGAGGTTTACGGCGGACATATTGTAGTAAAAGCATTTAACCGTGAAGAGGAAATACTAAAGGAATTTGATAAAAATAACAAGGTGCTTTTCAAATCGGCTTGGATGTCGCAGTTTTTGTCCGGAATACTTCAGCCTATTATGGTTTTTATCGGAAATTTAGGATATGTTGCCGTTGCGGTTACAGGTGCATGGCTTGCTATCAAG
>ENA-UOYA01003415-UOYA01003415.1-activated-sludge-metagenome-genome-assembly--contig:-NODE-3415-length-14229-cov-7.397347_pt1 | contig 14229 bp, 9 predicted proteins | sample MGYA00238163_ERZ764804 | MGnify/ENA primary metagenome ERZ764804 (study PRJEB28919, sample SAMN05720223) | activated sludge metagenome | isolation source: Anaerobic digester | place: Hong Kong...
CTTCTCCATGTGCAGGACGGTGGCGTCCAGGACGGCTGATGAGTCGATAATCCCGATCTTGCTCAACTCGCCAGTCGCAAGCTCAATCATCTTGGCGTCAGGAAGGCGCCAGAGTTCGTCCTTCGTGTTACAGAAGTACTCCAGGCCCAGCCACACGCGGCTGGGGTCGGCGACCAGAAACGGGCTCCAGTTGTTGAAGACCTGTAGCCGGCCGAGCAGCACATCAGGCTCCTGGATGTAGATCCAATTATCCGCGACGAGTTTCTTGCCCTGCGGCGTCCAGTCGTGGATCTTCAATCCGCTGACCAGGAGGCCCACAGTGATGAAGTCGCGGTAGACGAGGCCGTCGGATACTTCCATCACACTGGCCGGCGGCGTCACGTCGAACATCCGCATCAGTTCCTGGACGGGCGCGGTTGAGAAGACGTAATCGGCTGCAAAGGTCTCAGTGGCCCCGGTCGCCTCGCAGACGGCTTCGATTGCCGTCACGCGGTTCCCATCAGTGAGGATCCGCGTCGCCTGACAGCGGGTGCGGATCGTTCCGCCGTTTTCCCTCACACGGTTGGCTACTGTCTCCCACATCTGCCCGGGTCCGTACTTCGGATAAAGGAAACGCTCGATCAGCGAGGTCTCGGTGTCTTTCTGGGCCACTCCACTCGTGCTTCCGGCTCGGCCGCCGACTTGTTTGAGCGCGTGGACGAGAGTGGCCCATACTGACAGTCCCTTGACCCGCTGCGCGCCCCACTCTGCGCTGATTGCGTGACACGGTACACCCCAGACCTTCTCCGTGTAAGACTTGAAGAACGTCAGGTAAAGCTCGCGGCCGAACCGGTTGATGAAGAAATCCTCCAACGTACGCTCCTGCTTGCGCGGGAACAGCGTGCTCTTCAGGTAGCTCAGGCCGATGCGCACAACTCGCAATACGCCCAGTTTGGCCAGGGTGTCCAAGCTCAATGTCACCGGGTAATCGAAGAACCTGCGTAGGTAATAGATCCGGGACTTGCGGGAGCGCACCAGCATCACGCGGTCGGGATCTTGGGGGGCATCGGGCGCAGGCTTTACTGTCCGATGTGCGCCCTCATAGGAAACGGTCAGCGGACCGGACGTGGACAATTCCATCGGAAGCAGGCTCAGCCACCAGTCCATCACACGATCCGACTTCGAAAAGAAGCGGTGACCACCGATATCGATCCGATTCCCCTTGTAGTTGACGGTGCGGGAAATGCCGCCCATGTATTCGCTCTTTTCAAGCACGATGGGCCGGATGCCGGTCCTCGCCAGCAATTCGTATGCTGCGGTCAAGCCCGCTGGCCCCGCTCCGATGATCACCGCTGTTTTGTTAGTCATGGTGCGTCCCGCAAAACGTACCGCGTACGGCCGCAATTAGTTATTATCGTCTGAGTCATGATGAACTTTTGCGGAGGTAGATTGTGCAAGCACCCGCGCGAAATGTAGCCGTTGATGCGTACCGCGGTTTTGTCATGTTCCTGATGATGGCGGAGGTGCTGCGTCTGGCGCGTGTTGCGCAGGCGCTTCCCGGTAATTGGTTCTGGGCGTTCCTCGCATCCCACCAGAGCCATGTCGCTTGGGCTGGTTGCTCGCTGCACGATCTGATCCAACCGTCATTCTCTTTCCTGGTCGGCGTGGCGTTGCCATACTCGATCGCGAGCCGGATAGCCAAGGGCGCTGGTTTCGGGCGAATGTTCGGCCACACGATTTGGCGCGCTTTTCTGCTCATCGCGCTGGGCATCTTCCTGCGCTCCATGGGCAGCCCGCAAACCAACTTCACATTTGAGGACACGCTGACGCAGATCGGACTTGGCTATCCGTTTCTGTTCCTGCTGGGCTTTCGACGTCCACGCTGGCAGTGGACTGCGCTGGGAGTGATATTGGTGGGTTATTGGGCGGCTTGGGCGCTGTACCCGGTCCCCGGCCCCGGCTATGATTTTCAAGCTGTGGGCGTCCCGGCGGACTGGACGCACAACTACACCGGTTTCGCCGCGCATTGGAACAAGAACGCCAACCTGGGCCTCGCGTTCGACCAGTGGTTCCTGAACCTGTTCCCGCGCCAGACGCCATTTATTGCGAATCGAGGTGGGTACCTGACCCTCAGTTTCATACCCACGTTGGGCACGATGATCCTGGGCCTGATCGCGGGCCGGTGGCTGCGCGGGGAAGCCCCGAAGATCCCCCTGAAGCGTCTGCTGGCCGGGGGCGCGGCTCTGGTTGCAGGCGGACTGCTGCTGCACGTTGCCGGAATTTGCCCCGTGGTGAAGCGAATCTGGACGCCCAGTTGGACGCTGGCGAGCGGCGGAGCGTGCTTCCTGCTGCTGGCGGCTTTCAGTTGGGTGATCGAGGTGAAAGGCTACCGGAAGTGGGCCTATCCGCTGGTGGTGATCGGCATGAATTCGATCGCGGCGTACATGATTGCGCACCTGTTTGAGGGGTTCATCGCCAGCTCTTTCCGAATTCATGTGGCGCCGGGTGTGTTCCAGGTGTTCGGCCTAGCGTATGAACCGTTCATGCGGGGGCTCGCGGTGCTGCTTACCTACTGGCTGATTCTCTTTTGGATGTACCGCCGAAGGCTCTTCCTGAAGATCTGAGGCCGCTCGCGAAAACCTGCGGGATCCCGAAGTGAAGGCGCAGCCAAAGCCGGAGCTTCAATTCTGATTCGCCAGGTTTGCGTGATGCTATTCGATCTCCGCTATCAGGACGTCGCTGGTTGTGTTGGAAAGCGTCACGTCGGCGTTTTCGCCGCCGACGACATAGATCTTCTCGTCGAGCACTGCGGCACGTATATCGTTGTGTCCGCGCGGCATGGGCGTCTTGGACCATTCGTAGGTGCGAGTGACAGTGTCGTAGACCAGGACGCTTGTGCTGTACTGCCCCAGTAGTACCTTGCGCTTGGGATCGACGATCACGCTCATCTCGCGACGGCCGGCATCGTCCTCCACCACGCCGCCCATCAGGACTATGTAACGGTCGCGCAGCACGGCGGAGGCTCCGCCGTACATGCGCCTCGGCAATGCGGGTAGCGGCTCCCAGTGGTTGGCCGCAACGTCGTAGATCCAGGCGGCGTTCTTGATTTCGATGCGCCGCTGGCCTTGTTCGTACCACAGGTCGTAGCCGCCGAAGTGATAGATCTTGCCGCCAATGGCCGCCACCATGGCGGCGACACAGGGCCCGCCGGCGAAGGCCGCCGCTTGCCGCCAACCCTGATCCAGTTGTTTCAGGTCCAGAACTTCAACCCGGCTCACCATGCGCGGGGCGAAAGCGCCGCCAACCTGCCGGTCCCAATCGCCGCCGCCGATGGCTACCACCTTCGGGCTCACGGCCGCCACGCCCGCAGTGGCGCGCGCTTCGGCAAGCGAAGGCAGCACGTCCCACCGCCAATCATCCTGCCCCGTCCGGCGCAACCGAAAGACGTCCGCGGTGGCGTGCCCGCGCCAGCGCCCACCCACGACGATGAGCGAATCCTCGGCACCCGTGCCGTGCGTGTAGGCGCGCCCCTTGGGCATGGGCGGCAGCGGCCGCCAGTCCTTGTTTTCGGGCCGCAGGAACCATGCCGTCTCGCTCTCGCGCCAGGGCTGCGTCATACCTCCTGCGTAAACCACGGCATCGCCCACGCGCGCCATGGCCCCGCCCTTCACGTAGCTGGGGTACTCAGGACCGAAGCGCCATTTTAACCGCAAAGGCGGCGTAGCCTGCCCTCCCAGGGCCGGCCCCGCCGCCAGACCAAGAAACGTTCTACGGTTGATGGCCGCTTCATGCAGTGCTACGATCCCATCACCTCGTTCCAGGTGACGATGCGCTTCTCATAGATCGCTTTCGTCGCCATGATTACCATGACCGTCGACGCCAGCGCCGAGTCCACGTTGTTGATGGGTTCCTTGTGGTCGCGCACGTAGCCTGCGAACGCCTTCAGCGCGCTGTAGGTGGAGTCCTCGCCCGCATCCGGCACTTCCAGCTTTACCAATCCGCGCTTCATGCGAGGCTGCCAGGTAGCGGCCACCAGATCCACGGAGCCTTCGCTTCCGAACACGCGCTCCTGGTCGCCTGAGAATCCCGGCGGGTCGAAGTAATGGTGGCTGAAATTCACTCGTTCGCCGCCCGGGTATTCCAGGATCAGGTTGTAATTGTCCATGACGGTGCGGCCCGGCGGGACGTCGATGAAGAGGTTGGTGCCGCCGCTGGCGAGCGCGCGCACAGGATTCGTGCCGATGGCCCACCGGAACAGGTCCAGGATGTGAATGCCCTGATCGACGACGATGTCTCCGCACTTGGTCTTGTCGAAATACCATGGAATCGCCCTCGGCAAATCACCGCCGTGGCGGATGCCATGGCACATGAGCACCTTGCCGATGCCGCCCTCGTGGATGAACTTCTCGGCCGCGTGGCGGTTGGGATCATGACGCAGTTGGAAGCCCACCTGCATTATGCCCTTGGCCTGCCTGGCCGTGCTCTGGATCATCTTGCAGTCCGCGATATTCAGCGCCAGCGGCTTTTCGGCGTAGAGGTTCTTGCCCATTTCGAGCACGGCGATGTCGACGTCACGGTGCGTCCAGTCGGGCGTGGCTACGACGACCGCGTCGATGTCTTTGCGCTCTTCGAGCATCTTGCGGAAATCGCTGTAGACTGCCGCGGAACCGCCCGCCTTTTCCACCGCCTGGGCGGCCGCATTGGCGCGGTCCGGCAGCAGATCGCAGACCGCCACGACCTTTGTACCGGCGACCTTCAGCATATTTTTCAGCAGATACGATCCGCGGTTGCCGACGCCTATGAAGGCGACTCGCATTGTATCGTTGGGCGATTGCGCACCCAGGATGGCGGGCGCGGCAATCGCCGCGGACATGCTTAAGAATGAACGACGTGTAGCATTGCTATCCATGGTCTTCTCCTTATGCGGCAAGCGTGCCGAGTTGCCTGAGCAACGAAGCCGTCATCTTTGCGGCGGCCTCCTTTTCCAGATAACTCGACTTGGCCCGCCACGTTTCATAACCGCCTTCTTCGAATCCACGCAACGTAGGGATGTACCCCCGGTAATCGTTGGCGAGTTCCACAAGCAAGGTCGGCTTAAACGGACTCTTGGCTTTCAAATTCAGTCCCAGTTCGACGAATGCCTCTCCGGGGAAAGTGCCGATACCCAGGGCTCCGATGCGCATCGCCTGCACCGGGGCGGTCACGCGTTTCGGAAACGTCTCGGCCATAATCACGGTCTCTCGGGCATAAATCTCCGGCAGCTTCTTCAGTTCGCCGGGGGGCGCGGCGGCCAGTATCTTTCGCGCCCGGTCGACATCTTCGGCCGACGGCAGCCGCACGCCGAAATCGAGTTCTTCGAGCGACGAGCCCAATACGGGCGAATCGGTGAATTCCATGTTGCGCCAGGTGCGGAAGCTCTCGGCGGCGAGTATTTCGGCGACGCGCTGCATCTTCGTATAGGGTGCCAAGCGTTCGCGCGAGCCTTTCAGGACGTCGATGTTGTTGACATCGCCGGAACAGGCGTTGGTCAACATGGCAACAAACGGGGGAAACCTCTCGGCCGTCGAGACGCCCGCCAGGCGCGCCATGGCGCGCGCCCAATAGCCGAAATAATCCGCGCTGATGTGCCCCGGTCCCACGTCTCCGACGTAATGCAGTGCGTAGTTGCCCCACACGGCGATGGGGCGGCCGTCCAGGGCTTCCACCGCCATCACGCCCACGTCCGGGTCGATGGGACCGGCCGGCTCAATGACGTCCGGGTTCCCGATGCCCGGGTTCATCTTCGCCTTTTCGGTGGTGTCGCCGAACGGATTAGGCGGCATCGTGCCGGGCCGCATATGGTAACGGCGGTTGAACACGAGACGGTCCTCCCGGCCCACACCCCAACCGATGCGCGCGGGTTCCAGGTGGTTGAGCGCCAGGCGGACGGCGTCTGCGATTCGCGGCACGAGAAAGTGGATGTAGGCCGGATCGGGCGGGCACTGGAACAGGTGCGCGGCAGGCGGCGCGCTGTGCGTGTGAACCGTCGAGATCAGGACGCTCGAGGGCGGAAGTCCACAGCGCTCCTGGATCAACTTCTTGGCGCGGTCCACCGCGTCGCGCGGCAGCACGCACAGGTCGCAGGTGGCCATAGCCAGCCGGGCGGAACCGTTGTCCAGCGCGAGAGCGCGCACGAGCAGTTCGTCGTGCACTTCCGTGGATTTGGAATCGGTCATGTTCCCGGCCAGCGAACAGCCGAGATTCGGAGTGATGTTGGTAGTGGCCGCGCCGGCGCGGAGCTTTCCGCCGGAAGACGCCTTTTGCGCCACCGCGGCAGGCGCCGCGGCTGTCATCAGAAACTCACGACGACGCAACCCATGATTGCGCACCATGAGAATGAAGATAACAGTTCTAGAAAGTACGCGCTTGCCGGAGCGCTGCGCTTACCGGGCCGACACTAGGGCCAGGCGACGCTCGCGCTGGAACCGCAGCAGAGCGCGCGCTTCGCTACCCAGCACGGAAAAGGCAGCCCAGAAGAACCCGGCGGCAAAAATCGCCAGGAACGGAAGCGCGAAGAAGTTATACGTGTCGACGGCGTACGCCCCAAACATGATGTATACGATACCGAGGGCGATTTCCACGAAAGGCAGCCAGCCGGCCCTGTAACGGTACTGTGCGGGTCCGCGCATGGCCGCTTTGCCCTGCAGGGAGTACTTCGGCGTCGGCGTCCAGCTGCCTTTGTCTCCGATCAAAGCCTCGATGACCGTCTTCGCGTTGATCGCTGTCAATGCGACTCCGGCCGCGCTCAACACCGGCATCAGGAAAATGGAGCGTTTCCAATTGTTCGGAAACACTTCGCGGTACGCCAGGATGTAGAAGAGCCACAAGGACCAGAAGTTCGCGATGATCAGCGGACCGTCGACGACCATCATCTGGAACCAGCCGGCGTAGAACCGCACTACCATCGCCGGCACGAGCAGCGCCGACATGACGATGATGAGCGGATAGCTGATGTTCGGCGTCAGGTGCAGGAAAGCTTCCAACTTGACGCGCCACCGGGCGTTAGAACGCATGATGGACGGGAGCAGCTTGATGCCCGCCTGCATCAAGCCCTTCGCCCAGCGTGACTGCTGCATCTGGAATCCGCGCATCTCGACGGGCAACTCAGACAGGCACTCGATCGAGGGAACGTACACGAAGCGCCAGCCCTTCAATTGTGCGCGGTAACTCAGGTCGGCGTCTTCCACCAGAGTGTCGTGCTGCCAACCGCCCGCGTCGTCGATCATGGCGCGCCGAAGCACGCCGGCCGTGCCGTTGAAATTGAAGAAGAGCCTTCCGCCGCAGCGCGCCGCCTGCTCCATGATGAAGTGGCCGTCCAGCATCACGGCCTGCACTTCAGTAAGCAGGTTCTGGCTGCGGTTCTGGTAGGTCCAGCGGGTCTGCACCACGCCCACCTTGGGATCGGTGAAATAGTGGATGGTGCGCTTGAGGAAGTCCGGCTGGGGAACGAAATCGGCGTCGAAGATGGCGATGAACTCGCCCGTCACCGTCGCCAACCCCGCCTGCAATGCACCGGCCTTGAAGCCGTAACGGTTTGTGCGGTGGACGTACTCGATCGGGAAGCCCTGGGCGTTATACTGCGCGACCAGGCTTTCGGCCAGTTGGTGCGTTTCGTCGGTCGAATCGTCCAACACCTGGATCTGCAGAAGTTCGCGCGGGTAATCCAGTCTGGAGATGGCATCGAGCAACTGCGCCACCACATACCGCTCGTTGTAAAGCGGAAGCTGCACGGTCACACGCGGAAGCTTCTCGAACTCCTTAGGCGCGTGGTTGGGCACGTTCTTGCGATACTTGAAGAACATGCGCACCACTTCGAAGCGGTGCAGACCGTAGATGGAAAGAATTAAGAGAACGGTGAAATAAGGGACCAGAATCGCCCAGTCGAACCAGCTCAGGGTGTGGATTCCGGTGAAAGTATCGTCAGAAATACTGCGTACGATCTGATCGGTCAATGAGGACGCTAATAGGAGGGCCACTTGTTCTACTCACTCCCCACGGTAGAAACTGTTGATCGGGTAAGAACATCCACTATTATAACGCGAAGAGAAGCGAGTCGAAGCCACTGGGACGGCACCTTCGCCCGTATCGTTGAAAACGATCTGTTTTATCAATAGGATAGAGACATGGGGCGCTCTGCAATTATCAGAAGACTGAGCGGGTTTTGGATGGCCGCCACGGCGCTCGTCATCAGCGGCGCGGCAGCCTTGGCCCAACCACCGGCGGCCGAACAGGCCCGTGTGCTGCATCTGGAGAAATCCTTGCTCGCGCCGTGCTGCTGGAACGAATCCGTGGCGACTCACCGCAGCGAGGTTGCTCTCACCATGCGTGCCGAGATTGCCCGCATGGTGGCGGAAGGAAAGACCGACCAGCAGGTCCTGGATTATTACAAGCAGCAGTACGGCGCACGCATCCTGGTGGAGCCGGAGGGCTCCAAGTGGTGGTGGATGCACGTAATCCCGGTCATCGTGATTGCGTTGGCTGTGCTCGGCTTGGTGCTGTTTATACGGCGCCTGAGCCGCCCGGTCCCCGCTTAGATCGCTACCCTTCAGATAATCACCGACCCACCCTCGGCGAGCAGTTTTCTTACCTCTGCTGCATGCACCTCCGCAATCGGTTTGTTCTGCGTTAAGGTCAGGTAGGCCGCTACCCCGGCCGCCTCGCCCGTCTGGTTCATGTTCACCATGACGCGCACGGCGCTGAAAGCGGTCTTGTCGGCGTCGAGCATCCGCCCAGCAAGAATCAGGTTTCCGTAACGTGGAGGAATCAGCGAACGCAGCGGAATCTGGTAGAAGGTCGGGTTCGTGGATGTTTCCTCGCGCCAGCGGGTTCTCTCGCTCGGTATGCCGGGCCTGTGATAGACCTGCCAGCCGTTCAAGTACATCAGCGTGATGCCGGGCTTTTCCTGGTGATGGATATCCACGCGGTAACTGCCGTTGGCGATGGCGTCGTCGAAGCGGCGGCCGAGAAGCACGTCGTCGCGCGTGAGTTGGTACCGGCAGCGGAAGTGCCGCGTGTCGCGGACACCAATCGAGGAAGGGAAGTCGTGGAGCACGACCTTGGTCTCGGCCCCGTACTTCGCGATCAGGTCCATGATGGCGCGCACCTGGCGGCGGCCTTCGATTTCGGCCTTCGTGAGATCGCGCGCATCCGCACAGTTCACGCCGTAAACGCGGGTGCCGGCCAACATGTAATTGTTGCTGCCGGGTATCAGCGTGCCCCACACGAAGCCGTCGGGGATCTGGAACTCGCTGCCGTGTTCGCGCAAAGCCGCATCTAGCCCAATGCCCTGCAGCCCCGGCCAATTGGCCAGGAAGGCGGTGGTAGTGGGCGGTTGCGGGGCGTCGTAGGAGTATTGCGGGAGGCCCAGCCGCGCACACAGATCGCCGTCGCCGGTGGCATCGATGAAAACCTTCGCGCGAATCGCGCCGCGCCCGCTCTTGCCGTCGACGATGACGCCGGTAAGGCGGCCGTCCTCAACCACAGGCATCGAAAACAGCGTGTGCAGCCAGGGCCGCACCTTTGCAGCGGTGACCAGTTCATCCAGCGCAACTTTCAAGCCGCCGGGGGAGAAAATGGTGCCCTGGCTCGGATTGTTCTCGATGGGCTGGGCCGCACCGGTCTTCATCATCTTGCCGACCGTTTCCGCGGTGAGGCCAGCGATGATGCGCCGCTTGAATTCCGTGTCGAAGAAGCTGTGCCACGTGCAAACGATGGCGGCGACTCCTCCGAAGTGCCCCTGCTTTTCGACCAGCACGACGCGGGCGCCGAGCCTGGCCGCGCGTACCGCCGCGAACACACCCGTGCAGCTCCCGCCCAATACGCAGATGTCGGCCTCCTCGATCACCGGCACGTTCTCCACCACGCGCACACTCGTGGCCGGAGCAGCGCCCGCCATCGAGGGCGCCAGCGCCGCGCCGCCGCTCATCACAAAAGACCGTCTGCTGGTTCGGGCCATCTGGAATATCCTCCAGGTTTCCAGTGTAGTGTGTCAGTGGCGGAAGTGTTCCCTCAAAGCGCGTCTTCAGAGTGAGCAGGCTTGACAGACAGCGCGACCGCAGCGGAGGATTGGGGAAGGTTTCATGGGCTCGTCCGCAAAAATCACTCTGCGGTGCGCGGTGTGGATTCTTAGTGCGGCCGCGTGTGTCCGCGCCCAGATTGTGATTTCCGCGCGGGCCGGGCTGATCTCCTGTGTCGAGGGGGAAGTCCTGCTCGACGGGGCGCCTCTCAACAGCGAAATGGCCGGATTCCGGCTCCTCAAGCGGGGTAGTGAGTTGCGCACCTTGCACGGGTGGGCGGAGATCATCCTGCATTCCGGTGAGTTGCCTTCTCCAGACAGTGCCTTCGTGCCGACGATGGTCGGCGGTAACTCTCCCTTGCTCAGACCAGGTGCCGCGGTCCGTTTAGGCGATTCGAGCGCGTTGCGCTTGCTCGACAACCGCCTGGAGAGCCCGCGCTTCGAATTAATGGCAGGCTCGGCGGTGTTGGATGTGGGTGGTTTGCCCCGCGGCACGATCATCGCTGCGGAGATGAGCGGCGCGAAGACCAGCGTTTCGAGGTCTGGACTGTACCGCCTTGACGCGAATTCCCATCGCATTTCCGTCTACAGGGGCGAGGCGAAGGTTACGTCGGACGGGCGCCTGGTGAGCCTTTCCGCCGGTACCCGGCTTCCCTCGGAAAGGTCCGGACCGGAACCGTTCGATGTCAAGGCGACCGACTCGCTGGACCATTGGAATCAGTGGCGCGCGAGCGTCCTGTCGCAATCGAACCTGGCGTCCCTGAAGAAACTTATACGGTCCTCTTACCGCACCCGCCGCCGCTTGCGTTGAGTCAGGGGACCCGCCTCTAAATTGGCCATAAGTTCCTGAAACCGAAACGGCTTGACTTGCGTCACCCGGTAGCGCAGGATCAGATAAGGAGGCGACTCATGCTGAAGGTTGGGCGGTGGGCTTGGCTGGTGGCAGTTGCCGTTGTTCTCTCAGCCGGTGCTGCATACGGGCAGAACGTGGTCTCGGCGCAGGCGGGTCTGATCAACTACATCGAGGGTAAGGTCACTCTGAACGGCGATGACGTTGAACGGAAGGCCGGGCTGTATCCACAGGTAAAAGAAGGCAACGTGCTAAAGACGGAGGAGGGACGCGTGGAATTGCTCCTGAATCCTGGCACATTTCTTCGCCTGGGTGAGAACGGCTCCTTGCGAATGATGACCACGCGGCTCATCGACACGCGCCTGGAAGTGTTGAGCGGCAGCGCGCTGGTGGAATGCGCGGAGGCTTCCAGGGACAACTCCGTAACGCTGGTTTACAAGGACGCCACTGTGACTCTGCGCAAGAGAGGCCTGTACCGGTTGGACGCCGGAACCGAGCAGTTTTCGGTGCTTGACGGCGAAGCTGTCGTAGCGTCTTCCGGGCAGCAGATCACCCTGAAGGACAACCGGCGTACCAGCCTGGCCGGGGTGTTCGCGGCGGAGAAGTTCAACTCGAAGGATGGTGACGCCTTGTACCGGTGGAGCCGCCGTAGGTCCGAGTACTTGGCCATGGCGAACGTTTCGATGGCCAGGTCGCTCCAGACGAGTGGCGCCTATGGGTGGTCATATGCAAATATGGCCGGCGGTTGGCTCTGGAACCCGTGGATGAATTTGTATACATACATCCCCATAAACGGCTATTATTACAGCCCGTTCGGATGCACTTATTACAGCCCGAGAACCGTTTACGTGGTGACCAATCCCAGACCCCAAACCGGCGGCGGAAATGATTGGCGTACAGGGTGGACGGCGAGCCAGCTAGGCTACCCCACCGTTCACCGTACCTCGGCCGGGACGTCCGGCATCATAGCCTCCGGGCCGGCTGCGGTATCCAACTCCGCACCGGCGGCTTCCGCGCCTCCATCGAGTGGTGTGTCGCGTGACTCCGGGCGCGCGGGCGGCGCCGGCCGCTAAGCCTGGTCACAAACGGCGTTCGAAGAACGAGGCGACAGTCTCGAGCAGGTGCTTGTACGCCGTGCCCGAAACCCCGTGTTTCTTCTGCGGGTAGATCATCATTTCGAAAGGCTTGCCGGCTCTTTGAAGTTCGTCCGCCATGCGCAGGGTGTGCTGGAACACAACGTTGTCGTCCTCCAGGTTGTGCAACAGCAGTAGCGCTCCCTTGAGCTTGGCGGCGGAATGGATCACCGAACTTGCTTGGTAGCCTTTCTCGTTTTCCGTGGGCAAGCCCAGGTATCGCTCGGTGTAAATAGTGTCGTACATGCGCCAGTCGGTGACCGGCGCTCCGGCGGCACCGGCCTTGAATGTTTCGGGAGCGTTCAGTAGCGCGTAGAGGGTCATGAATCCGCCGTAGCTCCACCCGTGGATGCCGATGCGGGCCGGATCGACGAAGCCCGTGGAAATCAGGTGCTTAACGCCCGCGATCTGGTCCTCGAGTTCGCGCGCGCCCAAGCGGCGGTAGAGCGCCGCTTCCCAGGCGTGGCCGCGGCCGGCCGAGCCCCGGTTGTCCAACTGCCAGACGACGAAGCCGCGGTGCGCCAGCGCTTGGTGGAAGTCCACGCCCGCCCAAGCGTTCCGGACCGCCTGCGCGTGCGGCCCGCCATAAACCATCACGATGGCCGGGTACTTCCTCGCCGCGGTGAAACCAGCCGGTTTGATGAGACGGGCGTACAGGGTGGCACCGTCCTGGGCCTTCACGCGGACAATTTCAGTGGGGAGAATCTCATATTCCTCGAGGGGCTTGCGGTCGGCCTCAGTGAACACGGCCAGTTCCGCGCCGTCGCTCCGATGGATTGTGCGGCGAGGGGGATCGGTCAAGCTGGAGGCGGTGTCCAGGTAGTATTCGCCGCCCTCGCTCATCGAAATTGTGTGGGTATGGCTAGCGGCAGAGAGGCGGCGCGGAGCGCCCCCTTTGATTCCGACCGCGTACAGATGATCTTCCAGCGGGGTCTCCATTCTCGCCGTGTAGTAGATCTCGCCCTTGGCCGGATTCATGCCGGCCACTTCACCCACTTCCCAGGGACCCGATGTGAGCTTTCGCGCGAGTTTTCCGTCGAGCGTGTACACGTACAGGTGCCGGAAACCGTCGCGTTCGCTCGACCAGAGAAACTCGTCCCGTCCGGAGAAGAAGCGCAGGTCGTCGCTCACATTCACCCAGTCCGGGCTGGCCTCGCGCAGCAACAGGCGCGAGGTACCGGAGGCGGCGTCGGCAGCAATCAGGTCCATGCGGTTCTGCACGCGGTTGAGCGTGATGGCGGCGATGGACTTGCTGTCCGGCAGCCACTGGACGCGTGCTAGCAGGCGGTCCAGCGTTTCGCCTGTGTCCATCCAACGCGTCAGGCCGCCGGTAGCCGGGACTACGCCCAGTCGGACCCCCGCGTTAGGCGTGCCGGCGCGGGGATAACGCTGCGGCTCGTAGACAGGGTCCAGGCCGAGCAGGCTTGCGTGGGGGTAGATCGACTGACGGCTGACATCGAATTGGAGATAGGCGATACGTGTGGAATCCGGCGACCACCAGTGCGCGGTGCCGACGTCGAGTTCTTCCGGATAAACCCAATCGAGCTCGCCATTCCAGACCGTGTCGCTGCTGCTCGCCGTGAGCTGCGTGACCTTGCCCGTGGCTAGTTCGAGTACGAACAATTCGTGCGCGCGCCGGAATGAGACGCGGCGGCCGTCCGGGGAAACCTGCGGGTCGCTTTCGACTTCCGCGGTTGCGGTTAGTCGTGTGTACGAGCCCAGCGCAAGCCGGAAAAGGAACAAATCGCCGCCGGCTTCCACCAGCAGGGCGTTCCCCGACGGCAGCCACTGGATCTGCTTTTCGCGCACATTACGGTTCTTCCAGCCGAAGGCCCGAGGCGAGGGCGCTTTTACCGCCGCCTCGCTGAGCGTGGGCAATGCGAACAACTTGCGGCGCGTGCGAGAGGGAATGTCGTAAAGCCATACCTTGCCGTCCTGCGTGTAGACGAAACGCTCGCCGCCGGGAGCCCAAATGGGCGCAGACGGCATGTCCTTTCGTTCGCGCTCGGCGGCAGCGGCTTCCACCGTGACGGGCTTTTTCTGCGCAGCAGCGGCCGAAGCGGCCAGCATCATCGCAAGCAAGACGAAACGAAACATGGAATTGTGATTGTAGCGGATGGGCCAGGATGGGATGCTGCGTGTGTTCCGAGCGAATGGCATACCAATGCTGTCCGACTTAGCCAATTCCTCCCCTTGGACGGACTGAGTCCAAA
>ENA-UOYA01003418-UOYA01003418.1-activated-sludge-metagenome-genome-assembly--contig:-NODE-3418-length-14224-cov-5.181311_pt1 | contig 14224 bp, 12 predicted proteins | sample MGYA00238163_ERZ764804 | MGnify/ENA primary metagenome ERZ764804 (study PRJEB28919, sample SAMN05720223) | activated sludge metagenome | isolation source: Anaerobic digester | place: Hong Kong...
GTGTTGAAGGCCGACTGGGTGGCCTGCCCGATACTCTCGACATATCCCGTAAAAGACTTTTTGGGGTAAGCGTCAATTTTGATATCCACTCTTTGCCCCGGCTTGATCTTGAGGATATCGGTTTCTTCAATATTCGCCTTGATGTATATATGTGACGTGTCCGCAATAGTCGCAATCTCCATACCCGGCGAAATCACCTGTCCTTTGACCACACTTGAAAGGACCACCTTGCCGTCAATCGGCGACTTGATATCAGCTTTTGAGATAATGGTGTCAGCTGAATTGGCCAGCGACTGGGGGTTCATCGCGGTGCTGGTGACCATCATGCTGAGGTCCTGTTTCCCGAGCACCTGCCCGGCCTTAACCAAGTCCCCTTCTTTGACGTCCCAGTTCTTCAGCTTGCCGGTTACCTCCGGTGTCAGCGTAATTATATCGGACGTTATTTGGGCGTTTTCCGTGGAGAAGTAGTTGATGCTCTCGTAAATAAAGTACGAACCTCCCGCAGCGCCCCCGATAAGGACGACCACTGCCACTATCAGCAATATTTTTTTCAGGTTTTTCATGCGTTGACCACCTTCGGATGTTGAATTTCTTTAGATCCCGTTCTGTTTTTACTCTTGCTCTACTTTATTAAGGATTTCTTGTGTTCTTTTCAGCATCTGATCGAGTTCAGCCAGTTCCTCAGCTGGAAGTTTTTTAAACTTTTCCACCAGAGACATTTTAATAGCCGGCAGAAGTTTCTCGTACATGCTTCTGCCCTTTTCGGTGACTTCTATGCGGACGACACGCCGGTCGTTTTCATCGGTTTTTCTGACCAGCAGTCCGTGGCTAATCAGTTTATAAACGATGGGCGTAAGTTGCTGCTTTGATATTTTCATTTCCTTCGCCATTTCCGACATAGACATGGAGCCTTTCCGGCAGAGCATTGACACCGCACGAAATTGAGCGTGGCTCATACAGTTTCGCGTCATTTGTTCAAGCGACCTGAAGAATTTATCCCGCATAAAAGCTAAGGCCGCCAGGAAATTGTCGGCCAAATTTTCTAAACTGTTAATTTTAACACCTCCCATGCTGGCTATTTGGCTATAATATAAAAAGTATAAACTATAGGAACTCAATAGTAAATAATTATTTACTATTGAGCAGTTAAATCTTTCAACACTTTAACTGGCCGCTGTTGTCAAGGGGTTGTCAGGAGGACGGGGTTGTTGACAACTGATTGGTGACAAAAACCCCCCCCAAAAAAAGAGTGGTTTGCCGTCTTTAATAATCATTGTGGTATAATGGGATGTGTTAAAAACGCAGCAGTATGTGAGGTAAAATGCTTAACGAGTTTTCAAGAACCGAACTTTTAATAGGAAAAAAGGCGCTGCTAAAGCTGGCGCGGAGCAAAGTAGCCGTTTTTGGCATCGGCGGGGTGGGTACCTTCGCGGTGGAAGGGCTCGTGCGGGCAGGTGTCGGCGGGTTTGTGCTGGTGGATGACGACTGCGTCTGCCTGACCAATATCAACAGGCAAATTCACGCCACCAGGAAAACAATAGGCCGGCCAAAGGTAGAAGCTATGAAAGATAGAATCCTTGAGATCAACCCCGCGGTTGAGGTTGCCGCCTTTCAGACATTTTACATGCCCGAACAAGCCCAGGAACTGATCAGGCCTGATTACGACTATATCGTCGACGCGATAGACACAGTAACCGCCAAGATCGATCTAATCGTAAACGCGAAGAAGCAGGACATACCGGTCATCAGCTCAATGGGCGCCGGCAACAAACTTGACCCTGCCAAACTTAAAATCGCTGACATCTATGACACTACGATTTGCCCGCTGGCCAGGGTAATGCGCAGGGAATTAAGAAAAAGGGGTGTTACCGCCCTGAAAGTTGTTTATTCCCAGGAAGAGCCGCTGAAGCCATTGGATACAGAAGAATCCAGCTGTCAGGTCAACTGTATCTGCCCCAAAGGCACCACCAGGTCCTGTACCGTCCGCCGCCAGATCCCCGGCAGCATTTCATTTGTACCCTCAGTGGCAGGCCTGCTCATCGCAAGCGAGGTCATCAAAGACCTCATCACCTAGCAAACTGAGGGACGGTTCTCCGTTTGCTTTGCCTACCAAGCAAATCAAGAACCCCGTATGTTGCCCCTGGAAAAAACATAACAGGGAAAGTTATACTAAAAAATAATGAAGTTAAGATTGACACACTTTATTTGCCCCAGATAAAATCTAAAAGACAAAAAGTAGAATCAACCAAATGATAAGCTGGAAAGGAATGTTACATAATGTTAAAGTTTACTGAACAACAGGAACTGCTGAGAAAAGTGGTAAGGGATTTTGTTGAAAGTGAAATAGCCCCTATCGCGCAGAAAATTGATGAGGAGGACACCTGCCCTGTTGAGCTTTTCAAAAAAATGGGAGATCTGGGGTTCAACGGTGTCTTCGTACCGGAGATATACGGCGGGACTGGCCTGGGCTACACCGAGCTGGCTATTATCGCTGAAGAGATCGCCCGGTATGCCGCAGGTTTCAGCATGGGCCTGGTGGCCCATACCATGGCTGTTTACGCAATCATGACCTGGGGCAGTGAGGAACAAAAGCAGAAATACCTGCCCCGTCTCTGCTCCGGGTCCTTCGGGGCGCTTTCGGTCACTGAGCCGGGTGGAGGCTCAGACTTTATGGGACAAAAATCAACCGGCCGGCTGGTTGAAAACGACTGGGTTTTAAACGGCCGCAAGTGTTTTATCACCAACTCACACTGTATGGAAGTCAATGTGGTCTCTGTGCGCACGGGAGAAGACAGTAAAGGGCGGCCTCAGCTTTCGGTTTTTATTGTTGAAGGCGACACCCCTGGTCAAACTCCCGGCCGCAAGGAAAAAAAGGCGGGCCTCAGGGGATCCTTCACCGGAGATATTAACCTGGACAACGTCCGGGTGCCGCAGGACAGTTTACTTGGCAAACCAGGCGACGGAGCTAAAATCGGCCTGGGCACTTTAGGCGAAATGGGCCGCGGCGGCACTGCTTCAGTGGCTCTGGGGATCCTGCGGGGATGTCTCGAAGAATCAGTAAAATTCGCCAAAGAACGTGTGATTTATGCCAAGCCCCTGTCAAACCTGCCCAACATACAATTTATCATCGCTGAAAACCGCACCGACTACGAGGCTGCCCGCCTCCTGACCTATAACGCGACCGGCCTGAAGGACGCCGGCAAGCCGTGCTTTTCTGAATATGCTATGGCCAAGTTCTTTGCCACGGAAGCAGCCGTCAGAGCAGCCAAGCGGACTATAGACCTTATGGGCGGTTACGGGGTGATCACAGACTACCCGGTCAGCCGCTACCTGAGAGACGCGGTGACGATGATTCCCGCCTGCGGCACATCGCATGTGATGCAGGTTATTATCGCGGGCGGTGAGTTAAAAAAATAAAGAGGCTGCTATGTTACTGCAAATTGTTGAAACAATATTAGTGTCTTTAACAGGCGGACTATTATTCCGCCTGTTGCATTTGCCCTTGCCTTGGATGCTGGGTTCTTTAACGGCTGTCATGCTATGGCGCCTGGCTGCCGGAAGGAATTTGCTGTGGCCGGTGAAAATCCGCAACTGCGGGTTGGTGATCCTTGGTTACTTGATGGGAAGTTCTTTTACCATCGGGACCAGCCTGCAGATTATCAAACAGCTCCCGGCCATGCTGCTGGCAACATCATCAATTATCCTGTTTAGCCTGGTCATAGGATACATCACCAGCCGCCGGACGGGAATAAGCCTCGCAACCGGCATTATTGGAAGCGTCCCCGGCGGCCTCACCCAGATGGTTGTCCTCAGTGAAGAAATACCAGGTACGGATCTGACAGTTGTCACTTTTATGCAGACCCTCCGGTTACTGTCGTCGGTTTTTATTGTACCGTTCCTGGTTATCCACGGGTTGTCCGGCAATGCCCAGCAGGCGATTGCCGCCACTATGCCGTCTGTGAATAACACAGTAATCCAGCCTCATTGGAACCAGTTATTATTTGCCTTTGTGGCTATAACTGCCGCGTGGGTCGCGGTAAAAACAAGAATGCCCACCCCTTTCCTGCTGGGACCCTTGCTTGGATCTGCGATTCTCGTCCTGATCGGGTTCAAAGCGCCGTATACCCCTCCATTCTTTGTCTTTATCTCACAGCTGTCGATAGGGGCATACCTGGGGTTAAGCATCAACCCAACCAGTCTTGAGAATTGGAAAAAGCTGCTGCCGTACATCCTGGGAGGGAGTATTGCAGTGGTGTTCTTCTCACTGGGTATAGGCTTACTGCTGACACGCCTGCACTCTTTGGACTTAATCAGCGCTTTCCTGGGTACGGCTCCCGGCGGCACGACGGAAATGGGATTAACAGCGGTCCTGGTTGGCGCAGATGTCTCCCTGGTGACCGCCTATCAAATGTTCCGGCTTTTGTTTATTTTATTCATTATGCCAATCCTGTTAAGGTGGCGTTTTAAAGGCGTTGCAGCAAAATAGCAAAAACGGGGACGGTCCTTGATTTGCTTTGCCTACCAAGCAAATCAAGAACCTTCCCCGTTTGCTAGTCGCTGGTTTTAAGCGATGAGCTCAAATAGCAGTTTTTCCTGGTTTTGAAATCTCCGGACCCTATTCTTCAGCCGCAGGTGCTCCAGGTGGGAGATAGCTTCCCCGGTGGCGAACCACCTTTGCTCCAGGGGAAACTGTTCCCAGGCGGCATAGGTTAAATCCCAGGTGATCTGGCTGGCTACCTGGTAGGCGCTCATCCTGCCCTTGTTTAAAATATTAAGCACTTCGTTCAGCCTTTGATCATAGTGTTGCTTTAATTCAGCGACCCTCTTATGCACGTCACTTATGAGCCGCCTGTGTCCCGGCAAAACAAGGCTTATGTCCATCCTGTCCACTTTATCCAAGCTTTTCAGATACTGCCCCAGAGGATCAGACAGACCTCTTAAAAACATGGTGATATTAGGCGTGATATCCTCTAAAATGTGGTCACCGGAAATCAGTATCTTTCTGTCCGGCTCATAAAGACATATGTGTCCCGGTGTATGACCGGGTGTTTCCAAGCAGACGAAACGGTAATCACCCACCTCTATGACATCGTTTTCCCTGACAGTGTGAAAAGCCTGTTCTCTGTCCGGGCTGTATTTTTGGCCGGGATGTTTTAGCATGGACTTGCTAAACTCCTGCAGCGGGAATCCGTATGAACTGGTAAAGGCCAAGTTCTCTGCCCAGTAGGTGGGAGATAGTGACCAGTTGATGCGCTCCGCGTCAATCTCTCCGCAATACACAACGGACTTTTCGTTGGCCAGAGACGTAACCAGCCCGCAATGGTCAGCATGCAGGTGGGTGATAAAAATATCCGTCTGTTCTAAATCAGCTCCCAGCATCTTCAGGCCTTTGAACAGCGCTTCCCGGCATTCTGCCTGGTTAAAGCCGGTATCTATCAGCAGGTTACGCCCGGCACCTTTGATTAGGTAGGAATTTAAAGCCTTAAGGGGGTTCCCCGGCAGGGGCACTTCAATTTTATAGATGTCAGACAATATTTCTTCAACCATTTCTTAACCACTCCCAACGTCGCCAGTAAATCCGTCCAGTCAACAAAAATCAGGGCACGCATGACGGCCCTAACTATATTGTACTATCTTTACAACAAGTTTTTCAAATAGAAAATGAAATAACAGAGAGTAGTATCAATAGTTCTTGCTAATAAGTCCTTATTATATTGTACAAATTATCCCGCTGAGCGGGCTGGTAGCCCGCGTCTTTGATGCTGCGCACCAACTCCTGCAGCGAGGCGCTGAAACTCGCCCCTGCCGCCCGCACCACGTTTTCCTCCAGCATGGTGGAGCCAAAATCGTTGGCGCCGAAGGCCAGGGCCACCTGCGCGATTTTTACGCCCTGGGTCACCCAGGAAACCTGCAGGTTGGGCACGTTGTCCAGGTAAATCCTGGATACGGCCAGGGTCCGCAGGTAATCCACGGAACTGGCCGGCGAGCCGCCCAGGTCAGTATGCCCCGGCTGAAAGCTCCAGGGGATAAACGCGGTGAAACCGCCTGTTTGATCCTGCAGGCGGCGGATCGCCTCCAGGTGGGCAATCCTTTCATCCAGTGTCTCCACACTACCGAACATCATGGTGGCAGTGCTCTTCAAGCCCGCCCGGTGGGCTGCCCTCATAATTTCCAGCCACCTTCCGGTGCTGGTCTTGCGGGGGCTGATCTGCCGGCGCACCCGGTCCACCAGGATCTCCGCGCCGCCCCCGGCGATTGAATCAAGGCCTGCCGCGGCCAGGCGGCGGATCACCACTTCTACCGGCAGAACTGAGGTGCGCGCCAGGTAGTCAATTTCCACAGGTGAAAGAGAGTGAAGTTTGACCGGATAGCGTTTTTTAATCGCTGCAAACAAATCTTCAAAATACTTGAGGTCCAGGTCAGGGTTGAGACCTCCCTGCATCAGAATCTGAGTCCCTCCTACCGCGACAGTCTCCTCGATCTTATGAAAAATCTCTTCCCGGCTGAGGACGTAGGCCTCGGGGTGACCGGCCAGGCGATGGAAGGCGCAGAAGCGGCATCCGGCAACACATATATTGGTATAATTGATGTTGCGGTCAATGACAAAGGTAACCCGCCGCTCAGGGTGCAGCCTTTCCCGCACCTGGCTGGCGAGCATACCCAGTGTAAGCAGGTCCTGCCCCCTCAACAGGTCCAGTCCCTCTTTTTCACTGAGCCGTTTTACCTCAAGCGCTTTGGACGCGATAGAAGCGGTCATTTTCCTTCCCCCAGATATGTAAGGCCACCGCCGGTTTAACCAGCCCGCATTCCGCGGCGCAGTGATAAAAATACATAAGGCTGTCGATATGATGCCAGCTCAGGTCGTGCTGCAGGCATTTAAAATAGTCTGTCAGCACCTCCTCTGACAATTCAGTTGCTGACTTGGCCCTGGCTACCAGTTTCTCCGGGTTTTTCAGCCCCCACTTTTTAGCTGTAAGCATCCCCCGCCAGATCGCTGTTAACTGTTCCGGATACTTTTGTGCAAAATCCCGGGTTGTTACCCATAAAGCGAATACCATGGGACGGCCGGTCCAGCGCTTCCATTCGGCGCCCAGATCATACACGTGCAGCCCGCCACCGGCCTGGTTAATCTCCTGCAGGGCCTCGTCACCGATAACCAGAGCAGCGTCGGGCTGGTCCCACCATACAGAAGCAGCCGGAGGCCTGGTGAAAAAGTCAACCTTAATATTGTAGAATTTATGCAGGAGCAATTTGAGCAGCATGACGCTGGTCGCCGAGTGGGGGGTCAGGGAAACGGTCCTTCCCGCCAGCAGTTCCACAGGCACCCTGCTGACCATAGCCACACTCCGTACCGGGCCGTCAGAGGCTATGGACAGGTCGGGCAGCACCAGGCAATTTTCCGGCTGCCTGGTATATTCAATGGAAGAAATAGCGGTAACATCCAGCAAACCTTCCCTGAACATACTATTAAGCCGGCTGGGGTGGTGGGAGCAAAGCCTGGCGGGGACTTTCACCAGCCCCTCCTGCATAGCGCAAAAAACCGGCAGGCAGTTGATGTATGAAACATATCCCAGACGGGGCAATTCCATAAAACAGACCTCCTATGCACTAATTCTTGGAAATAACAATATGGGCCGCCTATATGTAGGTGCGAATTTATTCGTCAGAGGAATGGGGACACACCGTCTAAGGAACGGGGACACACCTCTTTACTAGGTATTCCTTTTAAGATGAGGAATGTCCCCAGGTGCATCTACATCTTCGGCGCAAACGCGACTTATTCGATTAAAATCGAACCTACCTTGCTCCTGATACATGAGAGCCTAATCAATACTTGTTTGGTCATAACGTCGGATAACATTGTATAGTGTGTCCCTCTCCACCGGTGTCCGGCCGGCTTCACGGATCATGCGCAGGAAGGTTTCCGCCGGCTGGTACTGGGCGGTTTCCGCTCCCGCCTCGTGGAAGATCCGCTCCTCCCTGACCGTCCCGTCCAGGTCGTCCACCCCGAAACTAAGCGCCACCTGGGCCATCCTTGGCGTGATCATAATCCAGAAGGCCTTGATATGCTGAAAATTATCCAGCATCAGGCGGGCCACAGCCAGCGCTTTTAGGTCTGTCACGCCTGTGGTTTTGGGCAATTGCGCCAGGGAAGTGTTGTCCGGGTGGAAGGCCAGGGGAATAAAGGACAGAAAACCTCCGGTCCGGTCCTGCAGTTCCCTGAGGGCAAGCAGGTGGTCCACCCTGTCCTCTATGGTCTCAAGATGCCCGTACAGCATTGTGGCGTTGCTCCTGAAACCCATCTTGTGCGCGGTTTCCTGGACCTCCAGCCACCTGGCGCCGCTGATTTTTTTACTGCAGATTTTTTCCCTCACCCCGGCGCTGAAGATCTCCGCTCCGCCTCCGGGCAGCGAGCCCAGCCCCGCTTCCCCGAGCCGCGATAACGTCTCTTCCAGGCCGAGACCGCTTATTTCACTCAAAAAATCTATTTCCACCGCGTCAAAGGCCTGGATGTGAGCCTCAGGCAAAATATCTCTTACCAGCTTTAACATCTCAAGGTAATAGCTGAAAGGCAGATCCTCATTTAACCCGCCGACTATATGCACCTCGGACACACCCAGCCCTCGCGCTTTTTCCGCCCTGGCCGCAATCTCCGCCAGGGAAAGAGTATACGCTCCGCTGCCGGAAGGCTTTTTGCCGAAGGCGCACAACTCGCACAGGTTGCGGCAGATATTGGTGTGGTTGATATGGGTGTTGTTGATGAAGAAAACGTCATCGCCCACCTGCCGGCGCCTGGCGTAATCGCTTAACAGGCCGACCGACAGCAGGTCATGGGACTGCCACAGTTTAATCCCGTCCGCCCGGCTCAGGCGCTCGCCGTCCAGGACCTTACGGGCAACATCAGCTAGTTCGCTTTGTTCCAGATAATGTATCATGCAAGTTCCTCCCAGCGCTTCACGTTTTCCGGCCGCAGCAGGGTGGGCTTCCGCAGGCTGCCGCACTCACAGGCAGCTTCCAGGTCCAGTGTCTCAAGGGCACGTATGGCAATCCGCCCCCAGGCTGATGCGTCCTCAAAAAAAATCTCTTTGAGCAGGCGGTAGTCCCATGGTTTCACTATGCCCTCACCATAATTGACCACCAGGTACATACCGGCGTAACAGGCTCCTATTTCCCGCGCCAGGTAGACTTCCGGGCTGAGCGTCTGCCCCACGATGTCCGCTCCCCACTGGCGAAAGAGGGCCATCTCGGCGGGGCTTTCAAAATGCCTGCCGTCCGTCACCAGGTAAATGCCGCGGCTGAAGACCCGGCCCAGGGGATTCTCCGCCGCCGCGCCGACTAAAGCACGGTGCAGCGAGGGGCAGATGGGCTGGCGCATCACTGACAGGTATTCCTCTCCGATACTTGTGTCCCGCCGCATGGAAAAGTCGATATAATCATTGGGCACTACTATATCCCTGGGGTCCAGCAGGTAATTGACACTGCCTACCCCACCCTCGGCAACCACCTTGCGCACGCCCGCTTCCCGGAAAATCCAGAACAGGCGCCGGGAGGCCTCTCCCCAGGACACACCCGGCTGGCGGCCGTGCATCCTGGCGGCCAGTACTGTCCGGGGGCTCCCGGCAGCTATGGTAAATAACTTCAAGGGAGGCCCCTCCCCAAAGGGAGTTGGGCAAACCAGGCCGGTGGCTTCAATTTTCACCCCGCCCCAGTCCAGCTTTTCGGGAAACTCCAGGGAGAAGGTCCCTGAACCGCCGATAAAGCCAATATCCGCGCGGGGTATCGTCCGGGCTCCCATAGCATCGTCCTTTCTGCTCTGAAAATAACGTTCTGGGCTACCTATATAAATGTAGGTGCGAATTTATTCGTCAGAGGAATGGGGACACATCTCTGTTTCAGGTATTCCTTTGTTGACGAGGTATGTCCCCAGGCTCTCAAGCAAGTTCGGCGCTATCGCGCCCTGTTCGATTGAAATCGAACCTACAGCTGGAGCCGCATTAGCGATATATGTTTCTGATAGGTTTAACTTGGGGGGCTGGTAAATCCTAAACCCCGGAGGTTATATTCAACCAGGGGACCTATCACTTCTGCCAGGCTGGAGGGACTATCCTCTCTCAGCCAGGTCAGGACCACATTATAAAATGTGCCCACAAAGGCGGTTGCGGCGATCCGGCTGTCTAAAGGCGCAATCTGGCTTGTTTCAATTGATTCCTTAATGTCTTCTTCCACCAGTTCCGCCAGGCGGCCCAGCAGGTCGGCCAGCTGCTCACTTACCGCCTGGTTGGAATTTGCCGTCTGCAGCAGGATCACTTTGGCCAGGGCCCGGTTTTGACCCAGGGTATCAATCGCCGCTTCCATTGATGCCCGCAGTTTGCCCTGTACATCCTGAGCTTCCTTGCGTCTCTCCGCTATTTTTGAAAGCACCATTTCGTAGATCTCGTCTACCAAAGCGGCAAAGAGGGCTTCCTTATTACGCAGGTAAAGGTAGATGGTGCCGGTGGCCAAGCCGGCCTTCCTGGCTATTTCCTTGATTGACGTGCCATGGTAGCCGTGCTCCGCAAAAACTGTCTGGGCTGCCTGCATGATGGCCTGCAGTTTAGCCTCAAGTTTTTTTCCCACTTTGTCGGTCTTGCGGTATGCCAAAGAAAAACCACCCCAAAGAAATGAATAATGGTTCATTTTTTAATGCTATTGTATCCCTGCCATTAAGCAGTGTCAAGAAGAAATAAGGAGTCACCCCAAGCCGTATTAACAAAATAAATAAGGCTTTACAGGTGGCAAGCCTTAAAAATTATTCCGTTATATTTAAAAGCTATCCTAAAAAAGTTCTTTGCCGTAAACATCAGACGCAAATTCATTCGCACAATGTTTTCATTTATCCTTGGTTAAAAAATCATAACTTCCTCCATCTTTTATAGCCTTTCCCCAATTTCTGGCCAATAAAATTTCCCAGGCAATTTTAAACCATGATGTATAGATTTCCGGATTCTTTTTAATGTCTTCCTCCAAAATATCCCTGGAGATCCACTTGTAATCAGCTACTTCATTTATATTTTTTTTAGGTATCCCATCCCATTTCCCAACAAAGACATGATCATATTCCTTTTCTGTTAACCCGTTTTCAAACTCAGTTTTATAGATAAATGAAAAGACTTTGACCATCCTGGTGTCAAACCCCATTTCTTCCTGCAGCCTTCTGTGCGCCGCTTCTTCCAGGGATTCACCAGGCCTCGGGTGGCCACAGCAGGTATTCGCCCACATCCCCGGACAATGATATTTATTCTCAGCACGCTGTTGTATTAAGAACTCACCCTTAGAGTTGGTAATAAAGATTGAAAACGCCCGATGCAGCTTAGGGTTTTTATGGGCGTCAATTTTTTCAGCAACTCCAACCACTTTATCATTTTCATCTACTAAAGTAACATATTCTTGCACAGCACTACCCCCAGTTACTATAGAGTATTCCTGAATCCTTGATGCTTTATAAAAAATCCCAGCACCTCAATAACTTAGGCACCTGGTACCTAAGTTATCATAAGTTATCCAATGAAAAAAGGGCTTCTATGTACTGAAGCCCTTAAAAATTTTAAAATGGATTATTTCAGAAAGCCTTCCAGAATAAATGATTTTGTCGCCTAAACGGGCGACCGCCCCTTTCATCCCACGGGACGAGCCAGTGGGTTTTCAGGGGCGAAGTTCTATAAAATGTGTATTCATTCTCTATCTAATTAATATATAATTTACTTAGAATGTCAAATTAAAAAGAATAGGGAATTAATATGAAAATAAAGTATTGGCTGGCAGGTCTAATTATCTTCGCCTTTACCGCAATCGCCCAGGCCGCGCCGGCTTCACCCGCCTTTCAGGATATTGAAGGTTCTTTTGCCAGGGACGCCATTATTCAACTGAGCGACCGTGGCATCATTAGCGGCCTCGGGGCCAATGAATTCGGCCCGGCGCAGAGTATCAGCCGCGCCCATTTCGTTGTCCTTTTGGCCAGGGTGCTGGGGGTACAGCCTTATTCTCCCGCTGCGCCTACCTTTTCAGATCTGCCCCTCTCCGCAGCGGAATCAGGATATGTGGAAGCACTGGTCAAACTTGGCCTGGTAGCGGGTACTGGAAACAAGGTAATGGGAGCGGATGATTCGATCAAACGGCAGGATGCCGCTGTGCTACTGGCCGGCGCCATACGGGAGGAAAGCTTGGAGGAGCCTATACTTGGCGGCAGGTACCTTGATGAAAACCAGATTTCCTCATATGCTGCGAAAAGCGTAGCTTATGTTGTCTGGAAGGGCCTGATGAACGGCGGCGACAATCTCTTTCGTCCTCAAGAAACATTAACCAGGGCGGAAGCAGCCGTGCTCGCCGACCGGTTATTTAAGATCAGAAAAGGACAAGCTCTGACCGCTTTCCCAGTTGTCGACTCCCGGCAACTGCAAATAAAAACGGGAGAAACCAGTAAAATTGAACCGGACAATTCTCAGCAGCCCTTGCCCTTTACAACAGTGTACGGGCTGGACGACCCGGTCGTCGGCTGCATCTCTCCAGACGGCTCCTTTTCAGCCGGGCCGAAACCGGGCCAAGCCACCATTACGGTTAACGCGGGATACAACTCTTATCTGGTCCATACTAATATTACTTCCGCCGGCACGGCAGCAAAAACAACGGAGAAAAGCCCCGCAACTACCACCGCCTGTGTACCCGGAGAGGAGCTCACTAACGGGGCAACCTACAGAGTAGAGGTGCACTCGCCCGACCAGGGTTTCCGGGAGACAGAAGAGAAAAGTTATCCCGGCCCCCAAGAAGGCCTCACCTGCCTGGACGAAACCTGGACGGGCTTTTTTCGCCAGCAGGGACGGGATATTACAGTGGATTTAAAAAAGGTTGCCCCTGTCACCAAAATCTCCCTGGAATTCGAACAGGAAGCCGGGTCAGGCATTTACCTGCCCCAATACATGAACTGTTCTATGTCGGCGGACGGGAGAACCTGGTATCACCTGGGGCTGGTCAGCCATAGCATTGACCCCGCCGATCCGGCGGTTTTGAGCAAGGAATTCGCTCTGACCTTCCCGCCTGTCGCAGCCCGTTACGTTAAGATCAGCTTTCCGGTGGACGTCTTTGTGTTCGCCAGACACCTGTCCATCAAAGGAGGCGGTCAACCGCAAAGTCCGGTGATCCTGGCGCATGAAGAACAGAATGGACAGACTGCCGACACCTACCTGCAAATCCCGGACATCAGAAACATTCTACTGGTCTTTTCAGGCAGCCACGGCGACCTGGGCAGGTGGACCTCCCAGGACTTTCTGCCCATGCTGGTTTACCTGGACAAAAGGAACAGCATAGAGGGGAAGATGTTTGATACCCTGCTCTTTCTCCCCTACCCCGACCTGGCCTGTACCAGGGACGGCTGGACCGCCTACGCCGAGGACCTCTTTGCCCCCGGAGCGCAGCTTTCCGCCCTGGAGGAAACCATGGCCCGTTTGAATAAAATACCTGATTACCAGGGAAAAGTTAATGTCATTCTTACCGTTCCCTATCCCGACGGGCAGCAAGAAAACTTCGGCATTCTTGAAAGCGGCGGCAGTCCGCTTTGTTTCTCCGAAAAGAAAGCCGGCCAGAGTCAGGCGTTTGAAGACCGCTTCCTGGCCGTACGCTGGTTTTACGACAATCTAAAGGACAGGTGGGACCAGGCGGGATTTAAATACCTTAACCTGGCTGGTATTTACTGGTACAAAGAAAGTATGGACCCGACCACGCCCGGTGACGTCGAACTGGTGCAAGACGTGGCCCGGCTGGTGCGTAACGACGGCCTGAAATTTTTCTGGATCCCGTTCTTTGGAGCGCACGGCTATGATGTTTGGAGATCATACGGTTTCAATCATGCTTTTTTGCAGCCCAACTATTACGCCAGCAACGTTCCCCCGGATGAACGCATGGATAAGGCCGCGGAACTGGCCAAGCGTTATAATCTTGGCCTTGAGATAGAATGCGACGACGGCATACTCTACAGCCCTGAATATTACGACCTGTTTTATAAGCAGCTTAATAAAGCTCAGTTGCTCAATATCGATAAGGAAGCGTCCATGGCTTACTACGCCGGTTCAAAAACCCTGGTAAGAGCCTGGCGCAGCGATAACTACAAAATACGATCCATTTACGACGATATGTACAAATGGCTAAATGGCACATACAAAACGCCGGCTAATCCATAAGCCGGCGCATCCTC
>ENA-UOYA01003419-UOYA01003419.1-activated-sludge-metagenome-genome-assembly--contig:-NODE-3419-length-14221-cov-9.223705_pt1 | contig 14221 bp, 13 predicted proteins | sample MGYA00238163_ERZ764804 | MGnify/ENA primary metagenome ERZ764804 (study PRJEB28919, sample SAMN05720223) | activated sludge metagenome | isolation source: Anaerobic digester | place: Hong Kong...
AATTTTTTCAAAGTTTCTTCCTCCCTTTGTAAATAATTTAAGTAAAGACTGTATTGATTTTACTTGTTAAAGGCCTGCGATCTCCCTCCTTCTTTTTCAAAGATAGCACCTCGGATTTCTAATTCCCTGCTTCACAAGACTGAAAATTGATTAGTAATATAGGTACATTTGTATATAAGAAAAAGTTTCATAAAGCATTTTATGTCCGAATATATGCTTTGATGGGTTTTTTCATAGATTGATATGCATTTTCTATTTTTTCTTTTTTGTAAAAATTTTTTAATAATAGGAGTAATGCATATTATGACAATATTTCATTATATTCCTTAAATTTAAAGCTTACTAAAATATTTCACATTGTGAAATTACATTTCATATATTTATATTACACTTTTCTGATGAAAACTGCAAGCTAAAAATTGTAACCTCTTTAAACAAAAACATAAAAAAGCAGATCCGTCAGAATCTGCATTAGGCTAAAACCAATTCAATACTCATCTTGCACTATTTATTTCATATATGAATTTTTCTGCAAGCTCCTCAATTGCCTTGTAATTTCCCTTAGCAAGCAGGTCTTTTCTTATCAGGCTTCCTCCTGCTCCTACCGCTATTGAGCCTGCCTTGATGTATTCCCCTGCATTGCTTACATCTACACCGCCCACAGGCATCATTTCTATATTGTCATAGGGCCCTCTTAAGTCTTTTATGTATTTCGGCCCAACAGCTGAAACCGGAAATATCTTTACAATATCTGCACCTATATTGTGACATTTTAATACTTCCGTTGGTGTAAAAGCGCCGGGAACCATGACCTTTCCGTAGCTTTTTACTACTTCTGCAACTTCAGCATCGACATTTGGCGCAAGCACAAACTCCGCGCCGCATTCAACCGCCTTTGCGGCAGCTGCAGGATTAGTAACGGTGCCTGCGCCTACAATTATGTCGCCTTTAAACCTGTCAAGCAAAGATAAGATTATTTTGTCAGCTCCCCTGGTGTTGAATGTCACTTCAACCGCTTTAACACCTGCATTGCATAAGGCTTCAACCGTATGCAGCGCTTCCTCTTCTTCAATGCCTCTCATTATTGCTACTATTCCTGTGTTTTTTATCAGCTCGATTACTTCTGTATTCTTCAACTCTATTCCTCCTTAACAAGTCCCCTGGCCTTCGCTGCTGCGATTGAACCGAATCCGGCCATGTCCTGCATTGATTCGTCATCTACCACATGTAACTTCCCTCTGAAATAATCATCATTTTTTATCAATATCTCAAATGCTCTCTTTAATATCTCGCTGCCTCCGATTATTACCGGATGCTCCGGGTCAACCTTCAGTGCGCTGCTGTTTTTTACCGCATATAAATCATTTTCCAATACTGCACCCAGAAGAAAGTTTGCTTTGTCGTCAACAGTATAGCCTGTAAACTGATCCAGTATCCTTACAAGAAAACATGCCCTGCCTAAACCGACCTTTCGTGAATATTCTGCTCCTGCCATGATTAATTCCCCGTTGATTTTTTCAACAAAGGAATTGTTCAAAGCATTTGCAAGAATTGTATTGTTTGTAATTACCGACAACAGCTCTCCTGCCAAGGTTGTAACACACCCCGTTATTTTGCGGGACTCATTCAAGCTTATGAATTTTGAATGAGAGCCGGGAAGAATCAGAACTGCAGGCCCTTCAATCTTAAGGCTCTCTATGATTCCAAGGGTCTCTGTCTCTTCACCCCTCATTATATCCATTTCTTCACAGTTATTGATGTTTATATCCTTTATCCGGTTCTTAATCCCCGGGACAAACCATATGGGCTTATCAATCACTTCATCTATCTGAGCAGATACCATGCCCTTTGCCAGCTCTTCAATACCTGCGGGTGCACATACATGAGGCACCTCATACAAACCGACATTTGAAGTGATCATCCCCGAAGCCAGGAACAGATCCACTTCTGATGCTTCCATGCCAATTTTGTCAAGAGCCGCCTTTATCGCTTCCCTCACACCCTGACACAATTTGGCTTTGCTGCCGGTAATCGCAGTATCCCTTACACCTACTCCGATAAATGACTTTGATACCACCTTGCCCTTGTTCCATATCTTGGCTCTGGTATTTGAAGTTCCCGTATCAATTGTGGCAATATACATGTAACTGTCACCTTCTCTTTGGATTTTTTGCAGCATTTCAATTATAACTATAGCAGCATAACGTGTCAAGGGACACGGGGACGTTTCACGTGTCCCGCCTCCCTTAGACATATTTCATGCTGCCTTCATCCTTTTGGAGCTCCTTGATAAGAAGCTTTATATCCTGATCCCTGTCCTTCCTGCACACCAATATTACGTCATCAGTCTCTATTATCACAAGGTCATCGACTCCCAGAACGGCTATAAGCCTTTTGTCCCCGTACAAAATGCAGTTGTGCGAATCCAGCACCTTGCATTCTCCCTTAAGGGTGTTGCCGCAATCGTCTTTAGGCATATACCTTTCCAATGCGGTCCAATTTCCTATGTCATCCCAATAAAAGCTGCTCTCCATCACATATACATCCCATGTCTTCTCCAATATTCCATAGTCAATGGAAATACCATCGATTTTATTATACTCTTCTTCTACTATCTTAGCCTCCAATGGGCTTCCTATATAATCACTGATTCTCTTCAGACATTGATACATTTCGGGAAGAAATTTCTTATACTGCTTAAGCAGCACTGATGCCTTCCAGATAAACATTCCGCTGTTCCACAAAAAAGTACCCTTGTCAATGAACTCCTGAGCCTTTTCCCTGTTCGGCTTTTCTGTAAACCTTTTTATCTTGTATGTTGGTATCTCCCATGATCCTTCTATTTTTCTTCCTGTTTCAATATAACCGTAAGCTGTTTCCGGCCTTGTCGGCTTTATACCCATGGTTACCAGGCAATTTTCTGAATCAGCTATTCGCAGGCCCTGCTTCAGGGTCTCTATAAAGATGTCTTCATCCTGTATATAATGATCTGAGGGAAGTACTATCATAACTGCTTCGGGATCCTTTTTGAGAAGCTTTACCGCCGAGTATCCGATACAGGCGGCAGTCTCCTTTATCATTGGTTCTAATATAAGATTCCTTTCCAATATTTCCGGGACCTGCTCTCTTATTGTGTTGACATAGTTTTTGTTTGTTACCATATAGATGTTCTTCAGGGGGATAAATTTGCTGATCCTATCCACTGTAAGCTGAATCATCGTCCTTTCTCCTACAGTGTTCAAAAACTGCTTCGGGTACATTTTCCTGCTCTTGGGCCAGAACCTGCTGCCTGAACCGCCGCACATAATTACTACATAGTTCATAATCACAAACCTCCGTAATAATTATAATATGCGGTACGGGACGATTCGTTACAGACGAAGAATACGACATAGCCGCATTCTTCTGTTGCTCTGTAAAGGGAACAAAACTACCTTTCCTTGTGCCCATATTCGTCTATAATACATAATTATCTAATTTTAGCCGAAATATTAGTTGACATTAATAAAATATGCGGCTATAATTGCATTACTATATTATATAGCCGAGAGGTGGTTGCGATGAGATATATTCGCAGAGCGATGGAGGATACTTTCCTGCGTCTATCAAAGGAGTTTGCGGCACTGTTGCTTACCGGACCCCGTCAGGCAGGCAAAACGACTATGCTGCAAAAACTTGCTCAGGAGGAGAACATAGGCAGAAATTATGTTACGCTGGACGATTTGACCGAACGTGAGACGGCGAAAAACGATCCCAAAATGTTTTTTCAAATCCACAAGCCTCCCGTTTTTATCGACGAGGTGCAGTATGCCCCGGAACTTTTTCCCTATATCAAAATCCATATAGATCAAAACCACCGGCCCGGAGATTTTTGGCTCACGGGCTCACAGGTGTTTAAGCTGATGGGCGGTGTACAGGAGTCTCTGGCAGGCCGGGTCTGCCTTCTGCATATGTCCACCATGTCCCAGGCAGAAATCTGCGGTGCAGTGACCGAACCCTTTGAGCTGGATTTTGAGAAGCTCTCCAAACGAATAAGAGAACGCAAAGCCATTGACACCCCCGCCATCTATGAGCGAATCTGGAGCGGCGGGATGCCGGCGTTGGTCAGCGGGCAGTATAGCGATCATCGCGTTGTGTACTCAAGTTATGTCAGCACTTATATCGACCGTGACGTCAAAGAGATTTCCGGTGCCATCGATTCTCTGAGGTTTATGAGTTTTATCACGGCCGCCGCCGCTCTGGCCGGCCAAATGCTCAATTATAAAACCATAGCAGATGCAGCCGGAATTGATCAGATATCCGCCAAGAATTGGCTTGGAATTCTAGAGCGTCTGGGTATTATTTTTTATCTGCATCCTTACTCGAATAATATGCTGAAGAGGATGGTGACAAAGCCTAAGTTGTATTTCTACGACACTGGGCTTGTGGCTTATCTGACTAAATGGACCAATAGCGAAACATTGATGAACGGTGCCATGAGCGGTGCGATTCTTGAAAATTTTGCGGTGTCTGAAATCGTAAAAAGCTACAAAAATTGCGGGTTGGAACCATTTATATACTATTACCGTGATAAGGACACCAAGGAAATTGACATCTTGCTGGAAGACAACGGCAAGCTATACCCCATGGAAATCAAAAAAACTGCAATGCCCCAAAAGCAGCTTACCCGCGTATTCAGAGTCATTGATAAGGCGACATTGCCCCGTGGCACCGGTGCGGTACTTTGTACCAGTGACAGGCTGTCAGCCTTTGACAGCGAAAATCTGATTGTTCCTGTGTGGGCAATATGAAGAATAATGCTGCAGCCTCAAAAGCTACATCCAATTAGCACTTTCATCCGTTTTGAATCCACAGCAATAGCAACGACTGACTGCTAATAGGGAGTGCAATAAAAACCACTTAAGTCTGCTTATTTTCTCCTCCCAGGTACGCCTCCAACAGCACTTTATTACCAAGAATATTTTCTGCCGAATCTTCACCGACAATTAAACCCGTTTTGATTATATATGCTCTGTCACAGATTTTGAGAGCCATCATAGCGTTTTGCTCTACCAGCAGTATTGTAGTACCCATTTCCTTTATGCGGCGAATTATTTTAAACACTTCCTCCACAATTACCGGTGCAAGTCCCATTGATGGCTCATCAAGAAGTAAGAGTTTAGGTGCAGCCATTATCGCCCTTCCAACTGCTAACATCTGCTGTTCTCCTCCGGAAAGCGTACCGCCAAACTGATTTTTCCGTTCCTCAAGCCTTGGGAATAGCTCATATACTGTCTTTGAGAGCTCCTTGAAGCGCTTTTGGTTGCCTCCGGAAAATGCTCCAATCTCTAAGTTCTCGACAACTGTCAAATCAGCAAATATACGCCTCCCTTCAGGTACAATTGCAATACCCTGCTTTATAATCTTGTGGGAAGGCTTACCGAGAAGAGAATTCCCCATAAATGCTATATCCCCACTTTCAATTTTCACTTGTGCTATTATTGATTTTAAGAGAGTTGATTTACCTGCTCCGTTTGCTCCTACAAGTGTTACCAGTTCTCCTTCATTAACCTCCATACTGATACCCTTCAATGCCTTAATTACTCCATAGGAAGAAACGAGATTCCTGATTTTCAGCATGCTTTATTCCCTCCTCTTCCCAGATATGCCTCAATAACCATTTCATTCGATTGGATTTCTGCAGGTGTACCCTCAGCGATTTTTGCGCCGTAGTTTAATACACTAATGCTTTCGGATATATCCATTACTACCTTCATATCGTGTTCCACTATAAGTATACTTACATCATAATACTCCCTGATGCGATATATTGTAGATATAAGAGTGGCTTTCTCCTCCGAATTCATACCTGCCGCAGGCTCGTCCAGCAATAATAGTTTGGGTTCGCTTGCCAGCGCCCGGGCAATCTCAAGCAAGCGCTGATGCCCATAAGGCAGGTTCGAAGCTAATTCATCCCGCTTGTCAATAATCCCAAGAAACTTAAGATGTTCTTCACTTTTCTCCTTAATGTACTGTTCTTCTTCTTTCGCCTTTTTTGAGCGATATAGAATATCAAGTACATCATTTTTTGTGCGGCAGTGCATACCCACCTTAACATTCTGAAGCGCCGTCATATTCTTAAAGAGCCTTATATTCTGAAATGTACGGCATATTCCCGCCTTTACAGTCCTGTCGGAAGACATCCCTGAAATATCGATATCATTAAAGATTATCTTACCGCTTGTAAGTTTGTATACACCGGTAATCAGATTAAACACGGTTGTTTTCCCGGCGCCATTTGGCCCAATCAGCGCCTTGATCTGTTTATCCTCCACAGTCATTGAGAAATCGCTTACCGCTGTAAGACCTCCAAATGTTTTAGTTACATTTTCCAATACTAACTTGCACATTTACACTGCACCCCGCTTCCTTCGCCCTGTACTATCCTCAATGCGCATTATTAACTTGTTAATGCTGCTGATCAGGCCGCCTGGATAGAACATTATCACCAGTATCAGCATAATACCGTATATAACAAGACGATAATCTCCAACTTGCCTTAAGATTTCCGGCAATATCGTCAAAAATATCGCACCCAGTATCGGTCCATTAAGTGTCCCCAAGCCTCCGATAACTGCCATTGACAGTATCATGACAGACTCATCATATCTGAATGTATCCGGACTGACATACTTCACCATATGTGCATATAAGCAGCCGCCAATACCGCAAAAAACAGCGCTAATCACAAATGCCTTAATTTTGTATTGTGCAAGATTAATGCCCACCAGTTCAGCTGCTGCCTCATCTTCGCGGATTGCAATCAACGCACGGCCTGCACGGGAATTAATCAGCTTGCGTTGATAGAAATAAAGAATAATACAGAATATCAGTATAAGAAAGTAGTATTTCTGTAATGTATTGAATGAAAAGCCAAACAGTTCAGGTGCTTTAATACGTAAGATGCCGGAAGCGCCGCCTGTTACCTTCTTCCAATTCAGAAGTACAAGCCTTACAATTTCTCCAAAACCAATTGTTAATAGAACAAGATACTTGCCTTTTACTTTAAGAGCCGGAATCGCAAGAATCAGGCCAAATACCCCGGAAACAATCATAGAAACAGGAAATGTAATATAAAAAGGAAGTCCAAAAACCGTGTTCATCAGCGCCGAAGTATAGGCTCCGATTGCAAAGAAGGCTGCCTGCCCAAGAGAAATCTGACCGGTATAGCCGGCAAGTATATTAAACCCCATTGCCAGTATTGCGTAAATGCCTGACATATTGATAATCTGCACATAATAATTGTTTGGCACTATAAAGGGTAACAAAATCAGAAGTACAGAAAATATCATGAGAGAAATGAAATTCTTTTTGTTTTTCATCCCAACACCACCTTTATAGTTTTTGTTCTATACGTTTTGCCAGCAGGCCAGTTGGCTTAAAATATAAAACTATAAATAAAATCAAAAATGCAATAACATCCCTGTACGCGGACGATATAAACCCTGCTCCTACCGCTTCAATGGAACCTAAAAGAAGTCCCCCGACAACTGCCCCTGAAATGCTTCCAAAGCCGCCCAAAATCGCCGCTGCAAAACCCTTGAGTACAACCATCGCGCCCATGTTCGAGGAAGCATAGCTCATAGGAGCGAGCAATACACCAGCCACAGCACCCAGGGCTGCACTAATTCCAAATGTAAGGAAGCGTGTCCTATTGACATTTATGCCCATCATTGCCGCAGCTTCAGCATCTGTTGCGGCAGCACGCATCTGTTTACCTGTCATTGTTCGATAGAAGAACATTTGTAATACTGCAACGAGCAAGAGAGAAATCATAATAATGCCAATATTCTGAGGCAGTATCTTCAACCCCGCAATTTCTATCGGTGTGGTACTAAATACGCTTGGAAAGAGTCGCGGTTCTGCACCCCAAATTAATATGCTTGAATTTCTGAGTACGATTGACATACCTATTGTAGCTATCAACAGATTTGTGAACGAATCATACTGCAGCCTTCTATAGATAAAACGTTCCAGAAACAAACCAAAAAAACCCGTAATCACAATAGACAGGGGCAAAACGATAAACAATGGAATTTTTAAATCAAATAAAGTCAACGCTATAAAAGCAGACAGCATAATAGTGTCGCCATGAGCAACATTCAACATACCTAACGATTTGTATATCATGGACACACCAATTGCAATCAACGCATATATACTGCCCATCGTTAAGCCATTTGCAAGCTGTTGGCCCAACATTTGCTTCCCCCTCCTTTACAATACTGCTGTTTTTATTTATCCCCTACTTCTGCAAACGATATATCCGATAATGTATTTAAACTCAATAATAACCAGCAACAAACATTTCTTAATAAGCAGCTGTCCGATTTACATTTTATAATTAACAAGCCCTTTTGATATCCTGGTCCTATTCTGCCATAAATTCTGGCAGAATAGGACCGGATCATTTGCTGTCTACTGAACTACCTCATGCTGTCCATTCTTTACAGTAACAATGTTAACATTCTTAATTACTTCGCCCGTCTTATCAAATTTAATAACTCCGGATACGCCCTTTAAACCTTCATCAAAGTTTCGAATAGCATCCCTGATATCTTTGCTGTCTATGCTTTTTGCTTCCTCAACGGCCTTCTTAATTATGTATACGGAATCATAGGTCTGTGCGCCGTTAAAATCCGGGCTGCCGTTAAACTTTTCCTCATATTTTTTCACATATGACTGTACGTTCTCTGCAGGATTTGAAGGTGAGAACGGAGTTGAAAAATATATGCCTTCTGCTGCTTCCTTTGCAAGCTCCATAAGCATCGGAGAAGCCCAACCGGTTCCGCCCATGAATGGAACGTCAATCCCATATTGTTTAGCCTGTTTTAATATCAAAGCACCCTCACTGTAGAAACCCCATACCAAAACCGCATCAGGTTTGGTTGCGGCAATTTTCGTAAGCTGAACAGAAAAATCGGTGTCCCCTGTGTTATAGCTTTCAACAGCCTTAACCTCAATACCCATCTCACCGGCATACTGTTCAATCAGTGTTGCGCCGCCTGTACCGTAATCAGTTGCCTCATTCAAAACAGCAACCGACTTCACATTTAAACTATCCTTGGCAAACTTCAAAACCTGTGAAGTCTGCAGAGTATCTGCTGCTGCATTACGAAATATCCACTCATTCCCAAGCTGCACTATGCTTAAAGCAGTGGAAGCCGGTGCAATTTGTGGTATACCTGCCGCTGAAGTTACTTCCATAACTGCCAGTGTGCAGCTGCTTGCCTGAGCACCTATCAGAACTTTAATCTTATCCTGATTTATCAGTTTCTGAGCCGCATTTACCGATTTAGCCGGCGTTCCCTCATCGTCCTCAATAATAAGCTCAAGAGTGTATTTACCATCTACTCCCCCAGCTGCATTAATCTCCTCAACTGCCAGCTTTGCAGAATTCACAATGGTCTCTCCGTACGCTGCTGCGCTACCGGTTACGGGAGTAACCAATCCAATTTTCAGCGGCTCTTTTTTGTCCGTCTGCATTGTTTGCTCCGGCTTACTGCAGCCCGAAATGCTCCCCAGTATCATCACAGTTATCAATAAAAATGCAAAAACATGCAGCAATTCAGCTTTCTTTCTCATGTTTTTTCCTCCTTATTTCTTTAATTAATGCCTCTGTAAGGCAAAATTACTCTTCAATAACAGCGACAGCTCTTACCGGAAAACCATCTATATCCTTTACGAGCAAAGGCAGTGTAATTAATTCAAACTTATCGACAGGAATCGCATCAAGATTATTCAGATATTCGTTAATTAAAACGCCATTTGACAGGAACGCGTAATGCAAAGGATTAGGCTGCCCCGGTTCAAGCTTGTCAAGAGGATTATCCGGTGAAGGAGTATCCATGCCTATGTAACAAATTCCTTTAGATACTAAATAATCTGCAGCCTCCAGTGTAAAACAGGGATACTCGCGGAAAAACTTCTTCGTACCCCAATAGTGATACCAGCCGGTACGTATTACAATACGATCTCCTTTTTCAATTTTTATATTGGAATTTTCTATGTCTTTAACTGTTATCTTCTCATAGCTTCCTTTCTCAAGGCGTATCATCTTAGCAGGGCCGATTAGAATATCCAATGGAACTTTGTCAAGACGCGGGGTACCGTTTTCCACCATATGCGCCGGTGAATCCATATGTGTACCCGTATGACTCCCCAGAACTACTTTATAGCTCTCTCTGCCTTCAAGGCAATGGCGACCTAATTGTGTAATCTCAACCACAGGATGCCATGGTGCAGGCGCAGTAATCATACCCTCATGAATAGGATGTGTAAGTTCAATAAACTTTTTCATATTAATTCCTCCTCCAATAATCATGAATTACATATATTTGCCCATCCTCAACATACCCCAAATTTTGCGGCATGTTCATTATTGACTTTGATTATTTTGTAAATAAATGGTGTGATAATTCTCAAATAAATAGCTACATCTGATATATTATGTTAACTGCAGATATGTTTAAATGATTAGTATAATGAACTAACTTTTGGGGTAATTCATTTTTGGAAAAAAGTTGATAAGATAGCTTCCTTTTTCAGCAATCAAGGTTCGCTATTAAATTCGGTATAGTCGAACGGCATTCGCTTAATTGTGTATAATATTATTATATATTTCTTTTACGCTATCTGTCAATAATTATTTGCAAAATTTCGATTTTTCTTTATAATTTTATTTGCTTCACGCTATTTAAGCTTATTAAGTGCGGCCTCCATCCTATCCATACCTTTCTCAATCAGTTCAGGTGCTATTGCAAAAGTAAAGCGAACATACCCTTCCATGCTGAATGCCTCACCAGGGACACATGCAATATGTGCCTGGTCAATCAAAAACTCTGCAACATCAAATGATGACTTTATCATTTTATTATCAAAACATTTACCAATCAAACCGCGTACACTTGGATATACATAGAAAGCACCATCCGGAGCGTTACAATGAATACCATCCATATTATTCAGTCGACCTACAATGTAATCTCTTCGATTTTTATAAGCTTCCTGCATTGGAGTAAAATTACTGAACTCATTAAGAGCAAGCGCTGCAGCTTTCTGTGACATGGAATTAACATTACCGGTCACATGTCCATGAATTGCAGCCATCGCCTTTGTAACTTCAACTGAAGCGCCGGAGTATCCAACACGCCATCCGGTCATACAGTAACTCTTGGAAAGGGAGTTAATCGTTACAGTAAATGCCTTAATACCCTCTCCCAGGGTTCCTATACTTGTGTTTGGTTTATCAATATATATGAGTTTTTCGTATACCTCATCTGAAATTACAAAAATCTCGTTTTCCACCGCAGCCTTTGCAATTTTTTTAAGTTCTTCCACAGGGATTATAGCGCCGGATGGATTGTTCGGAGAATTTATTATTATCATCTTTGTTTTATTAGTAACAGCTGTCTCAATCTTTTCAGCCGAAACACTAAAATTGTCTGCCTCGCTTGTGTCAACAAGCACGGGTACACCACCGAATAACTTCACCTGTTCTATATAACTCACCCAACAAGGAGTCGGTATGATAACCTCATCGCCGGGATCAATTAATGCTCCACAAGCTTGAAATATCAATTGTTTTGCACCATTTCCAACAAGAATTTCATCAGGAGTATATACAAGACCATTTTCCCTCTCAAACTTTTTGCAAATAGCCTCCTTTAGCTCAGGTATGCCGTTCGAAGCCACATATTTCGTAAAATCTTTGCGAATCCACTTTATGCCTTCTTCTTTAATTATCTCAGGAGTCGGAAAATCCGGTTCACCTGTAGCGAAACTGATGACATCAATTCCTTCCATTTTCATTTTTCTTGCCTTGTCGGCAATTACCAGAGTCGCTGAGGGAGAAATATTCTGTACACGTTTTGCTAAGATCATAGTATCCAAATCCTTTCTTTATTATATTTTTCGATTGCTGATTTGTTTTGCTATCTCTTCCGCTAATTCAGCAGTGGGTGCAATCTTATCAACCTTACATATCTCTGTTACTATGATACGGGGATCAATATTATATCGTCCGGCAACCTCTTTCACCATACCATAAAACGCGGAATGAAAACCGGACATGCCAAATATCAGTGAAATACTATCAAGAGTCTCATAAGCTCTATGCCCAATCCAGCGATCGCCAAGATCCTGCAATGCATATAAATCCCCTTTAACTATTCCTAACCGCATTAATGCCGCAATGAGATACTCCGTTGGTGTATTTCCGGCACTGCGCCCGAGGCCTTTCAGGCAAGTATCTACTGTATCCGCACCTGCCTCAATTGCAGCAATCGTACAAGCAGTAGCAAGACCCATATTGTCATGTGCATGAAAACCGATCTTTATGCCGGATGCACCTCTGAACTTGTCTTTGATAGCAGTAATGTACTCTTTTACCTGATTAGGCATCAGATTTCCAGCCGAATCCATTACAATGATGTTGTCCGCTCCGGCTTCTTCCAGTATCTGTGCCTGCCTTGCAAGTTCATCAGGGGTAACGGCATATGCTTTACGCACACAGCAATGGACTATCAGGTCTTGCTCTTTAGCATATTTTATAAACTGAACTGCCTCGATTATTTCTTCCATGCTGGCATTCGGTCCAATCCTCAGAAAGTCTAAACCCCAACTCCGGGCAGCTTTGATATCATCACAGGTGCCTATATTTTGAATGAAAAAGCAACCGATTTTTGCGTCTCTTGCTGCATTCCTTGCGGTCTTAATATATGTTTCATCAGTCTCCTTTGCAACCTTGCCTGATCGGGCTGAAGCACCCAGCCCAAGTCCATGGCCTACTTCTATCCATTTAATTCCTGCCTTTGAAAGTCCCTCTACAATTCCGTATGTCTCCTCCGATGTAAACTGAAAGTCGACTGCATTGCTGCCATCCCGCAGTGTTACATCTATGATGTCAAATTCATACGCCATAATTAATCAATCCTTTCATCAATTAATTTCTGCCAAAAAACACAATAAGCAACCAAACAGATTCGTGTAAGCGAACCTATTGATTGCTGATACCCATATAATAACAGAACTTATTCATACTGTCAATAATATTTTCGAATATGATTCGTAAATATCGTATATTCTCATTGACATTTTAGAATAAACCGCTTAAAATACATATGTGCTTTAATGCATTATTGGAATAGTTTTGATTTACAAAATGAAAGAAGGGTGAACATGTCAGAAAAGAAAGCATTCGTACAAAGCGTAGATAGAGCTCTTCAAATACTTGAGTTCTTTTTTACACAACCTTCTATGAGTCTGATAGAAATAACAAATTCGATGGCACTGCCTAAAACAACAGTTTTTGGTTTAATATCTACGCTGGAAAAGAGAGGCTTTCTCAAGCAGGATGCAGAAACTAAACGTTATCAGCTGGGCATCCGGCTAATGGAGCTTTCGGCTGCCATTACAAGCCGTACAGACATAATTCACGAAGCAACAAGACTGCTAAAACCTATCTCTGAGCTTTATGGCCACAATGCACATATCACAATGCTTGACGGCCTTTCGGTAGTATATGTAGGTCATGTAGAAGCAACCGGAACATTCAGCATCAAAACAAATATCGGTACACGTGCACCTGCATATTGCACTTCCTCGGGCAAAGCGTTTCTTGCCAGCCTCCCAAAGCTTAAGCGCGAAGCGTTAATAGATGAGGCACAATTGGTACCGCTGACACCCAAAAGTATAATTGACCCGGAAGTGCTTAAAGAGCATCTCAATAAAGTGGAATCACAAGGCTATGCTGTTGATTGTGAGGAAAGTATTACCGATGTAGAGGGTGTGGGAGTTGTAGTTAAGAATCGCTTCGGTGAAGCAGTAATCGGTTTGAGTATTGCGGGTCTTGCTACACAATTTTCTGACGAAATAATACAAGAATATGTCCGGCACCTGAGAAAGGCAGCCGATAGCCTCCGCGTCTTTATTGATCTTCAGATAAGTAAATGATTTAAGCGAAAATCTGATAGTGCCCATATGGGCGATATTAAGAAAATGGGGCCGCCATGTATGGCGGCCCTATCGGGACCTCTTTAGAAGCTCCGCCCCTATTTCCTCATAGGTTATACCCATATAATTCATCAGTACTGTCAAATGATAGATCAGGTCTGATATTTCATATATGGCTTCCTCTTTGCTTTCATTCTTGGCAGCTATTACCACTTCCGTGCTCTCTTCT
>ENA-UOYA01003420-UOYA01003420.1-activated-sludge-metagenome-genome-assembly--contig:-NODE-3420-length-14221-cov-6.085345_pt1 | contig 14221 bp, 10 predicted proteins | sample MGYA00238163_ERZ764804 | MGnify/ENA primary metagenome ERZ764804 (study PRJEB28919, sample SAMN05720223) | activated sludge metagenome | isolation source: Anaerobic digester | place: Hong Kong...
TTTTCCAGTATCCAGCCATTACATTTTCACCACGAATGACAATTTCACCTTGTTTGCCATGCTCCACTTCCTGACCATTTGAGTTACAAAGCTTCACTTCGATAGAGGGAGCCGGTGTGCCTGAAGAACCTATCTTATGATGGGCGGGTACATTTCCGGACACAATCGGCGATGCTTCTGTTAAACCATAGCCTTGATAGATCGGAATCCCGATCGCATAAAAAAATCGTTCCAGTTCTCGATCGAGCAAATCGCCGCCGCCAATAAAACATTCCAGACGTCCGCCAAATCGCTCTCGAATTTTCCGAAACAATAACCAATCGTACATTTTATATTCCGCTTTCAATAGCGGCGAAACATTCTTCCCGCGATCCCATCCAGAGCCATTGTATTTATAAGCAATTTTCAATGCACAGCTAAAAATTGCCTCGTTTTCAGTTCCTTTTTCTTTAATGCTTTTCTCTATATCTTTCCGAAATTTTTTTGCCATCGCCGGGACGCTAAGCATAATATGCGGTTTCACTTCTTTCATATTAAGATAAATATTCCTTAGCGTTTCGTCAGGAGTTTTTCCAACCTGCACCGATGCCATGCTGGCGCCATTCTTTATCAGCGTGTAAATTCCTGCTGTGTGAGTAAAACTATGGTCCCACGGCAACATTAACAGCGAGCAATAGTACTCAGGTATTGGCATTAGCGCCGAAGCCTGTTCCACATTTGACGTGTAGTTTCGATGGGTAAGAACAACTCCTTTTGGATCGGCTATAGTTCCAGAAGTGTAACATATATTTGCAATATCATGTTCTTTAATAGATTGCCATCGCTCTTCAAGCACATTGGGATGCAATTGAAGGAACTGTTTTCCATTCTCAAGAATCTGTGAGATCGGCAGCTCATCATTCTCGTATCTATCCTGCGTATCAAACACAATAGTTGTTTCTAAATTCGGAAGGTCGTTCTTTATCGAGCGAATTTTCTTCAACTGAGAACCCGAGACAAAAACCATTTTACAACCAGAGTGTAACAGACGAAACTTGAGTTCATTCGCCTCTTCGATTTTTACAGAGAGAGGAACATTAACTGCTCCTGTGTAGAGGATTCCTAATTCTGCAATGATCCAATCGTTTCTGCCTTCCGAGAGAAGTGCAATTCTATCCCCTTTTTGGATTCCGATGCTTATCAATCCAGCCGCACATTGATGGACGGATCGCTGAATTTCAGCGTACGTCGTTCCTTCATAAGCGCGGCGGAGCTTCTCCCACATCATTACATTGGAAGCGAACCTCTTGACGCTTTCTTCGAACATTACCGGAATTGTGCGTTCCATGTCTCATATCTCCTCCCAATTTGTGTACCGATAATTTCAAAGTTTCTTATGCTTCCGCTTCATACCACACTACAATATTTCTGCCTGACCGTTGTGCTCCATAGAGCGCTTCTTTTGCGCACAGTAGTAATTCTTGCTCTGTCTGCGCATGGCGTGGAAACATTGCAACTCCCACACTAACAGTAGCATGGAATTTCTTCGAGGTAAATTCTTTCTCTTCGATTGCACGGCGAATTGCATCGGCAAATTTTAGAGCATCATCCTGTGAAGTCTTTACACGAAGTACAACAAATTCATCGTAACCATATCGTCCCGCTGCATCGATCGGACGAAGGAACGAACGTATGACGTCAGCGCATTCTTTCAACATTTGTTTAGAAACTTCATATCCGTACGTTAGCGCTATCTGTTTGAAATTATCAATATCCATCAGAACGACGGCAAATTTTTCATGTTCATCCTGAGCGCGTGTTAATTCTGTTGAAAGTTTATCAAGGAATGGCGCATACTTCTCGAGCCCGGTATCATGATCAATTCTATCGAGCCGAAGAATTTCTTCGTAGAGGTGTGATTTTACCAGCGCAATTCCAACAAAATCTGCAAATGCTTGAAGGATCGGAATATCGTCTTCTGTAAAACCGTCCGCTGCCTTTGTCTCTGCATGCAAATATCCGAGCGTTCGCTGGTCGACAGAAATCTGAACGCACAAACAAGAACCAAATTGATTCTCGAGTTTTACTTCTTCAGCAAGTTGTGATTGCTTTGCTGCATTTGAAATGAGGATTGGCTTCCCCGTCCAGAGTAATTTTCCAATCGCTCCTGTCGCAAATTTTCTTCGGAACTCTTTTTCGAATGTCAACGATAAGCCCTCGCTCGCTTCGACCTTCAGATACTCTGTCGCTGGATCGATAATAATTATTGCACACGCCTGACAGTGGTACATCCTCACAACTCGATCGACAACCAGCGAGAACACTTGTTCGTATTGATTCGTTGACTTCAATAAGGCTAGCACTTCGGTGATAAAGTGCATGCATTCATCTGTTTTCAAATGCACCATGTCGCTTCCCTCCTCTCTATTTATTGCTTTGGTTGACTTTGTGGAATCTTCCTCATCACTGTTTCGATTTCTTCGACTGTTACTGGACTGATTCCAGACAATAAACTACATCCTAACCCTGTTACTAGGACGTCATCTTCAATTCGAATGCCAAGTCCCCGATATTGCGGCGCGCACTGGGTCGTATCCGAAATATAGATTGCCGGTTCGATCGCCAATACCATCCCTGGCTCAAGCGGTTGTGTATACGAGCCGACATCGTGAACATCTAATCCAATGAAATGCACAAAATTATGAAGTGTATAGTTAGAGATATCATCCGGCGAGAGAAGAATTCCAAGTTTTTGCAATCCACGCGCTAAGACTCGCTCCATTGTTTGTTGAATTGTTGCGAATTGTTCGCCAGGCTCAATGGCAGCAATTCCGCTGTCGCGCGCTTCCAATACCAACTCATAGAGAGTTTTTTGAGCCGCCGTAAATTTTCCATTCACCGGGATTGTTCGTGTAATATCAGCGGAATATCCTTCAACTTCAGCGCCGCAATCAATGAGAACAAGCTCGCCATTCTTCAACCGACTAGCTCTTCCGCTGTAATGCGGATAGACGGTATTCTTTCCCGCTGCAACAATTGCTGGGAATGCCTGAAATTCAATTCCTGCCTTTGCCATCGAATAGTCTATGTTAGCTTTTAGTTCATACTCATACATTCCGGAATTACATTGTTTCATAGCATTCGTCAGTGATGATATCGTCCTATCGACAGCTTTCTGTATCAGCTTTTGCTCATCCGCTGATTTAATGACTCGCATGCTTTCGACAAGCGGAACGGAATTCTGCACATCAAGATTAGGAAAACGTTCCTGCAATTGTTTCTTTGCTTCGCGCCAGCTAAGATAAGAAACCTGCGCAACACGATCGATGAACGATTCCGGTAATGAAGGCGTGTAGTATAGAGTCCGTACCGTCGGCAAAACAGAATTGAGAACCGATTGCAATGAATCGATATCGAGCGCGATTTCTAAAGGAGACGTGCAACCGGCTTGCTTTGCACGTTCTTCGAGTGAAGGAAGCGGCTGCGACCATCTTCCCATACTGTGAGGAAGGAATAAAATAGCCTGCACATTCAATGATTCAGATATTGCAAAGGGATGTCCTAATAAAAGTAGAATGCTTCGCGGATCTTTTATGCTTGTGAGATAATAGAACGTACTGTTCTGATGAAATGGATAGGCGACATCGTCGTTGCGAATAGATTCTTCTGCAGCTGAGAAAATTGCTACCGAAGTAGAATCCAAACGAGCGATAATAGATGCACGGCGTTGAGCATATTCTTGTGCGGAAATTGTATTATCCTGACCTGCATTCAATGTACTACAAATGACTGCAACACATAGAAGAAGAATCTTTGATGTTTTCATTCTAAACTCCGCAATTGAATTGATGTTTCCATGCCTTTCTTTACCTCCTCTCCTGAACGATAGTAGTGATTTTTTTTGCAGTGTGCAAGTATGAATCACACCGATTCATCAACTCAAATTATAGAATAAAGTTAGCGGTAAGAACATAAATAGAAAAAGAGAAATGAGACCTAGAGCGGTGGCTTCGACGCAACTTGCCGTTCACTTCAACCGCAGTCAGAGGTTCAGTTGCCGAGTAGCCGTAAGGCGTATCGAGGCAACAGACTTCTCTACTTTTCTCGCCCACGGGTGAACCCGTGGATTGCAGGATACTTTTGCGGTATCTTTATGAGTTCCTGTTACATAATTTATTTAATGCCTCACACTCGCCTGTTTTCCCTCAACCATATCGAGCATTTTTTCCACAATTGCTTTGACAACTTCATCTGGCACTCCGTCGGGATGCTGAGATTGGAAACGCATATCGCACATTTCATTGATATAATCAACTGCGACAAGGCGTGAGTCTTTTGTAAAAACTAATTCAGAAGAGAAAAAATCTAATCCACTCAACCGTGCAATGGAGAGCATCGTTGTGCGAAGCCGCTGTAAACCAAATCGTTCTTCCTCATCAGCCGTAACGCTTCGATAGATATGCGTTTGGTCATTCCACCAACAAAAAAATACATCGCCAAATGCGTAGAACGAGCGAAACCACGCACGCATACCATCGAGTTCGGTAGGCACGATTGTTTCCTGCAAAAGATATTTATCCTTTGAGTACATTTTTCGCGCTTCGAGAACATGCGCAAGCGTCTCCGCTCCCATTACAACACCAACTCCGCCGCCAGTTGTATTTGCAGGTTTAATAATAAATGGCCTTCCCAATTGTGCAAGCTCCGAAACCGAAAGATGAACTTCCTGTTGATCAGCAAACGGAGAAATAATAATCGTATAAGGAACATGAATTCCATTACTCATAAACTCAAGGTGCATGGTTGCTTTATCGGACGCCCATTTTAGCCGTTCCAGCGGATTGATTGGATGGGGAGCAAGAAAGGGATTATACTTCCATTCTTCATTAATAAGATTTGCAAGGTGTAAGAATGTTTCATCTTCATCCGATGCACGATCGAAGAAAAATCGAAACCATATCTTTCGCTCTTTATACATTTCGATTGTATCGAAAATATTCTCACGAGTAATTTGAAATACGGAGAGCGACCGCTGTAAGGCTAAACTTTCGATAAGTTGAACGAATGGCTCATCGTACTCCCACGTCCATGCAATTCCAATATCATAGCAATATTTCTTTATTGTGTTCATTGAAATGTAAAATAGTAAGATTCACTCTAAAAACAAGCTGGCTTGTAACTCTATAGAGCATTCAATATATTGTAGATGAAGGTCTTATGAAAAAAATTCAATACATATTTTTGTTCGTTATAGTACTGTGCGGATGCAGTACATCAAAAGTTCCTACAAAACTCCAGCAAACCCTTTCAGAGAGTGAACGCCTTTTAGATCAACAGAGACGCGATGAAGCCTTAAAGCGATTCATCAACGGCGCTGCCTACGATGCAAAAGGTCAATTTGCAGAAGCTGCTCTCGAATATCAGGAAGCGCTGCAGTACGATACGAATGCAACAATTTTTTACGCTTTATCTCGGGATTATGCCGCTCTTAACAAGCCAGCTCGTGCAGCAGAAATGATTCGAGAGGCTATTCGACTCAAACCAAACTCAATTCCATATCGTGAGCATCTCGCCAATCTCTATATTGCAACATTTCAATTCGATCTTGCAATGAAAGAATATGAAACCATTACTACAATCGATTCGACGTACTTACCAGCATGGTATGCTTTAGCACAATTATATCAACGCCAGCGACCGTTGAAAGCTCTCGAAGTGTACGAACGGTTACTTGAACAAGAAGGCGATCAACTCGATATTCTGTTCCAATGTGCATCCATTTACACGGCGTTGGAGCAATACAACAAAGCAATCGAATATTTTTCAAGGATGCTCTTACTCGACCCAAGCAACCGTCCATTGAAAAGACAAATCGTGGATGTGTATATTAAAGCCGGTAAACTTGATGAAGCAACCAAGATACTTGAACAACTTTTTGAGGACGATCCTTCCGATGCCGAAGTTATTGCAACTTTAGCGGATATTGCCCTGCAGGAAAAGCAATTCAAGAAAGCGATAGAATTATACGATCAACTTCTCCAACAAGGAGTGGATAATTACGAAGTTAAACTACGAATTGGCGTAGGATTTTTTGGACTTACAGAAGAAGATTCCACAGCAGTTGACAGAGCTCAGACAATTTTCAAAGAACTCGAAGCGGCAAATCAGAAAGACTGGCGACCTCTTTGGTACCTCGGCGCAATTGCTGCAGGCAAGAAAAATGATTCTCTCGCTCAAACTTACTTCCAACGCGTAACGCAATTAGCAGAATGGAATACCGACGCATGGTGGTTCCTTGGCACATCACAATTCGAACAAGGGAAATACACGGAAGCGCTCAAGACAATGGATCAAGCCATTAAAGCGTCGCCAAACGATTTCCGATTCTACTATTTGAAGGGATTAATTTATCAAAGGCTCGAACAGGAAGAAAAAGCAATTCAACAGTTAGAACTAGCTCGTAAGTTGAATCCAAAAGATATTGGCGTTCTCAGCTCGCTTGCCCTCCTCTACGACAACCGCAAAGAGTTCAATAAATCGGATAGTCTCTATGAAGAAGCTCTTCGGATCGATCCAAAAGCTGCTATTATTCTCAACAACTATAGCTATAGTCTTTGTGAACGAGGGCTGCAACTAGAACGTTGTCTAAAAATGTCGCAGGATGCTGTTGCTGCCGAACCAAATAATTCTGCTTATCTCGATACTTATGGTTGGATACTCTACAGGCTTGGCAGATATTCCGAAGCGGCGGAGTACATCGAAAAAGCAATCGCAGCTGGCGATGCAAGCGCTGTTGTCCATGAACACTTAGGAGATGTTTACTTTAAACTTGGCAATGTTGAAAAGGCGCTTTATTGGTGGAAGCAAGCTCTTGAAATGGAACCTCAAAATGAAGAAGTAAAAAAGAAAATCGAGCGAGGTTCATTGTAATGAAACAATTTTTAATAGCGCTACTCATCTCATTTACTGTTGTGGGCTGTGCATCCACGGCATCGCTTCACCGCAATACTTTTTCCTATAATTTTCTTCGAGAATCTGTTCGTCAGAATTACGAAACAATTTCTTCACTGTACGGAGAAGGAAAAGTAACAATCGAATCTCCTTCGTTTGCACAAACCGGTTCATTCAAACTCTATGTCTCGAAGCCGGACTCTCTCTTCCTCATCCTGCAAGGACCTTTTGGAATAAAAGTCGGGAGCGCGCTCATTTCTCGGCGTGATTTTTATATTTACAACAGCATCCAGAACAAATTATTTTCTGGCGCAACCACACAGGAGAATCTTAATAGGGCGCTCAACATTCCACTGACCTTCGACGATCTGCTCAGCGCAGTTACCGGCGGAAACTTCTTTGCAGAAGATTATCGGCAACCAGATTCAATAATTACAGAACCAGAGAATATTATCCTCCATTATAAAAGCGCTTCCGGAAAACGAAAGTACTGGATTGATTCCCAATCATTCAATATTACAAAAATTCAAATAATAGATAATGATGGACGAGTTGTGGTAGAACAGCTATTTAAAAATTTTCAGACGCTTGGCAAACATCGATTGCCAACTCTTCTCCAAATCTATCACATTCCGAACAAACAGCGTCTATCGCTTTCCTTTGGTACATTGAAAATCGAAAAAGCTGAAATACCAGAAATTCAATTTACATATCCACAAAACATTGAACATATTCATTGGTAATGCAGCGCAGAATTTTAATCGCGATAGCTCTCTTGCTTATTGGAACGAGCAACAGCACGATTGCACAACGAACTACCTCTCGTGAAATTCAACAGAAGCAACGTGAGCTGCAATCACTCCGGGACGAAATAAAAAAATATGAAAGTCGTTTGAGCGACAACGAGCGTCGAGAAAAACAAACTCTAGAACATCTCGACGACCTTGAGCAACAAATTACTCTCACCCATTCATTTCTCCGAAAATTACATGAAGAAGAAACTCTCCTGAACAAGGAAATCGATACTGTCAAACAAGCAATCGATGAACTCGAGCAACAGCTTCAAATTCTGAAATCGCACTATGCAAACTATGTGCGCTCAGTTTATAAAAACGGCAGATTGTACGACATCGAACTTCTCTTCTCCTCGAAATCAATCAACCAATTATCAATCCGAATTGAATATTTGAAGCGGTTCTCACAGCAACGTGCGCAAGATCTGGCGCTCATCGAAGCAAAGAAACTGGAGCTCGAACAAAAAAACATCGAGCTTCAGGATAAACTCGAACATGAGCATATCCTTATCACAGAGAAATTAAAAGAAGAAACAAATTTAAAGAAGAATCATGGAGAACGTCAGAAACTCCTCGAAAAAATGCGCAAAGATAAAACGATGCTTCGGAAACAATTGGAGCGCAAGACCGCAGCGTATAAACAAATCGACCAACTCATTGCAGATTTAATCGAGAAAGAACGAATTCGCAAAGAGCGTGAAGAAGCAGAACGAAGAGAACGTGAACGCGCTCTCGCCAGCAAAGACAAAACGACATCTCAATTTCCAACTCCGCCAGTTACAAAAGGAGATTTTCCTCAGAAGCGCGGAGCGCTCCGCTGGCCGGTTTCCAATGGAGCGATTCATTCACGATTTGGAACATCAACACATCCTGTTTTGAAAACGGTAACTCAAAATAGCGGGATCGATATCGCCACGCCAGTAGGCTCAAATGTCTACGCTGTTGCTGACGGAGTTGTCGCCGTCATTTCTTTTATTCCAGGATTCGGAAACGTCGTCATCATCAATCATTCCGATGGCTACAGAACTGTCTACGCTCAATTAGCAGATGTGCTTGTAACTGAAGAGCAAAATATTACTGAGGGAACAATCATCGGGAAAAGCGGCGATACAGTGGATAGGCCGCTCGTCCATTTTGAACTCTGGCACGAACGAGAAAAATTAGATCCTGAACGCTGGCTTATTTCTCAACGATAGATTTCTTTGACTGGATACAAACTTCCAAATTTTTCTAACCGAACACTTTTAATTAACATTCGCACCTTGACGGCAAAAGAGTCATCCATTATATTTATAACTAATGGCATTTCAACTTGAAACACATTTAACGCCCTCTGGCGACCAACCTGAAGCGATTCGTCAACTTGTGGAAGGATTGGAGCGCGGCGATAAATGGCAAACTCTTCTCGGAGTAACCGGGAGCGGCAAAACCTTTACCATTTCGAACGTCATACAGCGCATCAATAAACCCGTGCTTGTCATGTCTCACAACAAAACGCTTGCCGCGCAACTCTATGCAGAATTGAAATCCTTCTTCCCAAAAAATCGCGTCGAGTATTTCATCAGTTACTATGATTACTATCAACCGGAAGCCTACATTCCATCTTCCGACACATACATTTCAAAGGACTCCTCGATCAACGATGAAATCGACCGATTACGGTTGCGAGCGACAAGCGCTCTTATCAGCGGCGATCCGAATGTCATTGTCGTTGCATCGGTAAGTTGCATTTATAGCATCGGCGCTCCTGACGAATGGATCAGTCAAACGCTCATTGTAAAGAAGGGAGACAAAATGAGTCGTCAAGCGCTCTTACGGCGACTCATCGATTTGCTCTACACACGGAACGATTATGAATTTGCCCGCGGAACATTCCGTGTGCGCGGAGATATTGTTGATATTATTCCCGGCTTCGAAAACGAGGAAGCAATTCGAATTGAATTTTTTGGAGATGAAATCGACCGAATATCCTACATCAATAAAATTGACGGTTCTGTGCTTGGTGAAGCAGATTTTGAAATGATTTATCCGGCAAAACAATTTATTACATCCAGAGAAACTATCGAACGTGCGATGGATGGCATTTACAAAGAACTTGATGAGCGTGTTCGCGAACTTCGTTCCCTTGGCAAATTTGTCGAAGCACAGCGACTCGAGCAACGCACTCGTTTTGATATGGAAATGCTGCGTGAAGTTGGCTACTGTTCAGGCATCGAAAATTATTCCCGACATCTCGCTGGTAGACCGCCTGGCTCGCGTCCAGCCTGTTTACTCGACTATTTTCCTAAAGACTTTCTTACAATTGTTGACGAATCGCACGTAACGATTCCGCAAATTCGCGGAATGTACGCCGGCGACCGCTCTCGAAAAACGACTCTTGTCGAGTACGGTTTCCGACTTCCATCGGCGCTTGATAATCGTCCTCTAACGTTCGATGAATGGGAATCGCTTATTCATCAGGTTATTTTTGTTAGCGCAACGCCAGGACCATACGAACTTGAAAAGAGCAAAGGCGTTTTTGTCGAGCAACTCATTCGACCTACCGGAATAGTCGATCCTGAAGTTGAAGTTCGACCCAGCAAAAATCAAATCGATGATTTAATTGGAGAAATTCGTACTCGTGCTGCCCGCAAGGAACGTTCGCTTGTAACAACTCTTACCAAACGAATGGCGGAAGACCTTACAGAGTACTTTCAAAACATAGGCATTAAAGTGCGATACATTCACTCCGAAGTTGAAGCGTTGGAACGCGTCGAAACGCTTCGCGATCTTCGACTGGGGGAATTCGATGTCCTCGTCGGAGTCAACTTACTTCGGGAAGGGCTCGATTTGCCCGAGGTCTCTCTCGTTGCAATTATCGATGCAGACAAAGAAGGCTTTTTACGTTCAGAACGCTCTCTTATTCAAACGGCAGGACGAACGGCGCGGAATGTCAATGGAAAAGTAATTCTCTACGCGGACACAATTACTCAATCAATGGAGCGAATGATTGCAGAAACAAATCGACGGAGAAAAAAACAACTCGACTACAATAAGAAGCACAACATTCAGCCTAAAACAATCTATAAAAGTGTAGATGAAATTCTTGCTGCGACATCTATCGCCGACATAAAATCAAAACGAGATCAGCGCGCCGAGATACAGCGACATGGGATAATTTCGGATACGGTTACTCGCTACCTTTCAAATCAACAGAAAAAAGATCTCGTCGAAGATTTAACGAAGCAAATGCGCCAGGCGGCAAAGGATCTAGAATTTGAACGCGCTGCCGCCATCAGAGATGAAATTACAAAATTACAGCAATCACTAAAGGAGTAGCACTTCAACAATTGCAGGGGAATAATTCGATGGATCGTTTCTTCCAGCCAATAGAAAAATATTTGCGACTTATTTCGTCCTCGCAAATTTTCTCTACAATTTCTGATTTTGTATATCCATCGCTCTGTTTGCTATGCAAATCTCCTGTAAACTTTATGCAATGTATTTGCGAACGATGCTGGGATTCGCTTCCACGAATTTCTTTCGATTCCACTCTCTACCTCGATACGAATCAGAAAATTACATCTACAACCCTTGCTGATGATATTGTATCGTGTTTTATCTTTGAAAGCGACGGCTCCTTCCAGCAAATTATTCATGCTCTAAAATATCAGGGCATTACGTCAGTCGGCGCTGAACTTGGTTCCTTTATTGCCAGCTCTTTGAAGTCAAAAAACATTCTTCCTGACTGTATTATTCCTATTCCTCTCCATAAACAAAAACATCGTGAACGCGGTTACAATCAGTCGGAAATTATTGCACGAGGTATTTCAAAAATATTATCTATTCCTGTAGAGAAAAAAGTTGTAAAAAGAATCCGCTATACTCAATCACAAACAAAACTAAGCGCAGAGGAACGCCGCAAAAATATGGATGGCGCATTTATTATCAATCCATCTCACGCAAACCGAATCGAACATAAGTCATGTCTTCTTGTAGATGATGTAATCACCACAGGCTCAACGATGCTCGCCTGCGCTTCCGCTCTCAAAGCAGCGCATCCCGCAAAGTTATTTGTCGCTTCTGCTGCAATTGCTAATTTTTCAAGTGTCTGAATATCTCACTTTCATTTCTACAAACTGACTATTTTCAGTCAACTTTATCTCATCCCAAATAACCTTTTTTTATCAATTTTGAGGTATTTCTTCCAATAAAAGCAAGGAACAGAAATTGAAAATCATAAACCAGAATAGAAAGGAATGAAACCATGCAGATAAGCGCAGTGCACATTACCGAACAACCGATCCCCGAACATATATGGAAAGCTATGGTAAATATCTTAAATGAAGAAAAAGAAAATGGAGAACCAAGCGAAAAAACAATTCGTCGTATTGTAACGCTCGCTTACACCGCTGGAATGACATCCGGACTCCATACAGCGCTTTGGCTTTGCGAACAAACATCAAAAAAAATATTTACAGAATCAATGTAATGATAATAAACACTAAGAGGGTACAATAACAATGGCAACGCCACAAATTATATTGACATCGGATGATCCGCAGCTCACTCCGCGCGACGATAATAAAAAAATGGCAAGTGAAATTCTTAAACGTGTGGATCAGCTCATCAAAAAAAATGATCTCGATCGCGCCCTCGCTGAATTGTATCATGCAAAGGAAATTGATCCCCGGAACGTATACGCCCAAGCGATGGAAGAACGGATTACAACCCTTAAGAAAGAAGCAGAAAAAAACAATGTTGTCTTAGAACAACAAGATTTTATTCCTGCAAGAGATACGGTTATCCAATCTATTCCAATGGAGCAGAAAACCGGACCAACACCAGAGGAAATCGAAATTTACCGTAAAGCTCTCATCAATGCGTGGAGCAATGGTTATCTCAAACCAGAGGAGAATGAGAAACTAAGCGCACTCCGCCAACAATATATGATTTCAGACGCCGATCATCAGCTTTTGCAAAAAGAAGCAATGCGCACTGGGTATCAACGCAGTCTTACGCAGAAAAATGCGCAAGCGCCAGAGCAACCATCAACTCCCGTTAGACACCGTGTAAAACCAAAAGATAAAATTCTGATCATCGATGACGATCCACGATTGTTAGAACTTCTCACAGCTTCGCTTCAAGATAGCGGATTCGAAGTAATTGCCTTAACCACTTCCGATGAAGCGTTCGCGCTCCTTAGGAAGTTTACGCCAGACCTCATCCTTTGTGATATTAACTTAGAAACTTCCACAATGGGCGGATTTACTTTTTATGAAAAAATTCAGGAATTCAAACACATTCATCAAATTCCTTTCATCTTTCTTACAGGATTAACGGATGAAGCGCTTGTCCGGACAGGAAAAGAATTAGGCGTTGATGATTATCTGACGAAACCAATTTCTGAAGAGACCCTACTCTCAACTTTACGTGGGAAACTGAGGCGATTTAAACAGTTAAAGAATTCCATTACTTTACAACAACCTACTGTAAACGTCGCAGCATCGTAACATTGTCCAGAACAAGGCGTTTTTACAAAAACAAAACTATGCTACGACCCACGGCTCAAGAAGATTTTCATCTATACCTTCCAGAAATCGCGACGGCTTTGTAAGGATAAGTCCTGTCTCGCGATCGTAGACATTCATTGGATAAGTAATAATAAGATGTTCCTTTGCTCGTGTGCAAGCAACATACATCAAACGGCGCTCTTCTTCCATTTCTTCGTCGCTGGCAGCGGCACGAAGCGCAGGAAATCTTCCATCAAGAGCATAGATGATGAACACAACTCGCCACTCCAATCCCTTTGCACTGTGAACAGTCGAGAGAGTTAATAATTCTCGTTCTGGCCCTGGCGATTCAATATCAACGATACTATTCGTGGGCGGCTCAAGAGCTAAATCTGTCAACAATTCCGAAATCGAATCATATCGCTCTGCAATATTCTGAAACGTCTCGAGGTCTTTCCTTCTCTTAATATAATCTTCGTATTTACTCTTCATGAGCGGCTCATAGTATTGAAGAATATGATATGTTCTCTCGCCCGGCGTTCGATAGGAAAGCATTGTGTCGCGCAACATTGTAAAGAGTTCGCGTATCGCCTCAGGGTAATGATTATAATCCATCCAGAATTTTGAAGTGGCTGTCACAGGCTCTTGAAATTCTCTCGATAAGCCAACGCGTCTATCTAAAATATCGTTGATCACTTTCTCTGCTGTGCGTGGACCGACGCCATCGAGCAACAGAAGAATTCTATTCCACGAAACGACATCTTGTGGATTTTCCAGAACTCGAAGGTACGCAATAACATCTTTCACATGAGCTGTCTCGATGAATTTAAACCCACCATATTTTCGGAATGGAATATTTGCCTTTGCAAGTTCTATTTCCAGGTCGAACGAATGGAATGAAGAACGAAACAGCACAGCCATATCTTCAAGCGGGATCCCCATTTCACGGAATTCCAAAATCTTTTGCACAACATACGCAGACTGCATATTTTCAGTTTCTGCCGC
>ENA-UOYA01003423-UOYA01003423.1-activated-sludge-metagenome-genome-assembly--contig:-NODE-3423-length-14212-cov-33.185138_pt1 | contig 14212 bp, 12 predicted proteins | sample MGYA00238163_ERZ764804 | MGnify/ENA primary metagenome ERZ764804 (study PRJEB28919, sample SAMN05720223) | activated sludge metagenome | isolation source: Anaerobic digester | place: Hong Kong...
TATTTATCGTATCATATTTTTTCGATTATTTCAACTAACTCTGGAAAGAACCAAATTTTTATTGACATTTACACCACTTGTTACCCAGATAAAGAACAAGGCGAAATCGAAGCTATGGAAATTGAGATTCACTTTAGGAAATTGTATCCGCAGGCTCTCTTTGATGGGCTTCCATCTGACTGGATTGTAATTGATGAATACCCAGTGCATGGCGGTAAGGTTCTTGATGAACCTGTTGGTATCCTTACATGTGCAATCGAGTATCGATTTGAAGAGAGCATCCATATTCAAAAGGATATCGCTATAAGCAACTTAGAAACATGGCTCGAAGAGAAAGACCCGCAATCTTGTAGGGCTATCCTTACATTGGCCGGCTTCTGAAAAAGAAAAACCCTCTCAACAGTAATGATCTGCAGAAAGGGTTCTATTCTACTCTGTTTCTGACATGTCCCCGCACTCCACTCTCAGCAGTACAGAAACATTCAGATAGTCATTTAATCGCTTATTTCGTCCTAAATTATCTACTGGGTCAAATGTAAAGTACCTCGCAAAGTGCTTGAAATTCAGGATTTCTATAAATCTGAACGTTGTATTCCCACTATAACCTCGACGTGGCCCGAGTTGATAAAATTGATGTCTGTGGACAATTTTTAAATCTTGTGTTTGAGGAAATATATCAATCAGACATTTGCTGTTTTTTGAAAAATGGTCGTATGGGGAAATATATCTATTGTATTTCAAGATCGGTATGAATATCCATTTAAGGTATTCCACACAAATAAATTGCTTTTACATTCGCTTTGCGGCTTTCACATCTAATAAAAACTCATTTTTTTCTTTATTAACGAATTTTTCTAGGCTTCTAATTACAGTACTATCATTTACTATCTCAGGTACATTAGTCAAAAATATATCGAACCATTTTTCTTTATTACTCTTATTATGTATTAAATATTTTAGATAGCTTTGTCCTTTAAACAGTGCTTGTTCAACATCTCTTAATCCCACTATTTTAATATTTGAGCACATAAATGAGTACTCATCCTCTGTCATCTTAGCAGCATCACTGTTTATCATTTGTCTCGCAGTTTCATAAATCTCTTTTCTAGAAACATAGAAATCTTCTAGTTGCACGATAACTCCAAAAACATTATTTCTGTTTATTTTTCTATCGAGCTCGAAATGTCCTTGGTCGTAATTATTTATATGAAAGAATATCTTCTTAACATTTTCAGCGGCTATCTTTATAGCTTTATCGATCGCTGACTTATCAAAAGTCCTCATTCTTATGCTAGGTACGCTTAGTTTTGTATCAAACATCATACAATAATCGTCTTCGATTACAATCACATCAGGAGATAGTAATTCCTTTTTCCCAATATAATACTTCTGCTCTGGATATATGTGATCAATGTTCTCAATTTCCGTATAAAGATCATACAAGTACTGCTCCAGAACATTCTTTCCAATACTTCGCCTTAATTCTTCATTCCCTTCAGTAAGCCGATGTAGTAAAGAGTCGGTAGTAGCATTTATTAACAAGTATGGTATCGGTAGGTATTGAAAATTTATTCCTTCAATTATAGGAAATAAGTATTGGATTTTAAGACCATAATAATAATTTAAAATATCATCTCCCAGTAGGTCCACAACTGCTTTCTTATATGATTTCTTGTCAATTTTTAGTAATTTTGCTGCATTTCTGTACTCTTTCCAGAGATATGTCATTACTTTTTGCTTGCTAGTAGATTGATTTTTATCGGAAAGCAATAAATATATGGAAAATGCAAACCTTCTAAAATGGTCATAGTCGCAACCAAACTTTTTATTAAATTCTTGCTTCATATCAATATCATCATTGATAAAAGTGAAAAAGTAGTCATATCTAAAAAATCTCTGACTAACGTTCCCTTGAACAGAAAATTGAGTCAAACCGCTAATCATCATAAAGTTCTCTGAATACTTATTATCCATTTCAAATTCATCCCATTTAGGATGCCTAAAATTTCTTATTGCAGTGATGATTTCAGAAAAATCCCTATGATTAATCTCTAGAGTTGATTCATCATCATCGTAAATTACTGAATAGAGCATGAAAATTTCTAGTTCATTCGGCATAACACCATTAATATTCCCGATAATATCTAACTCATTAGGGTTCATTAGCCTTTGTGCATAAATCTCACATATGATCATTTTACTATCAAATGTATAGTTTTTTAGCTTCTTTATTACCTCAATCATAACATCACCACCAATTTTTTGTCTTATAAAATTGACATTATTACATCCTCCAGCTTGTATATTTGCAACTGCTGCATATTCTTCTTTGACAAGTTCAGACCGTACTCCGGCTTGCTTTTTAATCCTTCATAATCCTTATCACAAAATAATGAGTTCGGATTTTTCCATGCTGTTGCAGGTATTAGGTAGGCTTCTGGAAGTTTACCGTCTTCAAACAGCAATAATGATAAGTATGTAGTAGGGCTTTCAATATTCCACTTCTCTTTTTGCATATACACATATTTAGTTTTAAGGATTGATTTTACTTGAATTTCTAAAAAAAGCCCAGCTTTAGTTTTAACAATAAAGTCTATTCCATGATCATCTAGCTCTGATGTATATACTTCAAAGCCATACGAGGCGAATTCCATTTTTGAATAGTATTCAGCATATCTTCCTAACTGCAAACTATTTAATTTTGACCAAGTAGTATTAGGCAAATGATTACCCCCTTATTGAGATTTCAACAACTCCAAGAAACCATTATTTTTTTAATCCAGACAAAACTGTCTCTAGATACTCCTTCCAATATCCTTCTTCATCACCTTCCATATCATGAAGCCAATAATACATAAATAAAATTTCTAATTCCTGCTTTCTTCCTTTTATAAAAGATTTTTTTGGAATCCTTCTATATAATGAATCTAGGTTAAAAAGATTACTTTTTTGCTTGTAATCATAATCATATTTTCTCCAGGTATACTGACTCTTATTTCTATGAGTTGATGGCCAAATATCTTCATTCTCAAAAAAATTATTTATCCAATCATAAGCAAAGGCGAGAAGGTTAACCTGATGCTTTGTCCATGTTTTATCAACCCAATCAGTTATTTCTTCAGATATTACTGGAATCCCAAAATTAAACTTTTTCTCACTCTCTACCCTATGATATTCCTTTATAAATAGAAAAAGCATTTCTGTTTGATCTTTAAGAAAAGGTAATTTTTTAATAAGTCGTGAATAGCAATCATATGAAGCATTTCTAAATTCACTATCAGTATTATATAAGAAGAATAGTTCATCTTCTCTAATGATATTCCCAATGTACCTATGTATATGTTTTCCATACTCATTATAAATGCTAACCGCCCACTCTCTAACCTCTGGCTCATACTCCTTAAGCTGCTTACGATACTTCTCCAGCTTTTCATCATGCAATACTGTTTTTTCTTCTGCTTCAGTAATATTCAGATAATTATTAAAGTACTCAAATACATAATCCACACAGAGCTTCATATTTTGAATACGTTCATTTATGTCAAGTTCATTAAGTTTATCTTCTCTTTTCCTTCGGGCTATATATTCCTCAATACTAAGCATGTAACCACCTCTACTAGTTAATCGGAGTTTATCTACTTCACTCAATGTAACTTCTTGAATTTTAATTATATAAATGAATCTAAATATAATTCCCTGTAATGCAAAATTGTCATTGTTGTAAATACCAAAAAGTTAAATACCCCTAGTAAAATAGCAATAAAAGAAATTACCATACTCAATTTAAACTTAAATCTCAGTGATCCTATAAAGAATATAAGGCATAATATTAATATAAAAGCTTCATGATTTATAAACGGAATTTCTTCTGGGAAATATACAATATGTAATAGAGTGAACTTGACAAGTATATACAACGATGAAAGACTCATAATTAATAGTGCATATTTCGTTGTTAGAGAAAAAATTTTATACTCTTTTTCAGTCATTCTAATTCCCCTTTTTATAGAATGATAAGTGGCTTTGTAGCAATGTAGATATACTTAAATCCTTTATAGTGCTTTTATTATGATTCTATAACTTTAGCTTTTTCTATCATCTCTTGGACTTCTTTGATTGTAAATATACCGTCTTGCTTAGAATGTAATACCATATGACAATTTGGACAAACAGGGACAAGATCGTGTTCAGGATCAACTTCATAAGTCTCATCAATAAGGTGAAGTGGTTTAATATGGTGCACATGTATTTTCCCTTCAAACTCTGCTCCATAAAAAGCTCCAAAATCAAAACCACATATCACGCACTTAGTCCCATGTATTTGAATACATTTACTCCGTGCTATAGGATTACGTTCATAGGCATTTATAGTAATTTGTTTTTTTGCACCTTCGATAAATGTTTCTGCTTGAGCAGGAACCAATTCTTCAGGTAATAAAGAGTGATTCAACTCCTCTTTAAATACAGACTCAATATAATTTTGAAGTTGACCTGAGATTTTTAAAGGTCCTTGAGGTGCAGTTTTCAGACCATTATCTAATAGGTGCTTAAGAGAAAGCCTATCACTATCAACTGCTTGTATCAGTTTTAATCGAGCATAAGTACGATTTTTTGCTAAATCTTTATCCTTGTCATTTATCCAAAATTCTTTGTCATCGATTGTCTCATTATAAGGTATGTTTATTTTTACAACTTTAACATGGTGCATGATGCGTTGATAGGGCTTAGCACAGTAAATGTATATGACATCCCCAACTTCATAGTTTGCACTTTGCCTCCAATCTATCTCACTATGTTTCTCAAAAGCAGAAATCACATCATAAGTTGCTACATTTGAAGGAATAATCCAAATTCTTTCCGATGAAACAGAAGTCGTACCTTCATTAGTATTAAGGCTTGTATCTTCAACAATAGTTACAGTAGGACGGGGCAGATCTAAATCAATCCCAAGATAATCTGCTAGCTTATACCATTCTTTACATTCTCTTATTTTTTTCAATTCTTGAGAAAATAGTTCTTTTTCTGTTTTACCTTCAGTATCTATCCCCAGTTCTTTCATTAAGTTATAAAATCCTACTCCAGCCTTTCCACTCCCTTTACTGACAACTTTTGCTGAAAGTAATGGAAGTCCAAGTTGTTTACAAAGCTTTGATATCTCACCAATTTCTCTACCAACCTGCCTGTGAAATATTGGTGGATTAATGCGACTGGCTAATTCGTTATATTCAACTATACTTTCACGATTGATTACAGTCAAAAGTAGCTGTTCAGCAAGTTTTTTCTGGACATCAGTTAGCTTCATACTCTATCGCCTCCCCCTGGAATCATAGCTCTTTATACCTAACATATCTTAATATCACATTACCTTTAATAAAATGATGATAAGTAATCATCTATTTTTTTGCTTTAGCTCTTAATCTTTCTTTATCAGAAAGCAAATTCAAAACATGCATCTTCCTATGACAATTTGGACAGAGCGCTTTTCTCGTTTCGGAGGCAATGGTGGAATATAGTGTATTCTTTTATTGTCAGCCACGATGAAACCTCCTTGGTTTTAAGTCCATCAATAGATTGGAATTTGTCTACTTTATTAGATGCGTTTAAGCTTGCTTACCGATTATTTAGACTACACGACTAATCTGAAAATTGTTGAAATAAATTTTCAAGTTCATCTTTATTGTAAATATTTCCATCGCTCCTGAATTTTTCAATTCTAACATCATTATCAGCAAACTCAATTTCCCAGCGTTCTCCCGGCACAGAAACCTCAACCATAATGTATTCATCATTACATTTATCAAGTTTATAATAAATTGATGCATCTTCTAAATGATTTAAAAAATCGATTAGCTTTGTCACATTATTTCACCTTCCATAATATAAATTATCTGAAATTCAAAATCAGATTTTCAAATTGCTTTATGTCCCTATAAAAGTGAATTAGTCTTTCCATTCAACACCCTGACTAATAAACATATTAACATATTTCAGTTATGTTGGTTAGCCTATTCAACAACCTTTTTACTGCCACATCCAACCTGACCACACAACCTCAAAAACTTCCGAAAAAACATCTAACCTGACCACTTAACTATCAAATACGGCCTTTATGGACTTGTTCCCGCGAAGCGATATTTTCATGTTTTTCGTCTGGTGGGTTTCATACCCATGTGTGCTGAAAGCGTTGATATATAAGGGTTTTCAGCTCTCTCAATCTTTTACCCTTGTTATCAATACCACGCACTCAACGTGGGTCGAGTTGATGGAATTGATGTCTGTGAGCTATTTTTTATACCATATGTTCGTGGGAACATATCAATGGCTTTTTGGCTGATTTTTGAAAAATCGCCGTTCGCGGGAACATATCAACCTATTTCACTTATCATCAAGCTTCCGGCGAACAATGGGTTCCACAAAGCATTATTGTTACTCGGCCATTAAACTAAACTGCTCATCGTATAATTGTATTTTACTTGCAGCGGAAACAGCCTTCAGTAAACTGTTTCTGACAGTGTAGTCCAAATTACCAATAATGATTAACTTATCTCTAGCTCTTGAAAGTGCAACATTTAGACGCCGCTCATCAGCAAGGAAACGAAACGATCCAACCGTTCTTGTTAGGCTGAATATCACAACATCACATTCCTTGCCTTGAAAGCCGTCGACGCTGTCAATATTTATATATAGATTTCTTAAGGACTCCGTTTGCAACAACTTCCTTAACATAAGCACTTGATGTTTGTATGGGGATATAATTGCAACCGAGGTCCCATTTCTTGATTCGGTATCAAGATTCATAATCACTTTATTGATAATTTCACATTCATTAAGATTATAGATTTTTTGCTTTCCTTCGATATCCATTTCATTAAGCGGCCATGTTTGTGTAGGAACATAGTCTATCCAAATGATACTATCCTCAGCTTCTTCATTTCTGCCGTTTATAAGCTTTCCCGAATAGAATAGCCTATTAATAAGATCCCCAATCTGATCAATCATACGATATTGCTTGTTAAGAAACGTTACGTTTTTGGAACGCAGAAACAACTCATCTATGTACATAAAATTTAGCAAGTTGCAATTGTCGATACTTCGGATGATTTCGATTTCTTCAGAGCAAAAGACTGGTGGTAATTGTTTTGGATCACCAACTAATATTGCCTTTTTTGCAACAGTAAGAGGCATTAGAATTTCGGGTAGGGTTGCTTTACATGCTTCATCAATAATAGCGACATCGAACATTTCATTTGAAGAGTAAAATGCATAGGCACCGACTCGATTACAAGTCATGCCTACAATGTTTGCTGATAAAGCCAGAGCTTTTTCAAGGCTAATATCTTGGTAGTTTGATATTGTGTTTGTTATGACATCAACAATGTCATCAATTTTGCAGTTCTCTCTCAACCATTCGATATATGTCCTCATGATAGATTCCGGCGAATATTCATCTACTTCGCTGTTCTGCTCCTTATCACGTATACGCACAATTCGAATATCCTCATTATGTTCGGATATGCGTGTGATGAGGTTGTTTACGGCAATATGGGTTTCTGAACATACCAATATCCTTACATTAGGGTTCTGCCGATATAGTTGGAGACAAATTTCTGCAATTACCTGAGTTTTGCCTGTACCCGGCGGTCCCTGTATTAGAGAAAGACAACAATCCCCCAAAGCCGACTTAACTGCTTTTTGCTGTGATTCATTGAGGGTAAGAAAAAAATCACCACAATCAGCTTCTATCGATGGAGTATCTGATGGATTGATGAACTCTATCAACAGCTTTGGATTAAGTACTGCAGCATATTTAACCTGTTCTATTACCTTAAGCTGCCTCTCTATTTTCACACGCTCGCCAATATCATTAATAGATGATAAACGTTCAATTAGGAACTGCTTCCAATGAGCCATATGTTCAGCCCACATCTCACTATTCATCACCTTCACCCCCTACAGAAATACAAAAATCCAGTGAATTGATTAAAAAACCGAGTTTGACTCCGGGAAGCAATTGAGCGATTATCACTGCTTTCGTTTTTGGGTCATCAATAATCAGGCGATCATCCAACATAAGGTGATTTAAATTATCTTGCATTTCAAGGTCAAAAGAGTTTTCCCAACATTTTTCAATAAGCGCTTGAACTGGTTCAGAAAGAGCGAGGGTTTGCGTTTCTAAATCAGCACACAAAATCTGCAGATTGACTAGCTTCTGAAAAGCACTCGCAATAACTTCATCAGAAAACACCCACATTATACTGGTGATTTGATTAGCGCTTGTCATACCTCTCAAAACCAATTCAAATACTGTCCTTTCAACAACACCAAATCGCTGGCTTAAGGTGAAATCAAATTTAATCTTCATCTTTCTTCTCCTTTTGTACAGACTTCCTTTTGCCTGGGTTGCTCAGCAACTCTGCTTTTCTGTGTTCTAGCTTTTCTCGTTCATCAGACTCAGCTGCAGTAGGACGGTATGGTTTTGGGCGACAATCTTTTAACTCTTTATCAAATTTATCTATGGCCCTGGAAAGTTCAGCTTTCAATCCTGACAACAAGATATCTGCTTCCTTCTTTTGTTTTGTAGCAATTTGCAAAGTTATTTTTGCTTTACTGACCTCCTCAGACTCAGCAAATATCTTTAAAAGGAAAAATCGTTTATCATGGTCTTTGCTATCTACTAGTTGCTGGTTTGCTTGGCTCAAAGCATAATTCTTTTCGGCTACGTTCTTTTCAGCAATTTTTATTTTAGCAGTCAATTCTTCAATTTTTTCTTTACGTCTCTTTTGAATCTGGGCTGATTCAAATATGAACCGTTCTTCTTCTCGCTTATTTGCTTCTTCTTCAATTCTGTAAAGTTCTGCAAGCCTATTATTAATAATTCGGTATTCATCAGACTCTACCTCGTTGTTGTCAGAAATCAGAAACACATTATTCCGCTTGCATAGAGAATAAATCATTTCTCTCCTTAAATACCATTGTTTTAGTTCAGAGTTTACCGATACAATTTCATGTTTTAGTTCAGGAATAATACACTCTCGAAGTTCCTTTTTTCTACTCCACAATATATCCCAAGAGCTGTCGCTTATTTGCTGCTTCTTAATACGCTCAATTTTCTCGCTTACTGTGTTATATTCATCGTAGGCTTCGTTTTTCTTTAAATACAAGTAGCTTTTTTGTGCATTTAATTGAGTAATTGGTACTGCCCAGAACTCCCTTACTATTCTGGCCTGCTCATCCATCTCACGAGCCAGCGTATCAATTCTTTCAGAGACCTCGCGTAATTCACTTGCTTTCATTTTTTTGTCTTCATTTGTTTTGCGACGTTCGATTGACAGTTGGCGACTCAATTGAACTTTCTGTTGTATTGTCCATGTAATATACTGGATGACCGGTAAAAAATCAACACGCTCCTGTAGAATGGAGCGTAATGCCCGTAGAGATTGCTTTTTAATCCAATCGTCATCTTCAGTTGATTCTATCAACTCAACAACCTTGGCAAGCAATGTTTCGGCATTTTTATTGCCATCAATTGCTATATCGCAGCCAGATAAACTGAGCAACTCTAAAACATCATTAACCTGTGCTTGAAGTGTTAACCTATCTTTTCTCTCTTCAAGAATCTCAATTTCTTCACCGATCAAACGCATTTGTTCTGTTAGAAAATCTCCATATTCAATAAGTGCTTGCATTTCAACTTTTTTTAGTTCGTAAACTCTATTTAGACATTGACGCTGAAAGAAGAGGTCTGCATATGTGATCAAACCTTCATGAACTTTATCAAAAAGTTTACTATCTTTAGAAAGTTCATTTATTAGTGATGACTTAACACTCTCAAAAGCACTTTCTTTTTCAGCCTTTGCTTTTTCAATTTCGGCAGTGCAGCGCTCGATTTCTCTGTCATATTTAAGCTGGTATTCATCGATGTGCAAACGCAAATTGTCTGAAGCTTTGCGCAAAGAGCGGTTTACAAGTAAGCGATGCGGCATAATATAATCCCAACCACTCATTAGCCAACCCTCCCCGTAAGATACAAAGCTTCGTCAAACGACAAGTATTGCCTACCAACCATCATCTCGTCTTGCTGCATAAACCAACTTAATTTCTCAATAAAGGGCTTTAATAAAGCACTTGGTTCCGGGTCTTGCATTATTTCTGTTAATGTCTCATTCAGTTGCTCATTAATTTTGTTGCGATTGCGAGCATATTCCAATATGGAGTTGTTAGTGAATCTATTATTGTTAAGGCTGGATAATACATCCTGTAAATCGCAAGAGAGAACGCTAAACAAGCCGATATACTGGGAATATGAATTGGCAACATATGTGTTCATCGATTCTTTGAACTCATCAAACATAGCTTCACGCTGCTCATTAAATCGGTTTTGCAATTCTTCAAGTCTACGATTATGCTGTTCTTCAATTTTCCTTAATGCCATAATTTTCGTAGTTTCAACATTTTCAATGCTGGCATCAAGTTGTTCTTGGATATTTCTTATTGCCTTCTTTCTGAGGTTGTATTCTTTGAGGTCAGAAATCAGATTGTAGCACGGTAACAAATTCTTAAACGATAATCGGAAGTCCGATATGCTTGACATAGAGTCTGCAAAATAATAAAGCTTCTCACATCCGCTAAGTTCAATATGAGTGTTGATTTCCGTAATGCACTCATTAAACGCCTTCATAGCATCTTTGTTTGCCGTCCCAATAACTGCATTCGCACCAAGCCCAATGACCATTCCCCCAACTACTGAACCGACAATAGTACCTATGGGGCCTAACGGAGAACCTATAGCTGCACCTGTTGCAGCAGCTGTTTTTACAGAAGCAAAGGTTGCAATTTGCCCTCCCAAATAAGCTCCGCCAAATCCAGCAAAAGAAGAAAATGTATTGTTAATTGTATTACATAGTAAATCATCTGCGTCAATAGTTCGTATAACAAAACACTTATAAAGGTCTTTTGCAAAATCAACCGCTGTGTTTGCGACAGCCATTGCAGGTAGGGCACCGAGTGAGTTGGCCGCTATTTCCTTTCCAACAACTTTTCCTAATATCTGTACAGAGCCCATAATTGCACCGCCGCGAACTGCGCCTTCTGTCGTGCCGCATAGAATATGTTCAATGCTTTTAATAAACTGATCTTCTGACAAGTTATCGCGGTTCTTAATAACATCTATCACTTCTTTAGTAATTGATAAGATAGCACCAGTAGCAGCACCGGCTGCAACCGCTCTCCCGAGATTAACCCGGTTTAGTTCAGCATGCTTTTCGGCACTTTTGGAGTACTCAGGAGCTTTTTGTGCTTTCATCGAATCAGCAAGTTTTGTTGCTTCATCGGGAGTTAAAGCATCAGAAGAAACTTGCTTTTTACCTATGTGTACATTCACCGTATCATTAATTCCTTGACCCGAACCACCTACAAATTCAACATTTTTATATTGAGCGTTATTGATATCCTTTGCATACTCTGACGCTTCTGTATGTATTTTTGCTTGATAGTCAATAGTACGAGCAGGTTTGCTCCAAGGGTGTCTTCGCGTCCAAACAGAAATATCTGTTTCCATATCAATGCCCGATAGGGTTGTGCCATCTGGCAGAGTACCTTTTGTATACACACCAAGTTTATAGTCCGGAATTCCTTTAGCTAGGGAATTTATCTTAAGGGTTTGCTTGAAATATTCTTCGGCTGCAAAGCCCTTGTACTGTGCGGAAGGCGTTTTCACAGGTAAACCAGTGGATTTAGCAATAGCAGATTGATTAAGTTCTTTGGCAAAATTATCTATCGCTGATTGCAAGCTTACAGTTTGTAACCCAGCTTGAGTTGCAGTTCCAATGGATGAGGCATCTCGCAATGTCTCAGCAATAGCGTCAATAGGACTATCATTAATGTTCCCTAATTCATCAAAATCGAAATCAAAGCTTGTATATCCGGATGCTTTGAGTTTTTCGTCCATTGAAATACTCCCCCTTATCTAACGAGTATAATAAACTCAAGACCACATAGTTCAAAAGTGCTTCACCATTTATTACTTAGTATCTTCTCTTAATTTGATATAGTTACCGGGGAGGGCCTCAAATAATTCCGGGTAATGCCCACACCTTGCCCTGATCTGAGTATACTGTGCTTTCTTCCCGTTTTTCTGTAAGTACAATCTACGTTTGTATATTTCATCTGCTAGCTCAGACGCGTGCATAGTTTTGTTTTCAACCTCTGATAGCACTATCTTCATTGCTTCTTGCAGTGTATAGTTAGCATGTTTGTCTGGTATATTTACAGCATCCATATTCTCCACATCGTATTTCAGCACAATATAAGCAGGCTTATTATCCTTAAGAAGAACGACTTTACCGTTCTTTTCTACAACAGTAAAAACATGTTCCAGATCAGTTCGTAATGTATCAAAAGGTATTAAGCTATCTATTTTTACGTCCATACATTTCACCTCGGCCTACTAAATTCATTACCATGATTATACATCTAATCAACTTCTTTGTCTATATATTTGTTCATACATTTGTATATAAACAAGGCCGCCAGATTAGGATATAATTCCTTAATTGGCGGTCAATGCATAATTTTATATCTTAACGTCGAATTCAACTCCTGACTTAAATTCAACAGTTAGTTTTTCATCAAATACTGTTATCTTTTCAATAAGCCTCCTTACTAACTGCTCATCATATTCTTGTAATTCAACAGGCTGGTCATGTATAAATTTCATCATTTCTTCTATGCGTTCCCGTTTTCCTTCACGTTCGGCATTCTCGGTCAGTATGTTCTGCTTGAGTTCACGCAGATGGTAAATTTCATCCGCCACTTTTTGATAGTCTGCTTTTGTATTGACCAGTTGAAGAAGCTCTTGCTGCAGCTCATTTAGCCTGCTTTCTATCTCTTGAATGGTCTGGTCGTTATCCTCATTTAAAACTGCCGCTATGTTCTCCTGCAGAACAGTAAGGAAGGTATTTTTACTTTCTAACACCTCATTGATTGCCTTCACTACGGCCTCTTGCAATGTAATCTCATTAATAGTCCTGGAGGAGCAATCAGAACCCTTCTCTTCCAAGCGGCTGACACACCGCCAGACGATGGATTTGCATCCTCTGTTGTTCCAATGCACTCTGCGGTAAATATCTCCGCATTCTCCGCAATATACAATACTGGATAATGCGTACTTGCTGCTATAAACTCGTCTTTTGCCGCTTTTTCCAGCCTGCAAATTAGCCCTACGCACCATCTCCTCCTGTACCTGCATGAAAAATTCACGCGGGATAATCGGTTCATGGCTGTTTTCAACGTAATACTGAGGAACAATACCGTTATTTACAACTCGCTTCTTTGAGAGAAAGTCTATGGTATATGTCTTTTGAAGCAGAGCATCCCCGATGTACTTTTCGTTTTGAAGTATTTTCTTTAATGTTTCTGGGCGCCACTTTCGTTTGTTTGCGGCAGTTAGAATACCATCTGCTTCAAGACCACGCGCAATCTGTAATAGACTTGCTCCATCAAGGTATTCCCTGTATATACGCTTTACAACCTCTGCTTCTTCAGGAACAATGACAAGCCGCTTGTTTTCATCTTTGGTATATCCCAAAAAACGATTATGATTAACCTGGACCTCTCCTTGCTGGTATCTAAATTGGAAGCCAAGCTTTACGTTCTGGCTCAAGGATTGACTTTCTTGTTGGGCGAGGGAAGCCATAATGGTCAACATGATCTCGCCCTTTGAATCCATGGAGTTTATGTTTTCCTTCTCGAAGAATACCGGGATGTTCTTATCTTTCAGCTGTCGGATGTATTTCAAACAATCCAGAGTATTTCGGGCAAACCGGCTGATGGACTTGGTAATAACCATGTCGATTTTGCCCTCCATACAGTCCTCGATCATACGGTTAAACTCATCTCGCTTTTTAGTATTGGTTCCCGTTATGCCGTCATCGGCGTATATGCCTGCAAACTCCCAGTCTGCGTTACCATTAATATAGTTCGTATAATGCTCAACCTGGGCTTCATAACTCGTGGCCTGTTCCTCACTGTCAGTTGAGACACGACAGTAGGCTGCAACCCGCAGTTTAGGCCTATCTTCTGCTTTTACGGTGTTTCCAACTCGAGCACGAGCTGGTATGACGGTTATATTCTTAAGATTGCCCATCCGCTATCACCTCGCTTGTACAATTAATATTGTATTAAATCAGTGACCGAAGCCACTGTTCGACCCATT
>ENA-UOYA01003424-UOYA01003424.1-activated-sludge-metagenome-genome-assembly--contig:-NODE-3424-length-14210-cov-6.916637_pt1 | contig 14210 bp, 11 predicted proteins | sample MGYA00238163_ERZ764804 | MGnify/ENA primary metagenome ERZ764804 (study PRJEB28919, sample SAMN05720223) | activated sludge metagenome | isolation source: Anaerobic digester | place: Hong Kong...
AAAGACAACGAAGATTTATACTAGTGAGCCTTAGCATTTTGGTTTATCGGCTTTTTGTTGTGGGCTATAGCAGCTTGCTGAAACTAGCGTCATTGTTTCATCCCAAAGCAAAATTACTGATTGAAGGAAGATCCGAAACATGGGAGAAGCTATCAACTATTAATTTTTCAACACCCCAACGCATTTGGTTTCATTGTGCATCCTTAGGGGAATTCGAGCAGGCTCGTCCTTTGATTGAAGCGCTGAAGGCCAAACAGCCCAACCTTTTTCTTGCATTAAGCTTCTTCTCTCCTTCCGGTTACGAGGTTCGGAAAAACTATGCTTTAGCTGATGTCGTTTTTTATCTGCCTGCCGATACTGCTTTGAATGCAAGACGATTGCTACAACTTTTAAAACCTACAACAGTTTATTGGGTCAAATACGATTTTTGGCACTTTATTCTTTCTGAAATCCAACTCCAGCAAATTCCCAATTATCTGGTATGTAGCATTTTTAGAAAAGAGCAACCGTTTTTTGCTACTTGGGGAGCATTTTTTCGTCAACAACTAACTTTTTTTACAACGATTTTCGTGCAAGATGAAGCCTCTAAAAAGTTGTTAGCGGCAATAAAAGTAAATGCTCTAGTTGCCGGAGACACTCGATTCGATAGAGTTGCTACAATTGCTGCAGAAAATAAATCATTGGAAGATATTGAACATTTCTGTCAATCGAAAAAAGTGATGATTGCCGGCAGTACTTGGAAGGTAGACATCGATCAGTTGAAAGCGGCACTTCCTTCTGATTTTTTCGAGCGTTATCGATTAGTTATTGTACCTCATGATGTTAATGAATCGAATATAGCCTATATAGAAAATCAGTTTCCTGGGCAAACTATTCGTTATTCTGCTTATTCAAACGAAATTCTATCACCTATACTGATTGTTGATAGCACCGGAATTCTTTCTACCATTTACCGGTATGGAACTTTTGCTTATATAGGTGGTGGATTTGGTGTTTGTGTTCACAATATCTTAGAAGCTGCTGTATACGGAGTTCCTACCATTTTTGGTCCGCACCATACAAAAGCAAAAGAAGCATTGGATTTGATACAGCAAAATGGAGCCATTGCTGTATCTAGTACAAATGAGTTGAAACAAGCCATCACCAATTTGCAAAACGAAAAGGAATGTCAATTGTATTCAACGCTGGCGAAAAATTATGTCGAAAGAAACACCGGAGCAACTGAGCAAATCCTTAAAGCCACTAATTTTGGTGGATTACTTTAAGATGCGCCAATTGTTTGGATAGTAGTTGTTTGTCCGATTGTCCATCACCTTTACCCAGGCTAAACCGAGATTTTTGAAGGTGATTAAGTGCCAGCCACGTTGACATCCTGAGAAATGCAGGTTTTCGCATTTGAGTATACGTATTGCATCTTCATAACTCACTTCAATTCGACTCACACCATCGGCAATAGAAGTACTGAAGGCCAATTCAGGAGCCGGAATCAAGTCTTTCCCTTTTTGGGTACACACAATGGTGCCTTCTTGCTTTATGCGCAATGTTTTACGAAACACATCCTTTAACGAAGCATATTTTTTGCTCACTAAATGATACTCCTCTTGAAAGGAAACAATGGCATTTGTATCGGTTAAACTTACCCATTGTTGAATATCGGGTGATGTTTTTTCAATAGCAGATAACTTTATTTTCTTGGAATCTGACTCTACTAAAGGCTTTTGCAAAGCAGCAATAAAGAAGCCTTCTCCATTTGTTTTATGCGGATAAAAGGCATAACCAAAGGCTCCTCCGCAAGTGATAGTAGTTACACCCTTTTCTTCAAAGACTTGTGCAGGAGCCACGCATTGCAAATGGTATTCTTTCGTTAACCATTCAATGCGATGGATATTCTCTCCGGGTTCAAAAGTGCAAGTAGAGTAAATTAGCATTCCTCCTGGTTTTAACGCAGGCAGAATAGCCGTTAAGATTTCTTCTTGACGGTAAATACAGGTTTCTACATTATTTGCACTCCATTCGGTTATGGCATTATTGTCTTTGCGAAACATACCTTCTCCGCTACATGGTGCATCTACCACAATAAGGTCAAATACGTCTTCTAAGCGCTGAAATTCTTTAGGATCATTTTGTGTTACAACCACATTAAATGCACCCCATTTGGCAATATTTTGTCGTAAAGCTGCGTTACGATTAGCTATAATTTCATTGGCCATAAGCACTCCACGGCCTTCCAACAGAGAAAGTAAATGTGTTGATTTCCCTCCTGGTGCAGCACATAAATCGAGCACTACCGGTTCAGAAATGTTAGCAAGAAAAGCTTGTGCAAATTGCTCCAAAAACATAGATGACGCCTCTTGAACATAATACCCGCCTGCTTGAAAAATCGGATCGTAAGTAAAAGAAGGACGTTGTTTAAGATATCTGCCTTCTGCACACCATGGCGTTGAAGCTATAGGTTCAAGATAACCATCATCAAAGGATTTCAGCGGATGCTTTCGAATACTCACAGGTGAATCTGTACTAAAAGATTGCACTAATTCTTCCCAATCGTTGGGTAAGTTATTTTGGATAGCCGCAAGAAAAGCCTCAGGCAGTTGCATCTTTAATGGTTTGTTTTTTGCCTAAAAAAATACTGAGTAGCACTCCGGTTAGAATTAAGGCAACGCCAAGATAATTGAAAACAGTGTAATGCTCGTTGAAAATGAGTATGCCGAAAATAAAAGCATAAACAACGCCTAAATAATTTATACTGGAAACCACACCAACAGCTTCTCCTTGCAGCGCTTTAGTTAAATAGAGTTGCCCCAAATAGGTAAAGATTCCTACTAAAAGCAGATATACACTATCCATCAACGTTGGTACATGATAATTGAATAGCGTAAAGCATAAGCCGGTTATTGCGCCAATCAACTGAAAATGAAACACCACCACCAATGGATTTTCCTTGCCTTTAAGTGTCCGAACAAAATTATATGCAGCTCCCGAACATAATGCAGAGGTTAGTCCGATGAGGAAAAGCGACATGGTAATGCTGGTGTCAAATCCTTTCAATACAATAATTCCGGCAAAAGAAACAGCAAAGAAGAGATATTGAATTTTTGGAATGTATTCGCCAAGAATTAAGCCGGCAATTATTGTAGTAAAAATGGGCGATAAATATTGGATGGTTACCGCAGTTGCTAAAGGCATTCGCTGTAATGTTATGAAGAAGGTATAAACTGCCAATGTGCCGCTCACACCTCGAAGAATTAAAAGTTTTCGCTCACTTCCTATCCAATCGATATGTTTAATGCGCATACTTACCCCAGCAATGGCGAGTGCAATAAAACAGCGAAAGAACACTACTTCCATGGGTGGAATATGACTTACCTGCTTAATGCAAACATTCATCAAGGCAAAAAAAAACGTGGCCATCATCATATGCACCACGCCTTTACTTATTGTGATTGATTGACTCAAGCGTGTCCGTGTTCAGATAAATAACGTTCCGCTTCTAATGCAGCCATGCAGCCTGAACCTGCTGCAGTTACTGCTTGTCGATATATCTTATCTTGTAAATCGCCACAAGCAAAAACACCTGCAACATTTGTTTTTGGTGTTCCAGGAACCGTTACAATATAATCTTGTTCATCGGTTGTAATGAAATCTTTGAAAACTGCTGAATTCGGCTGATGACCGATAGCTACAAAAAATCCGGCAACTGGAACTGTAGTTTTTTCATTGGTTACTCGATTCACAATGCGAACAGCTTCAACTACTGTATCGCCTAAAACCTCATCTGTTTCTGAATTCCAATACACTTTAATGTTTGGAGTGTTCAATACACGCTCTTGCATGATTTTCGAAGCTCGCATTTGATCTCTGCGCACAATCATGTGCACGTTAGAACAAAGCTTAGAAAGATAAATCGCTTCTTCGCATGCCGTATCTCCTGCCCCTACTATAGCAACTTCTTGTCCGCGGTAGAAAAATCCATCACAAACTGCACATGCACTAACACCATTGCCATTCAAGCGTTTTTCAGAAGGTAACCCTAACCATTTTGCCTCTGCCCCAGTAGCTAATATTACTACATCTGCATGAATTTCTATAGAATCATCAATCCACACTTTATGCGGAGAACCACTAAAATCAACCTTAGTAGCCATTCCGAAACGAATATCAGTTCCAAAGCGCTCTGCTTGTAACTTAAAATCCTCCATCATTTCAGGACCCATAATGCCTTTAGGATACCCAGGGTAATTTTCAACATCAGTGGTATTCATCAACTGACCACCTTGCTGCAAACCTGTATACATCAATGGTTTCAAACCTGCACGTGCCGCGTAAATAGCTGCTGTATATCCTGCAGGGCCTGAACCTATAATTAAACATGAAACTTTTTCCATTACTATATTATTTAAAAATCAAAGGTCTAAATTCTAATCTAAGGGCGAGTATAATAATTCTTAAATAAGAGAATTCAACATATGCACAACTCAGTGCACGTTTGCTATTTAGGGACCTTTATCGAATAGTATCTTGTTGCATAACCTGCAAAAACACCAATACCGCCAGTAACGTTCGATTTTACTTTTACTTGATTGGCAAAGGGGTTACCTGAACCGTCATTTTCGAGTGTATAGAAGAAATCATAGGTCTGATAATCAATGTTTGACCACTTGAGTACAACAGTATCCCCTTTCCAGAAGTAGCCATACGTTGGGTCGTTTTGTTGCGTGTTAGTAGCAGGTTGACCACGTTCCAACGGTAAAACCAATGATTGCCCGGAGAACAATTTATCGTCATACACTGATTGTGATAGAGGTGGATAAAACGGCTGTGCGTTTCGTTTGGTCCAATACCGCGAAAAATTACCAATGGTTGGAGGTACATTGATATGAACAAGAACAGTTACCAAAGTATCGTTAGACGGTTTTGAATGTGGCTTGTAACTGAGCGAGTCAATACCACCAAGCGATTTTGGAATTGTTGTAGAGGCCGTTAAGTAACGTGCGCCCGCTTTAATCGTCATATCATATTTATGTTCTTCCTTTCCATAAAAGGCGCAAGTTCCGGTAGTATAATAAGCAATAATATCAGGAACAGTGTAGGCACAAACATTCGGAACTGCATTGCTGTCGTAGGCAATAATTCCTAAGCCTTTCAATAAATCAGCTTTCGTAGAATCAGGGAATGGTAAATCTTTCAAACAGAATTCAACCAGCTTCACTGAATCTTTAGTATTGGCATCTTTAATCCAAATCTCAGCGTCATGCTCGAAGAAACCTGACAAGTCGTTCAAATCCAATCCACCAAACACTTTCGATGTTTTAGTTAAGAGTACCAATGGCGGAGTATTGGTTTCAATATTGGCATCTACCACTAATTTCAATTCCGGATCGGGTAAGTTACCTTGAATTTCTTTCGTACAAGAAGTAGTTAAAAATGCTGCTACAATGGCAATTACACATAGTTTTAGAACATCTCCCATAGAAGTATAAGATTGGACGAAAGTTTGTTTAGTTGTTGCGTTCATGGGGTATTAAAATTTAAAGTTCCATGTTAATGAAGGAAGAATCGGGAAAAGAGATGATTGTTTCAACACTGCTTTCTGGTTGCCTTTGCCTGGCTCTCCTTTGATGGCTAAGTAAACGAAATAAGGATTTTGTCGGTTATACACGTTGTAAATAGAGAAATTAATATCGTAGCTCCATTTTTTCTTCTGCACCATATAACTAACACCTAAATCTAAACGGTGATAAGCCGGCAATCGCCAACTGTTTCTATCTCCCCATTCGTAGTGGATATTTCCGCCTACATAATAAATCGCAACCGGTAAAGTGGTTGTGTTACCTGATGCATAAACAAATGTTGAACTTATACGCCAATGTTTAGAGACATCCCACATTAACACCACATTTAAATCGTGTCGTCTGTCGTATTTCGATGGGAACGTTTTCCCGTTATCGATACCAGGGAATTTACGTGTACTCCAAGCTAAAGTATAGCCAATCCAACCTGTCCAGCGCCCTTTAGCTTTTTTCACAAAGAACTCAGAACCATAAGCACGACCTCGTCCGTAAGTGTATAAGTCTTCCACATCATAGTTAATGTTGCTTACAGCTGATTGTCCGTTTTCAATCAAGTTAAACAAATCTTTATAGTACAATTCAACAGAGGTTTCAATCATATTATCCTTAAAGTTCTGGAACACACCTAACGAGTATTGTAAACCGGTTTGCGGCTTCACATTCGGGCTACTAGGCACCCACAAATCGGTTGGTAAAGTTGAATTCGACACCGGCACTAAATGCACATATTGTTTTGTCATGTGAAAGCCCGCTTTAATGGAAGTAGCTTTAGCCACTTGAAAGCGCATACCAATACGAGGCTCAATACCAAAATAAGTTTTAACCACTTGATCCAACGCAAACTGAATCGTATCCTTTACAGAGCCATTTTCATTAAATTCAATTTTCTTATAAGGGCCAACTAAATTAAACATAGACCCTCTAACACCAATATTTAAACGGAACCACTTTGTAACATCAAATTCATCTAAGAAATAAACAGCCGTTTCGTGCGCATACTTTTTATTAGCATTTGAGTTTTTGAACGAGTTTGTGCCATCGCTACCGGTAGCCGTATATGGAGTGAAAATATGGTGATTGTAATGAATTCCGAATTTCATTAAGTGGCCAATAATAGGAGAATAATCGTAATCGATTTTGGCTGAAATCTGTTGAATAGACGATTTCACATCGAACTTAACATCTAAAAATTTGATATTGGCTGCAAAACGATAATCGTTGTAAACCAAAGAGGTATTCATGAATAACTTCTCGTCAAATACGTGATTCCATCTAGCGGTAACGGTGCTGTTTCCCCACGGAAAATCAAGCGAGAATTGTCCGTCCGGGTCTTTAAACTTAAACACGTCACGTCCAAAATACCCACTGATGTATACTCTGTCTTTATCGGAAAAACGATAATTGATTTTTGCATTGATATCGTAGAAATAATAGCTGTTTCCGGCAAATTTACCATCTTGAACTTTCTTCAAAATTTCTTTGGTGAACAAATCAATGTAGGTTCTTCTACCGGAAAGCATTATAGAACATTTATCTTTTTTGAGTGGGCCTTGAATGGTTAAACGGGAAGCGATGATTCCTATTCCTCCTTCAGCCGTCCACTTTTTCATATTGCCTTCCTTCATTTTCACATCTACAACAGATGAAATTCTTCCGCCATAGTTAGCCGGCATAGATCCTTTTTCGATGGTTACTGATTTAATAGCATCGGAATTAAATACCGAAAAAAAGCCAAACAAATGACCTGTATTATATACTGTTGCTTCATCTAAGAGCACTAAATTTTGATCTGGTCCGCCTCCACGCACGTAAAATCCGGAGTTCCCCTCTCCTGCTGCTTGAACACCAGGCAACAATTGCAACGTTTTAAGAATATCTACTTCACCAAGCAAAGCGGGAATAGCTTTCGCATTTTCCATGGTAATTTCTTGTCGGCCAATATTTGTACTACTTACATTCGCATCTTTGCGTTCAGCTGTAACGACTACCTCTTTCGAAAGAACCGAAGATGGTCCCATTTCCACATTAAGCTTAGTGTCTTTATCTAGTGTAACCGGGAGTAATTGAGTAGCATAACCTACATAGGATATTTTGATTGTATATTTCCCTGCAGGCAATTGAAGGGAATAGAATCCGTATTCATTAGTGGTTGTTCCCTTACTGATTTCATTAACATAAACGATGGAAGACATTAAGCTCTCACCATTGGATCCATCTTTAATATATCCCGAAATGGTATATTTCGTTTCTTTCTGGGCGGAAACAGAAAGTACTGTCATCAAAATCAACAAAGTAAGTATTCTATGCATGGGTGAAATTTAGCGTTGCGAAAGTAACGTAAATAGCTGTATTTATGTTTATGAATTCGTTAAATAGAACAGAATAATTGAGTCGGTGGTTGAATTTGACACACTGGATTTAAAAAGGAAATTACAGTTTAACTTAAAGTGTATTCTGTATTATGATATCAATCATTGTAATTTAACGTTGCTTGGCAATAACTTGCACTTTAAAATCAACTTATATGCAAACGGAAAAATTCGTCATCGCTAACTTAAAGTGTAGCGGTTGTGCGCATACCATCAAATCAAAAATACTTGAGCTACAAGGCGTAAAAATGGTTGATGTGAATCTTGAAGAAGATACTGTAACTGTAAGTTTTGAATTACCTACCAATAGACCTGCTATAAATTCAAAACTCTATTCATTAGGTTATCCTGAAGCTACTGAAGAAAATGGGTTGCTATTGCAAGTGAAGAGCTATGCCAGTTGTATGATAGGCCGAATCAGCAAATAATGATTTCTTTAGTCTATTTTCGAAGCAAAAGAATGTTATGACATTAAACCCCTTGTTGTTTGCGTTATGTTTAGTAACGCTCCTCTCCTGTCACACGAATGGTTCAAGTCAAAATGCCGAAGCAGTAAAAATTAAAACCGACAGTCTTTATCCAACAGGAATAGTGCGTAACAATATCCTGCTTCCCGGTTATTCTGAAGAGTTTGTAGCGCTTTATGTCCCAAGTGCTTTCTCGTCTTCGAAGTCAATGCCGCTAATGATTTTTCTTGATCCGCATGGTGCAGGTGAACTACCTTTGCAAAAGTACAAAAGCCTTGCCGAGCAATATAACGTTATCCTTGTTGGAAGTAATAATTGTAAGAATGCAATACTATTTGAAAAAAACATTCAATTTGTTGAACATCTAATGCTCCAATTGAATAAGTGTATACGTTTCGACAGTACAAAAATTGCCCTTTGTGGGTTTAGTGGCGGTGCAAAATTGGCGATTATTGAAGGATTTCGAAATCCTTTAGTAACCACTGTGATTTACTCAGGTGCTGTTGTTCCTATAGCATCAACACCCATCAATAAAAAACTTATTGGATTTGCCGGAGAACGCGATATGAACTATACTGATTTGATTCAATTCGATAGAAGCCTGCCGAATAGTATTCCACATCAACTCGTTAATTGGAAAGGTAAACACGAATGGCCCGATGAAAGTGTTTTTAAGGAAGCATTTATTTACTTCTTGAAAGGAAAAACTACAGAAAATATAGCCTTTAAACCAACAATAACGGATGATAAAGTTCAACAAGAGCAACTAGAAAAGCAAAACTACTTACAAGCCTTTCAGCAAAAAGACTTGAATTGGTGGAAAAATGCAATCGACAATCTAAATAAGCAGAAAGCGTCTAACCCAATGTATGAGAGGCTTTTAGGCTTTATTTCATTAGCATGTTATTCGTTTGCCGGCAGTAGTTTACAACAGGAAAATTTGCCGGCAGCAGAAAAAATCATCTCTATCTATCAAATGGCAGACCCTACGAATAATGACGCAAAAAAATATCGTGAAGAGTTAAATCGAAGAAAAAATCAGTTGCGCTAGAATGTTATGTTCGCTTTCATTTTTTTATAGATTAGCTTTTTCTTCATTTTAAAATAAAACCTTCCCCTCATGCACATGAAAAGAAATGTAATTACTTGCCTAAGCTTAGTTTTATCATTGTTTTTAACGGCTCAGGAAATTCATTCCCCTGCCGAAATTATTAAGATAATGGAAGCGTCAAAACTTTCGTATAGCATTAAAATACTTGAGAAGAAACTCGAATGTCAAGATTACAGTAAGCGTTTGAATTATCATGATGTTTATAGAGTTCAAGATGGCGACCAATTGAAAACCAATGATATCAAACCGAATAAAAAAGCGGCATCCTTTTTATCGAAGGCAGAAAAATACTTCCAATTAAATGAATTAGATAGTGCATTGGCTTTCTACCAATATACGCTTAATGCCGACTCAACTGTGTATACGGCAATGACTTATATTGGCCAGATTTATGGCATTCGAAAAGATTATCCCAATGCCATTCTTTGGTATAAAAAAGCGATTAGAAAAAACTATATCGACTATATGGCTCATTGGTTTTTAGCCGATATTTATACTTCAACGAATCGTGTGAACGATGCAGTGGATGAAATCGTAATTGCCAAAATTCTAAATAGAAATAACCCGCGTATACAAAATGCGATGGAGGCCATTTTTACTAAAGCGAAGATTCATTATGAAGATTGGTGTTTTAATCCACAATACGAATTGGGTAAAAATGCCGATAGTTCCATTAATGTAACCGCTGATGAAAAGTGGCTTGGTTTTGCTTTAGTAAAAGCCGTATGGGAATATGAGCCTGGATATCGTGAATCGATGGGTGTTGCCAAAAACAATTACGCCATTATTGAAGATAGAGAAAGTATTCTTTCGCTTTACATGGGATTGACGAATTCCAAAACTAAATTCAACAAAGACCCACAATTCAAAGTATTGAAGAAGGCCTTGGATGAAAAGTTTATGGATCCTTATATTATTTACGAAATCATTCTGCCTAAAACACCTTCTGCGGCTTATCAACTTTCAGAAGAAGTCATCAATTTGATGAAAGAATACGTGCTGAAAATCAGATGTGCTAAATAAATAGTTTTCTCTTTTTTTCATTTACCCGGAAACACCAAAATGTCACGTGCTTGTCACATGTGTTAAGTCGTGTTAATCCGAGTAAAATTTATGGAATAAAAAAAACGAAATCATCGTTATTCCATAAATCCAAAACACATGCAACCAAACAAAAACTTTAAGCCTATCCTGCTGGCAGGAATTCTATTGCTCTTTACATTAACGGTAGTAAGTGCCATTAAAAGTAAAGTAAAAATTAAACAGCGTCTAACGCCAATACTGTCGATGCACGAGCCCATTCAGTCTGATGATACCTACTACAAAATCCCTGATAGTATTACTTATAATGGCAAAGCTGTATTAAACAAAGCCGGACTATTAACGCTTTCAACAGAAACCGGACATAACTTCTATTTGGTGAACGACACCGCCAACAATACCGGTTTTCTTTATGCAGAAGTGAAAGCCGACAATTACAATCCTACCGATAAAGTTCGGGCCCCCTTGAATATTTCGTTAGTGATTGATCGGAGCGGTTCTATGGAAGGAGATAAACTGGCTTATGTAAAAAAGGCGGCCGACTTTCTTATCGATAAATTAAATGAACAAGACATGTTGTCTATTGTGGTTTATGAAACACAAGTGGGTGTAATTCAAAAATCTGCTCCGGTAAGTAATAAGCAATATTTACATACGCTCATTGCGAATGTAGTTACCGGTGGAGGCACGAACCTAGGTGGAGGTATGGAAGCAGGTCTACAGCAGGTAAAAAACACCTACAAAAGCGGTTATGTAAATCGAGTGCTTTTACTTAGTGATGGATTGGCCAATGAAGGTATTGTAGATCCTCTGCAACTAAAAACGATTGTCAAGAAATGGTTTAATCAAGAAAGTGTAAGTATCAGCACCTTTGGTGTTGGAAACGATTACAACGAAAATCTAATGACCTCTTTGGCTGAAAATGGCGGAGGGAATTATTATTACATCAAAGATCCGAAGCAGATTCCGACTATTTTTGAGAAGGAAGTAAATGGGCTATTAACGTTGGTAGCAAAACAAGCAACATTGAAGATTAAATTGCCATCTGCTCTGATGGTTCAGCGCGTTTACGGAGGCAATTATGAAATGGATCAAAACGAATTAGTGGTTAATTTGAAAGATGTTTTTGCGAATGAAACAAAGGCCATTCTTATCAAATTTAAAATCAATACAGGAACGAATACTGATATAGCCCTGACTACAGTTTTGAATTTTGAAGATGCAACGCTGAACAGCGAGAAAAAAGAAATTCAAAATCTAAATACAATTTTACCAATTGATGATGTCAAACAATATCTGTCGAATTTTAGTGAGCGTGTAATGCAACAATGTACTATGTTCGAGACTAACGACTTGATGGAAAAAACAATGAAAGCTGCAGATGAAGGGGATTATGACAAAGCAAGAAAGTTAGGAATAACCACAAAAGGGTATTTTGATGTGAATAGCGCCAAAATCAGTAAGAGTAATGAAATTATAATGCAAGACTCAATAGTGAGTTATTACAATGTAAACCTGAAGGATATTGATCAGAAAAGTGAAGGTGAAATTAAATCTTTGCAAAAGGTAAGTAAAAGCGTTAACTACTCCATTCGAACGAAAAAGTAGCATACTATTCGTAAAGAGGGGCTCCAAATGTGGAGTCCTTCTTATTTAGAAAGCACCTTCTTCATTTTGTAATTAATCATCTCAACTCCTTTTTGTAGCACTTTTTTTTCTTCCATTGTTTCGAACCCCATTTTCTCAAAAAACGATTTTGCAGTTTTACTAACATCAGCATCTATTATGGTTGTATTGTTTACTCTTGCTTCATTTTCTATAAATGAATAGAGCTTTGTGGCAATACCTTGACGTTGATAATCTTTATGGACATATAACAAATCGATATAGTCGCCATTATCTAAAGAACAAAATCCTGCTATTCGATTTTTACGAAGTGCCACTATAACATATTGGCGGGTTAAAATATTGAGCCATCGTTGCTCATTTTCTACACTTTCTGTCCAAACCTTTATTTGTTGAGCGTTATAGTCTTTACTACATACACTACTTATCGTATCAACAAATAATTGTTGCAACTCTTTATAGTCAATTAATGTTGCTAGTCTAATCGATATATCCTCTCTGTTCATTTTTTGATCAATTACTTTGTGGGGTATATGATTTGATGGTTGATGATTTTCTAGGAATTGTTTACAAATGGGTGTTACAAAAAACTGACTCTTGTTCATTTTTGACTTTACAAATGTTATTTCAATTTCCAATTATACTTCTACTTGTATTTTTGGGACTATAACATTATTGTAAATTTTAATATTTAAAACTTACGAAACAACCGTAGAAATACGGAATTTCATGCTCCGTATTTCTACGGATTTTTTGCGTAGAAATACGGGATTTTACACGTAAAAATAGTTTCATAAAACTTGACGGTTGGTACATTAAGAAAAATTATTAATATACCTTATTGCGAAAGAAACTTTGATGCAAAAAAGTTACATTAAGGAATAAACATATTAGGCAGAATTATCTTAAAAACTATTCCTGAATAGGGTAAAAATATACCGGTTTCATAAATACAAAAAACACTCTTATTGGTCAATTGAACTATATCGCTATACGCAGCATTACCGTTATGAACAATTATGTTTTTGCTCCATGTTTTACCTTCATCTGAGCTGATGTGAAGTGTTAAGTTTTTTCGTTTCTTTTTATGGGATGGATTGGAAAATAGAATCGCACTATTCTCATATCGTAACAATGCTCCTTCACAAATAGGCTCGATGAGAGTAGTATCGAATGAGGAAGTACTCCATGTTTTGCCTCCATCGCTACTTTTACTTATTTTTCTGCAGGGCAAAGTTCTATCTCTATTGCGCATGTTTAGCATTAGAGAACCATCCTTTAATTCAACAACAGTACATTCATCTGTTCCTTTATCGGTAATACTTTCGCCCATTTTCCAAGTTAGTCCTTTATCATCAGAATAAATAACATGTGAAAAATGAGAATCATTGCCATCAACCGTATGATTGCAAGGCACTACTATCCTCCCCTTATACGTATCGCTTTTAAGTTGAATCGCATGTACAGGGCCGGTGGCGTACCATCGCCAATCATTCTCTTTTATACTGGAAGTAATGTCGACCGGTGTTTCCCACGATTCGCCTTCATTTTTTGAGCGAAGTACAAATACTTTATCGTTGTTTAATGTTGCCAATACAATTACATCGCCTGTTGTTTCATCAATAACAGGCGATGGATTGCCACAAGTATTTGAAGCTTCGTTCCAGAGCACGTGTAGTTTACTCCATGTTTTCCCATCATCTAAAGACGACTTCATTACTAAGTCTATGTTTCCATGATCAAATAAGCTTTGTCGCCCTTCGCAAAATGCCAATAACTTTCCACTTTTCGTTTTGATGATAGTGGGGATACGATATACACCATAACCATCGACATGGTTCTTAAAAAGATATGTAGCTTTTGAAACTTGCGCATATAGTCCGATTGTTATAAAGAGTAAAAGCAATAAAAGTTTATGTGCAAACGACATGTTTCATATTTCCTCGAAAATATCAAACTTAAATCGGCACATGAAATTTCATTAATATGTTTTTCTTACCGGTCGAGGTTGATCTACATTAAACAA
>ENA-UOYA01003425-UOYA01003425.1-activated-sludge-metagenome-genome-assembly--contig:-NODE-3425-length-14203-cov-5.205895_pt1 | contig 14203 bp, 10 predicted proteins | sample MGYA00238163_ERZ764804 | MGnify/ENA primary metagenome ERZ764804 (study PRJEB28919, sample SAMN05720223) | activated sludge metagenome | isolation source: Anaerobic digester | place: Hong Kong...
AGCCAGGCTCCAGGCGGCGCGTTAATCGATGATTTTGAGGGAAGCGTTCCATCCGGCACGAATGGCTGGGAAGTATTTCGGGATGAATCCGTCCCGACCAGGCTGCGCTGCGAGGCGGATGCAACTGCGGCGCACGCCGGCGCCCAGGCCCTCGTAATCGATTTCGCCATCCGGCCCAATTCCTGGGCAACCTGCAATCTCCTCTATGGCAGTCCTCAGGATTGGAGCGGAACCGATGGGTTGACTTTCTATTTATCGGCTGCGCAAGCCGGTTTGGTTTTCAATGTGGACCTTTACGCCGGCAGCCCTGACGCGCAGGAAACTTACCAGTACACCATTGAAACGCCGCCGGATAGTGTGAGCGGGTGGATTTCCATCTCCCTCTATTGGAGCGATTTTCATCGCGTGGCCTGGGAAGAGGATGCCGGCGCGGTCTTTGACCACCCCGAACAAATCAGCGGTCTGGCATTTGGATTGAACACCTTCCCGGATACTCCTAATGAAGGCATGATCCGGGTGGATGACCTGGGTTTGATCGAAGCACAGCCCGAATCACCAGTTACTTCCCAATAGAATCTCGAGGAAGATCCCTTGTGCAGTGGATTGTCTGAAAAATTATTAAAAAAGAAACGCCGCGCGCGCGGCGTTTCTTTTAGGGCCAACAATAAGGACTATTTCCTGCGCTTGAAGAAGTTGATGACCAGCAGCAGCAAAACCGCGCCGACAAAGGCCACGATGATCTCGCCGATCAATCCGCCCAGGTCCAGGCCGAAGAGTGAAAATACCCATGTACCCAGGAAAGAACCGGCGATGCCGATCAGGATGTCGGCCAGCGTGCCGAAGGTATTCTTGACCACTTTATCGGCCAAAAAACCGGCGACGGCGCCTACATAAAAATATTCATGATAACAACTCCTTTTTGGTTATATATGCTGAGTATAACGAGCACTTCAAAAATTTACAATTGCACAGTGAGCTTTATTATATAACTCTAATACGATGCTGATTCGGTTGATCTTCTAAAAAGGTCAATTTTTTGACTTTTATCTTCATTTGTGCTATTTTTAACCATCGAAATTTACTCAGGATTATTGCAATGATCAGAGAACGGATAGCTGATAACGTATATTGGTTTCAAAGTGAAATTTACGCCCAGGTGACCGCCGGTGCGATCGTGGGTTCCAATTGGGCGGTTCTGGTGGATACCCTGGCGCTGCCCCAGGAAACGCTGGAGATGCGGGCTTACCTGGAAGAGACCCTGGGTGTGCAGGTACGCTATATTGTCAACACTATCTACCATGCCGATCACACTTTCGGCAATTGCTTTTTCCCCGGCGCGGTGGTGATCGGGCACAGCCTGTGCCGGAAATTGATGGAACAACATAATTATCAAGCGCTGGATAGAATCCGCGAACAAAACCCCGAATTCAAGAAAGTGAAAATCCAGCTGCCCGGCCTGACCTTCGATTCGGGCACCTTGTCGCTGCAGATCGGCAAACGCCACATTAAAATATTCCCCACGCCGGGCAGCAGCCCGGATGGTATTTCCGTGCTGGTGCGTGAAGATCGCGTGCTGTTCAGCGGTGACGCATTCCTGCCGCTGCCGATCATCGTAGAGGGTGACGTGGATCAATCCAGCGAAACTATCAAGGCGATTGCCAAGATGAGCCTGGAAAATATCGTGCAGGGGCATGGCGACGTGATCCTGCGCGGCGAGATCGACCAGGCAGTCAAAAGCAACCTGAATTACCTGGCAGCCATCAAGAAAGTGGCGCGCACGGCGGCCAAACGCAAAGACCCACTGACGGTTTTGGAAGAAGCCACGGTGGAGGAGTGCGGAAAGAGCCGCGTGCTGCTGGGCGGCCTGGTGGAAGACTTGCACAAACGGAATTTGGCAGCCCTTTATAAACAGGAAATGGCTGCGAATCAATAAATCCCGATTCTAAATACTATTTCTTGATGAATTGGTCTTTCTTGAAGATGCGCGCCAGCAGTTGCACACGCCGCTCGGTGCCTTCCTTGAGCCTTTTCAGGTTGGGGATCAGCGCCAGGATCACCAATGCCAGCGACAGGATGCCGAACAGGACGTAAGCCCAGGGGCTCATGCCCTCCAATGCCCGCACGACAAAAACACCCAGGGCTGAAAACGCGATGCTGATGGTGGTCAGTGAGGCATACCCCACCAACACATAGAAAATCGCGGCAAACGGCAGGATAATCATCCAGGAATTGAGCCATAAACCAATGGCCGCGCCCAGGGTGGTGGCGCCGCCTGCGCCGCCGCGGAAGTGGAGTTTCCCGTTTTCGTCTTTTTCGACCAGGAAAGCGGAGTAATTATGCCCGACAATGGCCAACACGCCGCTCAGGGCGGCTGTCCATTCGACGCCCATGGAGAGTGTCTTGCTGATCCAGACGGCGGCCGCGCCTTTCGCCACATCTAATAATGCGGTCAACAATCCGGCAATGGCGCCGCCGGCGCGCATGGCGTTGGTTCCACCGGTGCGGCCGCTTTCGATCGTGCGGACGTCTTTGCCGGTGAAGATTTTTACCACCAGTAAACCGGAAGGGATCGATCCGATCAAGTAAGCAATTGGTAAGGATAATAAAGCTGTCATCATGCCATTAAACCCGAATCCTAAAAATAAGTTGCGTCTTTATTTTATTAATATCGCCAATACCCAAATTACGGCCAGGACAACCAGCGGATCATAAAACACTTTGCGGATATCCGGGTTTTCCTCCAATGAAGCCGCAATTCCGATCAACGCATAGGCCGGTCCTGTCAGGATTAAACCAAAGCGGACAGGGGTCAGCGGCCAATAATATGCAGCAATTATACATTGGGTTACGATCAACGTGATCACTGCGGTCCATTCAAAACGCCAGCGGCCGCTCAACCGAAAGTGCAGGATCCGCAGGCAGAGGAATATAAAAAAGGAAGGCAGTATCAGCAGAATGAGGTAGAGCCGCGCGTTGGACGCCCGCAGCACGATGCACAGTAAAAAGAAAATGCCATAACTCACCGCGGAAAGCACCATCAAAGCTAACGGATAACGGGAGTCATCCGAATCCATGGAGATATATTCCGCCACCAGGATCAAAATGATGAGCATGCTGCCGAACGCCAGAATGATCCACCATTCGATGCCCGTCTCCAGCAGCCCCAGCGGAAAACCCAGCGCGCCGCTGGATATGGCGGGCAGGATCAGGTGCGGCAGGGTGGAGTGGGTGGCGATCTGCGGGTGGTCGCGCAGCATCCAGTCAGCGCCGGCTGCGGCGATGGCGGCCGCGATCAACGACATGAGGTTGAAGAAATTGACGCGCAATGGCAGCAGGATGCCAGCAATGGTGATGGGGATTTCCCGCGCCGGCAATTGGATAAAGGGCAGCGTTGCATAGCAGATCAGGATGCAGGCCGAGACAATGCTGAGTTTATCGGGTTGTGGCAGTTGAAAGCGTTTTTCCACACGCTGATTTTACCTTATCCGTTTGGAATGGGTGAATTGCGGGGAAAAATGACCGGTATGGTAGAATAATAGATTGTATGTTTGAACCCGTCTCAGAAATCAAGAATGAACCGCCCAGGCTGATCCCTTCAATGGTGGAGGGTTTTAACGCCATAGCCAGTCACATCTACATCATCCTTTTCCCGGTATTGTTGGATTTGCTGCTCTGGTTTGGGCCGCTCGTGCGTATCAAGGATTTACTGCTGCCGACTGTTCTAAAAGCTTCTGAAATTTCCGCTCCGGCTTACGGCGCAGACAGTCAGGCTTTTCTGGAAACCGCAAAGGAGATGTGGACGACTATCTTGAGCCAGTTCAACATTCTCTCCAGCTTGCGCACATTTCCAATCGGCATCCCAAGTCTGCTGATCAGCAAGGGTATTGTGAAAAATCCGCTCGGTTCGGTGCAGGTGATTGAGCTGCAATCCGCCGATAGCGCCCTGGCGCTCATGCTGGGTTTGCTCTTGCTTGGTTTGGTGCTCGGCAGCCTCTATTTCGCGCTGATTGCGGAAGTGACCAATCCAGACAGCGGACCGTTGAAGTTTTCCGAACTGCTGCACCAGATCATGCAGTGCCTGCTGCTTTCGTTTATTCTTGCCTGCGGCGTGCTCGTGCTCTCGATCCCGGCGGTTTGCCTGGTTTCAACCCTCGCTTTATTTCTGCCGTCTTTGGGATCCTTGCCGCTTTTGATGCTCAGCTTGATCATGGTCTGGTTTTTGCTGCCGATCGCTTTTTCGCCGCATGGTATTTTCGCCCATCATTTCAACGCAACCACGGCGATCGCGAATTCCTTCCGGCTGGTGCGCTCATCGATGAACGCAACCGGGTTGTTCTTCATAATGTTGATCCTCTTGAGTTACGGGCTGGATGCGCTTTGGTCCACGCCCCCGATTGACAGTTGGATGCTGCTGGTGGGCATCCTGGGTCATGGCTTCATTTCCAGCGGTCTAATCGCATCCTCATTCGCATTTTACAGCCGCGGGATGAAATGGGTGCAGGCGGTCATTCACGAGATGAATGCTCGAAAACCAAAAATTCTTTCATAAAATATAGATAAATCAGTTTTTCATTCGGAGGAAGTAGTGCCGGAATCTGCTGCAAACGTGAGTTCGTATGGAGCCAAGGATATTCAGGTTTTGGAAGGTCTGGAGGCGGTTCGCCGCCGCCCGGGAATGTATGTGGGCGGCACCGACCAAAAAGCCCTGCATCACCTGGTGTATGAAGTCGTCGATAACTCCATCGATGAAGCCCTGGCGGGTGTCTGCAACCGCATCACGGTAACCATTCATCCGGATAGCAGCGTCACTGTGGACGATAACGGGCGCGGCATTCCCGTGGATATCCATCCGCAAAAACACGTTTCCGCTTTGGAGGTCGTCATGACCACGCTGCACGCCGGCGGCAAGTTCGGCGGCGGCAGCTACAAGGTTTCCGGCGGCTTGCACGGCGTGGGTGTTTCGGCGGTCAACGCGCTTTCGGAATGGTGCGAGGTGGAAGTACGGCGCAACGGCAAAGTCTACTTCCAGCGTTACGAACGCGGCCGCCCGGTTGAAGCGGTCAAGGAAATCGGAAAAGCACCTGAAGGCGTTACCGGCAACCGCACCACTTTCCGTTTTGACAAAGAGATATTTAAGGAAGAGATTGATTACCGTTTTGAAACGCTCACCCAGCGCTTTCGTGAAATGGCTTTCGTCACCCGCCAGGTGGAGATCAGCCTGATTGACGAGCGCGAGGACCCGGCCCACAGCATGCGTTTCTATTTCGAAGGCGGCATCGCTTCTTTCGTGAAATATCTTGACCGCAACCGGGAGGTCCTGCATGATGTTTTTTACGTGGAAAAAACGGTAGATAACATCACCATCGAAGCCGCGGTGCAATACACCGATGCATATTCCGAATCGGTGTACAGTTTTGCCAATACAATTAATACTATCGACGGCGGCACCCACCTGACCGGTTTCCGCACAGCCATTACGCGCGTGCTGAACGATTACGCGCGTCGCAACAGCCTGATCAAGGATAACGACCCGAATTTCACCGGTGACGATACGCGCGAGGGCATGACTGCTCTGATTTCCATCAAACACCCCGATCCGCAGTTCGAAAGCCAGACCAAGGTCAAACTGATGAACCCCGAGGTGCAAACGCTGGCCACCCAGATCGTGGGCGAGGCTTTCAGCGAGTTCCTGGAAGAAAATCCCTCGGCCGGCAAATCCATCATCAAAAAATGCCTGACTTCCGCTCGCGCGCGCGATGCAGCCCGCAAAGCCCGCGACCTGGTCATCCGCAAGTCCGCGCTGGAAAGCATGACCCTGCCGGGCAAACTGGCGGATTGCTCCGAGCGCGATGCGGAGCGCACCGAACTCTACATTGTTGAGGGCGATAGCGCCGGCGGCTCGGCCAAACAGGGCCGCGATCGCCATTTCCAGGCCATCCTGCCGCTGCGCGGCAAGATCCTTAATACTGAACGCGCCCGCCTGGACAAGATATTGTCCAGCAAGGAAGTCAAATCCCTGATCTCGGCTTTGGGCACTGGCATTGGAGAAGGGTTCAACCTGAACGGACTGCGTTATGGCAAGGTGGTGATCATGACCGATGCCGACGTGGACGGCGCGCATATCCGCACATTGCTGCTGACGTTCTTCTTCCGCTATATGCCGGCCTTGATCGACGAAGGCCACTTGTACATTGCTCAACCGCCTTTATACCTGCTCACGTATAAAAAGGAGAAACGCTATGCTTATAGTGATGAGCAAAAAGCGGAAATCCTCAAAGAGTTGGGCGCCAAGGAAGATAAGGTTGGCATTCAGCGTTACAAGGGTTTGGGCGAAATGAACCCCGAGCAGCTTTGGGAAACCACCATGAACCCGGAAAATCGTACCCTGCTGCTGGTCAATGTCGAGGATGCGGCTGAAGCCGACCGCACCTTTGACATGCTGATGGGCGATTCCGTCCCGCCGCGCAAGCGCTTTATCCAGACGCATGCCAAACTGGTTAGAAACCTGGATATTTAGTTCTTCTCCCGTTAGTGCAAAAGACGCCATTTACGGCGTCTTTTTTTATATCAGGTTTTTCAAAATTAATCCAAAACTTGACGACTTTATTTTATGAAAACAGCCCACCTGGTCACAAATAAAAGAAACCGCTGCCCGATCTCGGGCAGCGGTCCAGGAAAAGAAGGAGGAGACTACTTCTGGGGTCTTTCTGCCAAAGTTACGGTTAATTTGGTCTGCTTACCGTCACGAATGATGCTGAGTTCGACTTTATCTCCTGGTTTATAAGCGGATAACGCGCTGGCCAGTTCATTCATCGAAGCCACGCTGGTGCCGTCCAGGGCCGTGATGATATCGCCGCCAATCAGCACCTGCTCGCCGTTTAACTCATAAGGTTTGTAGCTGCCGCGCAGGCCGGCTTTGTCTGCGGGGCTGCCGCTCTGGATTTGCTGCACCAGCACGCCCGCGGGCGTGTTCTTCAATCCCATAGCCTGGGCGATTTCATCGTTCATGCTCATGCCGCTGAGGCCCAGCCAGGGGCTGCTGGCGCTCTTATTGGTTGAGGCGCTGCCAGGGCGGGCTGCCAGTGTTAAGGAAACCTGGTTTTCCTTGCCATTGCGCAGATAGGTGAGATTCAATGTCTGCCCAACGTTGGCGTAGCGCGCCAGGTAAGCCGTCAGGTCTTCAAAGTCGTTAATCGCGTTCCCGTCCACCGCGATGATCACGTCGCCGCCCAAGCGTCGATCCTGCCCGTCGATTTTCACGGTTTTATCGCTGCCCTGCAACCCGGCTTTTTCAGCCGGAGTGGCGGGATTCACGTCGATGATCAGCGCCCCGCGCGTGGCGGCGTCCAGATTCATGGCTTGCGCGATCTCGGCGGTCAGGTCCGTGCCGGTGATGCCGATGTAGGGCTGCTGGTACGAACCGTCCTTGATCAGGAAAGGTACGATCTTCGAGACGATAATGGAGGGAATCACATATCCCACACCGGAATTGGCTCTTACCGGCGATTCGATGGCGGACGTCACGCCGATCAGGCGTCCCTCGATATCCACCAGCACGCCGCCGGAGTTGCCGGGGTTGATGGCTGCGTCTGTCTGGATCACGTCCGGGATGGTGTAGGTGGATGTGGCTTGGGTATCGCTCTCTAATGCCAGCGAACGACCCAATCCGCTGACAATGCCGGTCGACATGGAGCTGTTCAGGCGGAAGGGATTGCCGATGGCGACCACCAGTTGGCCGACTTTTACCTGAGTGGAATCAGCTACCTGGATGGGGGTCAGTTGCGAGGCAGGCAAATCGACTTTTAAAACGGCCAGGTCGCTGGCGGCATCCTGTCCGATGACCTCGGCGTCGGCGCTGGTGCCGTCGGCGAAACGCACGCGGATGGAATCCATGCCATCCACGACATGATTATTGGTCACGATGTGGCCTTCCGTATCCCACACGAACCCGGAACCCGCGCCGGTTTCCTGGTATTGCTGCTGGTTGCCGTTTTGATCTTCACCCTGGTTGTTTTCCTCGGGCAGGTTGAACCCAAAAGGAAATTCCGGCAGGGAGGGGGCAGATTCGGTTACCGTGGCGGAAACTTCGATGCTCACGACCGAGGGCAGCACTTGCTCATAGATGTTTTCATAAGCAGCCTGTAAAGTCTCAAGACTGGGTGCCGCCATTTCGGATGCTCCCGCCGCGGGTTTTTCAGAGGCTTCGGGGGTGGCTGGTGCCGCCGGGGCGGCGGAGCTTTCCGTTGCGGTGGCGTTGGGCGCGGTGCTATCGGGTAAATTTACCGTGGTGGCTGTGTTGCACGCAGCCAGGCTGAAGATCAGGACAAAACTGGTTATTATTAATGCTTTTCTTTTCATTCATACCTCCAAATATACATGCGTACGTAATCTGTACACATTAAAATCATTTGTTAATTTACACCAGAGCTGTCAGTGGGCGGTAAGAGTTTTGTAAAAATTTCGTAAAGGTTTATGAACAACAAAGAGATAGAAAACCGGGTTTTGCAAGCCGATCATATATAATTACCCGGAAGCAATAAATAGAAACCGTTTGTAAAGGAAATGATCTATGGCGCCAATCAGCAGAAATCCACTTTTTGGACTGGCTTTGGGGGGCGGCGGGGCCAGAGGTTTCGCTCACATCGGGGTTTTAAAGATCCTCGAAGCGGACGGCATCAAACCGCAGCTGCTTGCGGGCACCAGCATGGGGGCGGTGATCGCCGCCATGTATGCCAGCGGGATGAGCGCGAATGAGATTGAAGCGGAAGCCATGCGCATGGGCAGCATGAGCAATTTGGGCAATATGGTCAAGCTGCTGGATAGCGATCTGGCGAAATTGAGTCACGTGGTCAGCAATTCTGCGGTACAGGAATATTTATCCGGCCTGTTCAACGGGAAAAAGGATTTCAGCGAATTGCAGATCCCCCTGGCGGTGGCCGCGGTGGACGTGATGCACGCGCGCGACGTTGTGCTGCAGGAAGGCAACCTGCCGGAAGCGGTCAGCGCGTCCATGGCCCTGCCGGGCATCATCGAGCCGCTGCAGAAGGACGGCATGTTCCTGGTGGACGGCGGATCGCTGAACAACGTCCCGGCCGATCTGGTAGACAGCATGGGCGCTGAAGTGGTGGCAGCTATCGACGTCAGCCCGGATGTGACCAACATGGAATTCTGGAAAGAGCAGCACATGCCGGGTATCGCAGTGGCCAACTGGCGCACCAATGCCATCATGGTCTCCAACTTTACGGCTGCCAAGCTGCGCAAGGCGCGCACGGACGTGATCATCCGGCCGGATATCAGCCCGCAGATCACCACGCTCTCCGGGTTCAAGTACGTAAAAGAACTGGTGGATGCCGGCGCCAAAGCGGCGCTGGATGCCCTGCCGGAATTGCGAAAACTGCTGAAAGCACGCATCTATCTGGTGGCTCCAAAAATAAAGCGGGCAGAACCGGCGGAATTGTAAGTTAAAAACCTCGGGAGAATAATCCCGAGGTTTTGATATTAGTCGCTGAACCCTTCGCGTTGATAAGCCCGGTTGATCAGCGCAGCCGCGATCTGCGAGCCTTCGTGCAAATACTGGCGGGTGGCCTGGATAGGCTTCTCTTTTTCCAGTTTAATCGGGTGAATCAGACCGTCCAGGCTTTGATAGCGGATTCTCTTGCGCTGTTCCTTGTAGGATAAATTCAGCAGGGTTTCAATCCCAAAACCGGTGTTGCGTATCTCTTCAACCAGCGGCAAAAAATCCCTGCACCATAGCGCGCGCTGCCCGGAAAGTTTGCGGAATGGATCGAACAGTTTGGCGACTTCGGAAGCGTATTGCGGATCGCCGATGACCATGTCGGCTTTATCCTTCAGCAGCGGTTCCGTTAATTTTTGGACATGATCTCCTTTCAACCCTTTCAGGTCGGCATCCAGGAATACCAGCAGATCACCCTGCGCGCGCAGCGCAGCCGCCACCATGGCGTTGCTCTTGCCGCGGTTTTTTGCGAAATGGATAATTTTCAGCTTGCTGTTGCCGGCGAAGGCATCGATGATGGCCGCGGTGCCGTCACTCGATCCATCATTGACCACGATCACCTCGTCCGCTTCCCGGCAGTCGGCCAGAACGCTGAGGATATCTTTCAACGATTTTTCCTCGTTGTAGGCGCACACGATGGCGCTGACGACCGGTTTTTGGGCGCGGCTGCTGATGAGCTCTTTTTCATTCTCTGTGGGTTCATATTGAAAAAGGATGCGGGCATAACGCATCTTCTCCTGGAAAAGGACCGGGTTGAAATGTTCCTCGTAGTAGCGGCGCACCGCTTCGAAATTGCGGAATTCGGTCGCGAAGAGGGTTTTCAACAGTTTTAATTTAATCTCACCGGTTTTCCCGATGAAATGCAGCAGGGTTTGATTCAGCGGTTCCAGGTAATGGTTGTAGCAATCGAATGCGTATTGCAGTGTCGGGAGCGTGTTGCCGGTGATATCGCGGTAGTCCTTCTTCACCAAACCATAGGTTTGCGCGCAAGCAATGTATTCGTCCTCGATATGCGATCCGCGGAACCCGCTGCGATCATCCTGTTTAAAAATGCCCGATACCAGCAAATACCCTCCGGGGCGCAAGCAGCGCATGCTTTGCGAAAAGCCCATGTCCATGGCGAAATAGCCCTGCGATTCGCTCATCAGCACCAGATCGAATTGCCGGTTGGGGATGAAATCCTCGATGGCGGTGTTGAAGAACTGGATGCGGGCGGGATTGGTATCTTTAAAATATGCTGCGTGGACTTTGTCGGGGGAGATGGCGGTCACCCGATATCCCCGTTCAGCTAATGCCCTGGCGTTGTCGCCGATGCCGCAGCCAATATCGAGGATCTCGTGCACGTCCGCGGGGATCATTTCCAGCAGCGTTTCCGTGTAGCGTTTCTGCGCGCGGCGGATGCTTTCCAGGTTGAGCTTTTCTTTTTCTTCCCAATATCCGTAATGCAGTGAATTCAACTTCAGCACCTCGGTGCAGAAGAAAAGCTCCAGGTTCAATTCGGGCTTATCCCATGATGCAATTTGTGTCATTTCGACCTCCGTGTGTAAATTTGTCCGTATTATGGTCGAAAGGGCATGCGCGGGCATCCTCCAAATGGGTGGGGGATTGCATGATTTAAATGGGGGATAGGAATGAGAAAAATGGGGGATGGGGATTAAACCAGCTCCAACAGCCGGGCTTTTTCGATCAATTCGTGGCGGGTATGCACATCCAGCTTACGGTGAATGCTTTTGATATGGGTTCTAACGGTGCTATAGGCAATGAATAAATCCGCCGAGATTTGCGGTCCTTTCCTGCCTTGCACGAGCATCTTAAGGATTTCGATTTCACGCTCGCTGAGCGGTTCGGGCAGGATACTGGTTGGAATTTTCTTGCGCTCCCCGCTAACCGCGCTGGCGCTGCGCAGCAGCCGCATAATAAAAGCGGGTGATTCGGCGGAAAGTTCCGGCAGCAATTTCAACACCTGCGGATTCTCGTCCAGGAATGCGCGCTGGTATTCCTCCGGCGCGGCGATGTGGATGGCGCGCTTGAGGCATTCCAACGCTTGCTGTTTCTTGCCGTTGTGATCCCAGATGACCGCCTGCAGCAGCTCGATGGTGAGCAGCCAGCGGTAATACCCGCGCCGCGCGGCCTGTTTTTCCATTTCGCGCAGCCGGCGGGCAGCCTCATTGAAATCTTCCGTGCGGATCAGGTAGCGGGTATAGACCAGCATCATCTCCATGTTCAGGTAATCCGGTTTTTGAGTGAGCGCCGGTCCTTCGCGCCGCGCCCAGTGTTCCACCTGAAGCAAATTGCCCTGCAGCAGGTTCAGGTTGGCTTCCCAGGCGTTCAGCCAGCTCTCGTCGCTGAGCGTGGCGCTGCCTGCCAGCGATTGGGCGCGCTTGATCGATTCCAGCGCCCGGCCGGGTTCGCCGCCGGCCTGGTAGATTTGCGAGGCGTAATAATGGCAGAAAATCTGGTTCAGACCCACCCCGGCTTGATCGTTCAACGCCAGGGCTTTTTCGATGGATTCATAAGCCGCGTCCAGGCGGTTGGCCTCAAAGTTCAGGCGGGCGATCCAGGCATGGATGCCGCCCAGCGCGGGATCTGCCGCGTCGCTGCTGCGCGCAACCGCTTTTTGGCAAAGGTCCAGCGCTTCCCCCCGGCGTCCATTGAAAAACAGTGCGGCTGCCAGCGAGTTGATAATGGCGTAGGTGAAGGTTTTTCCGCCTACCGATCTGCCGATGCGCAAGGCCTCATAGAGCGTCTCGATCGACTTGCCGATGTGATCGATGCGTTTCTGGGTTTCTGCCTGCGCCCATAAAGCCATCAGATTCCAGGCGCTGCGGTTCTTGGGCAGCAGTTTCTGCGCGATTTTTGCTTCCTTCAGGGCGCTATCGTAGTGGTGCGCATACATCACCTGAATAAACGCACGCAGCGCGGCCAGCTTGCCCAAGGTGACTTGCAGGGGGCCGGCCTCGTCGCGCTTTTTCGCGCGTGAAACAGTCCTGATTAAATCTTCAGCGCGCTCGGTCAACACCTGCGCTTGGACAAAATCCCCTTTCAAAGCGTCAATCCAACCCTGGTAAACCAGCAATTCCGGCCTGGACTGGAATCCGTTTCCGCTCCATTTACCCAGCCAATCTGCAAGGCTTGTTAAATCGCCCTCCAGAATGGCATGCTCGCAGGCGGGTTCGATGATCTCCAGAGCGCTGGATTCGTCGCCGGACCGCAACCCGTAAGCCACCGCCTCGCGCAAAAGACCTTGCTGCTGGAACCAGCGGGATGTCCTCCAAAAGGTCATTTGTTTTTCCTGCGGATCGCATTTGGCGTCCAGGAATTCCCGGAACAGCGGATGATATCCGCACCAGCCGGGTTGTTCCTGATTGGGGAAACAGAAGAGGTGATTCCCAATCAGAGTGTCGATATGATTTTGCGCATTGCGGCTATGAATGACGGCTGCGCACAAAGGCGCGCAAAAAGAATCCAGTGCGGCGGTTTTTACCATGAATTCCTGCAATGCCGCATTTTCTTTGGAAAATACTTCCTCTTCAAAGTACGCGCTCATAAAGCGCAGCGCCCCGTTGAGGCGGGCGGACAAACTTCCGGCGTCGTTGGGTAGCGGGCTGCCGAGTTGATCGATTGCCAGCCGCAGCCCTGCGACCCAACCTTGCGTTTTCTGCTGGAGGATCTCCAGATTTTCCGGCGGGATTGGTTGGTTGTTATTCTTGCGCTCGATGAATGAACGGGTTTCATTCAGATTGAAACGCAGATCGCCTTCGTCTAATTCGACCAGTTGATTGGATGCGCGCAGGCGCGAAACCGCCAGAGCGGGATTTTTGCGGGAGATCAACACGATCCCGTACTGGGGTGGCAATTGTTCCAGAAGATTTTCCAGCAGGTTCAATACGGCGCGGCTGCGAATACTTTCAAATCGGTCGAAAATTAAAAGCGTGGTTTTTCCCGAATGATGAACACTTTGCAGGATACGATCGACTGCGCCCTTTGGTTCGGATGCATGCGCGGATTCCGGGATGGCGCCGTCCGCCCTTTGAGAAACGAGATATGCAAAATTGTCCGGGTCGTCGTCGCCGCTGTCCAGGTTGAACCAGTGATGATCGATGCCGATTTGCTGCAGCCAGGCATGCACCAGGCTGGTTTTACCGTAACCCGCCGCGGCGGTCAGCAGGTACAGGCGCGCTTTCCGTTCCAGCCCGTTTGTCAGAGCCACCAACAACCGCGGACGCGCCACCAGATCATCGGGCAGATGCGCGGGATGATATTTATTGTAAGGAATCGGCGTGTTCGATTTCATCCTGCCCTTCCGGAAAATGACCGTTTCGCGTTGTAGCTTCCTTTGGCTGCGTGTTCATATCGTATTGCTTGTATCATATCATTGCTGGACGAATTTCCGAAGAACCAACCGATTACCCTTTCTCTCGCAAGATTCGTCAAAAGCCGCTGAATTCGCTTCCGGATTATCTTCAGATTCCACAATAATCGTCAAGAGGTTATCGGATTAAAAATTTATCATATTGGAAAAAAGGAGCTGAAATGGAAGGACGTTATTTTATCGAGCCGATCGGCAAAATCAGAGTAAACGAGGAGGGATTCCTGGTTGAAATCGATGCGGCATATCGGGCAGCCTTGAGCAGCCTCGATCAATTCAGCCACGCGCTGATCTTCTGGTGGGGGCATCAAAATGACCGC